>VFQN01000732.1_pt1 | contig 59328 bp, 32 predicted proteins | sample 3512371 | NCBI WGS metagenome assembly VFQN01 (sample SAMN10412370, study PRJNA504923) | tailings metagenome | isolation source: Replicate 2 from Balatoc abandoned mine | place: Philippines: Itogon, Benguet | collected 2017-08-28 | reverse complement strand
CCCAGCCCAAAATCCCTCGTCGCAGGACCCCTTCCAATTTTCAGACGGGCTCTTACGTCGGGCTTGCGTGCGACCCGGTGGATCGTAAATCTACGACCGTAATCCAAAAGAACGGGACCCGGACGGGCTTCCGATGGCGCGGGGCATGCTGGCATGCGGGGCGCGGATCGGGTCGGCCGGGGCCTGTTGGAACGAACGAGAGGAAGGCGATATGAACGGACACCTGGAGTCGGGGCGTTGCGGGCATGGTTGGGGTGGAAGGGGGAGGGTGGTGGTGGCGATGGCCGGGTTGCTGGTGGCGTGGGAGGCCTGGGGGCAGGTGGGCGGGGCGGTGGGGGGAGGGGCGAGCGTGAACGGGGTGCCGATTCCGTTGGTCACCACGGTGACGCGGGATTCGGTGCAGTGGGGTGGGCGGGGCAGCCTGGTGAACCTGCTGGCGAACGAGGGGGTGCAGCAGGAACTCGGGGTGAGTCCCGCGCAGAAGGGCCAGATCGACACGTGGGTTGCGGAGGCCCGGCAGGCTTCGGGGGTTGCGGGGGCGGGGAGGCTGGGGGCGGAGAACCGGGATTCCTTCCGTCAGATCGGGGCGAGGGTGGAGGTCATGCAACAGGAGGTGCCGGAGTTCGAGGGGCGGGTGCTGGCGGTGCTGCGGCCCGAGCAGCGGTTGGTGCTGGACCAGGCGTGCGCGAAGGATCGGTCGGACGCCGGCCGGGTTGTGGGACCCGGGCGGTCGGGCGCGGCGGCGTCGGCGAGTGGGACCGCGGATGCTGGAATCGGGGGTGGGACCGCGTCGGGCGGTCAGGGGGGCGTTCAGCGTCAGGCTGGCGGCGGGGGTTACACGGCCGGGGGTGGGCCGGGAAGTCCGTTGCGGGTGATGCGGTTCCCCACCGTTCGGAAGTCGTTGGAGCTGGATGCGGCGCAGGAGGCGGAGGTGGAGGGGATTCTTGGGGAGTTTTCGGAACGGGAGGCGGACATGCGTCGGGACATTGCGGCGCTTCGGCCCTCGCGGGCGGGACGTGGGGGCGTGCCGCCGGCGGCGCGTCGGGCGGCGGAGGTTTCCGCGGACGTGCAGAAGCGTTTGGAGGCGATTCTGACACCGGCGCAGATGGCGCGGGCGAGGGAGCTGTCGATCCAGGCGGACGGGCCGGCGGCATTGTTCCGGCAGGAGGTGATGGAGGTTTTGAAACTGAATCCCTCGCAGCAATCGCGGCTGGCTTGGGTGAGCGAGGACACCCGGAAGCAGGTGGACGCCGTGTTTGTGGGTTCGCGGCCGCAAGTGGGGCCGACGGGTGTGCCGCTGGGGGGCGGGCGTCCGAAGCTGGTGACCCAGGCGGATCTCGACCGGGCGGAGCGGTTGCGGAAGCTCGGGGCGCAGCGGTTGATGGCGGTCCTGACCTCCACCCAGCGGGAGGCGTTTGAGCGGATGAAGGGCCGGCCGTTCGCGGGCATCAACCAGATCGCGGAGTTCGGCGGGGTCTCCACCTCGGAGGTTTCGGAGGCGCGACCGGCGACGCCATGAGCCGGGGATCCGGGATTGCATCCCGGGGCGCGGCCAACGGATGATCCGCCGATTCAGTGGCGAAAATCCTGGGCATATCCGCGTTTTACCATGACAGCGCCGCCGCGCTGGTCGTGGACGGTCGCATTGTCGCGGCGGCGCAGGAGGAGCGGTTCACCCGGAGGAAGCACGATCCGCGGTTTCCCTCGCTGGCCATCCAGTACTGCCTGAGCGAGGCGGGGTTGGGGGCGGAGGACCTGGACTACGTGGCGTTCTACGAGAAGCCGCTGGTGAAGTTCGAGCGGTTGCTGGAGACGTATCTGGCCTACGTGCCGGAGGGGTTTGCCAGCTTCCGCATGGCGATCCCGGTGTGGATGCGGGAGAAGCTGCACATGAAGCGGACCATCCTCTCGGAGCTCCGCGGTGCGAGCCGGGCGAAGCTGGTCTTCACCGACCACCACGAAAGCCACGCGGCCAGCGCGTTCTTCCCCAGTCCGTATGATGCGGCGGCGATTCTGACGCTCGATGGGGTGGGCGAATGGACCACCACGACCTGGGGGGTTGGGGAGGGGCACCGCATCCATCTCAGGAAGCACATCCCGTTTCCGCACTCGATCGGGCTGCTCTATTCGGCCTTCACCTATTACTGCGGGTTCAAGGTCAACAGCGGTGAGTACAAGCTCATGGGGCTGGCTCCCTACGGGCAGCCGCGGTTCGCCGACGCCATCCGCGAGCATCTGCTGGATCTGCGCGAGGACGGCAGCTTCTGGCTGGACCAGAGCTACTTCAACTACTGCCAGGGGCTGACCATGACGGGGGAGAAGTTCCACTCCCTGTTCGGCGGCCCGCCGCGCAAGCCGGAGTCGATGCTCGAGCAGCGGCACATGGACCTCGCGGCCAGCATCCAGAAGGTCACCGAGGAGGCCATTCTGCGCATGGGCCGAACGGTGCACCGGGAGACCGGCATGAAGCACCTCGTTCTCGCCGGCGGCGTGGCGCTGAACTGCGTCGCCAACGGCCGGCTCCTGCGCGAGGGCCCCTTCGAGAGCATCTGGATCCAGCCCGCCGCGGGCGACGCCGGCGGCGCCCTGGGCGCGGCGCTGTTCACCCACCACCAGCTTCTGGAAAACGAACGGCGTCCCGCCGGACGCGACCTCCAGTCGGCGAGCCTGCTCGGCCCGGCCTTCTCCGACGCGGAGGTCCGGGACTACGTCCGCCAGGCGGGGCTTCCCAGCCATCATTACGAGGACGAGGCGGCGCTGCTCGAGGCGGTGGCCAGGATCCTCGCCGGGGGCGGGATCATCGGCTGGTTCCACGGCCGCATGGAGTTTGGCCCGCGCGCCCTCGGCGCCCGAAGCATCCTGGGCGACGCCCGCAACACCACCATGCAGGCGAACATGAACCTCAAGATCAAGTTCCGGGAGAGCTTCCGCCCGTTCGCCCCCATCGTGCTCCAGGAGAAGGCCTCCGAGATCTTCGAGATGAAGCCCGGCGAGGAGAGCCCCTACATGCTCATCGTGGCGCCGGTCCGGGAAAGCCACCGGAAACCCCTGTCCGCCGAGGACGCCCGCCGCATGCAGGACGACCCCGACCTCCGCCAGCGGGTCAACATCGTCCGTTCCAATTTCCCTGCGATCACCCACGTCGATTACAGCGCGCGCATCCAGACCGTCGACGGCGTGCGGCATCCGCGCCTGCACCGGCTGATGAAGACCTTCGAGGCGCAGACCGGGAGCCCGGTTCTGGTGAACACCAGCTTCAACATCCGCGGCGAGCCGATCGTGTGCACCCCGGCGGACGCCACCCGCTGTTTCCTGGCGACCGAGATGGACGCGCTGGTCCTGGAGAACCACGTCCTGCTCAAGTCGGAGATGCCGCAGACGGCGACCGAACCGGAGCGGAAGAAGTACCTGGCGTCCTTCGAACTCGACTAACCCAACGCCCGATCCACCGAGCCATGACCTGGTCTGACGTCACGCGCCCCCCCAAACCGTCGGTGGTCCGCCAATTCGGCGGGGTCTGCCTGGTGGTGTTCGGGGTTCTCGGGCTGTACCTCGCGCTCAAACAGGGGCGCACGACCCTGGGTTATTCCCTGGTGGGCTTCGGCGCGGTCAGCGCGGTCCTCGGGGCCGTGGCTCCGAACCTGTTCCGCTGGGTGTTCACCGCCTTCATGCTCGCGGCGTTCCCCATCGGCTTCGTCGTCTCGCAGGTCATGCTGGCCTTCCTCTTCTTCGTGGTCTTCCTCGCCGTGGGCGTGTTCTTGCGCCTCCGCGGCTGGGACGCCATGGTGCGGAAGCGTCGGCCGGCCGGGGCCAGCTACTGGCAGGACAAGGCCACCCCGGCCGATCCCAAGCGCTACCTGCGCCAGTACTGATTGACCTGACCCGATCGGAACCGAGCCGGTCCACGCTCCTCCGGGAGCCCCGGCGCCACCCAATCCACCACGCGATGAGCGAGCAGCAGCAGCAGCCGAAGAAGCCGAAGTCCGAGTTCGAACAGGCGGCGGCCGAGGGGGGCCGCGAGGGCTTCCTGTCCGAGACCTGGGCCTTCATGAAGGAGAACAAGAAGTGGTGGCTGCTGCCGATCGTGGCCGTCCTTCTCCTCTTCGGCGCCCTGGTCCTGCTCTCCGGCAGCGCGGTGGCCCCGTTCATCTACACGCTCTTCTAGACCGGGTTTCCGGCCGGGCTTCAGGGGCCCGATGCCCGGGCCTTGCCCCGGCCCGCTCCCGTCGTGGACGCCGCACACCGGCCGCCGCGGCCGCGGTTGGTTCCACCGCCGACTTCTCGCCACAAAACCGGGGAAACCCGGCGTGTTCCGGGTTTCGATGGCGGGGATTTGGCCCCTCCATGAACCAGCGCCTCCCGATCCGTGAAACCGCCGCCCACCGAGGCCGGGCAATCCTTAGGAACCCTGTGCCGTTGCCGGTGCCGTCGCCGTCGCCCGCCTCGAAAGCGATTTCGAAACCGGAACCCAGCCCGCGCCGGGGCCAGACCCTCGGCCTGGGGTTGGTCCTGCTCCTGGCCTCGGCCGGCCCCATCACCGGCCGGTGCGCCGAGCCGTCCGGCGTTCCGGCACCCTCCCTGGTGCCCGTCGAGCTTCGCACCGAGTACCGCGGGGATCCGACCGGGGTCGAAACCCCGGCCCCTCGGCTGAGCTGGGAGCTGACCCCGGCGCAGGATGGCCTCCGCGGACTTCGTCAGACGGCCTTCCGGATCCTGGTCGCCAGCGCGGCCGATCGTCTCGAACCGGGGCGGGCGGACCTGTGGGATTCCGGCGAGGTTTCCGGGCCGGCGACCTTTCTGGTCGAGTACGCCGGCCGGCCGCTTCCGCCGCTCCAGGCATGTCATTGGCGTGTCCGAGCCCGGGATCAGGAGGGCGTCTGGTCCGACTGGAGCGCGCCCGCGCGTTGGACCATGGGGCGCATGGGGGTTTGGTCCCCGGCCGCGCGATGGATCGGCACCGGTGAATCCTTCCGGCGCGGCGCCGGGTCGCCTCCGCCCGACAACGCCCCGCCCGATCCCTGGTTCCGCAAGGTGATCGTGCTCGACGCCCCACCCGCACGCGTCACCGCCTGCGTTGCATCCGTCGGGTTCCATGAACTCTGGGTGAATGGCCGGAAGGTCGGCGACGCGGTGCTTTCGCCGGGAGCCACCGACAACTCCAAACGCGCGCGGTACCTGCAGTATGAAATCGCCGACCGACTCCGTCCCGGCACGAACGTGATCGGGCTCTGGCTGGGCACCGGATGGTCCATCTACCCGAAGTTCGCCACCGCCGACAAACCGCGCGCGCCGATCGTGCTCGGGCAGTTCGACTTCGTGGACGCGCGCGGGACGAACTGGAGTCTGGTCACCGACGGGAGCTGGCGGACGCATCCGAGCCCGAACCGGCTGCTCGGGGTTTGGGACTTCATGCATTTCGGGGGTGAACGATACGACGCCGGGCTCGAGCGCCCGGACTGGTGCGAGGCGTCGCACGACGACTCCGGCTGGCGGAGCGCGGTGGAGTACCGGCCGAACCTGGTGGTTTCAGCGGATCCAGCGGAACCGAACCGGGAGCGACTGCTCGGATGGCGCAGCGCGCGGTCGATCCAGGAGGTGGAGCCCGGGGTTTGGCGGATCGACATGGGCGGCAACTTCGCGGGGACGTTTCGGGCGCGGGTGGAGGGGCGGCCCGGGGATGTGCTGGAGTTCCAGTTCTCCGAGCAACCCGGCAGGGCCATGACCCACCGGATCCGGAGCGGGTACGTGGTGGGCGCGTCGGGGGAGGGCGAGTTCAGGAACCGCTTCAACTACAGCGTGGGTCGATGGGTGACGCTGCGCGGTCTGCGCCGCAAGCCGTCCCTGACGGCGTTCGAGGGGCGGGTGGTGCGGACGGACTACACCGCGGCGTCGCGGTTCGGCTGCACCGATCCCGTGCTCAGCCAGATTTATCGGACGACCCTGGAGACCTTCGAGAACCTGACCCTGGGCGGGTATGTCGTTGATTGTCCCCAGCGGGAGCGCATGGGGTATGGCGGTGACGCGCACGCCACGACGACCACCGGGCTGGCGAACTATCACCTGGGCGCCTTTTACACCAAGTGGGCCGAGGATTGGCGCGACGCCCAGGGGCGCGGGTCGTCGTGGGGACCGGAGACGGAGGGGGGCGCGGCGGCGGGCGAGCCCGGGAACCTTCCGTACACCGCGCCCACCTACTGGGGTGGCGGCGGGCCTGCGTGGAGCGGGTTCGTGGTTCATCTCGCCCACGAGATGTGGCGCTCGTACGGCGACCGCCGGATCTGCCGCGACATGCTGCCCACCATCCGGGGCTGGCTCGAGTTCCTGGAGACCAGGCAGCAGGACAACCTGCTTCGACGGTGGGGCGGGGAATGGGACTTTCTCGGGGACTGGCTCTGGCCCGGGGCGAAGGGGGTGAACGGGGACACCCCGGAGACCCTGTTCTTCAACAACGCCTACTGGGTCTACAACCTCCGGACCGCCGCGGAGATCGCCTCGGTCGTCGGGGAATCCGCGCTGGCCGAACGCTGGCGCGCGCGCGCGGATGAGGTCGGCCGCGCGGTGCACGCGCGGTTCTACGATCCCGCGAGGCACACCTATGCGAACGGCGGCCAGGCGTACCTGGCCATCGCCCTGGTGGCCGGCGTCCCTCCGCCCGGACTGCGGGAGGGTGTCTGGCGGCAGCTCGAGGACGAGATTCTCGTCAGGCGCCAGGGCCACATCCACGCCGGCATCACCGGCGGGGCCTTCCTCTTCAAGCTGCTCATGGAATCCCGCCGCAACGACCTGATCTACACCATGGTCCGGCAGGAGGGGTATCCGGGCTGGGCCGACATGCTGAAACAGGGCGCCACCACCTTCTGGGAGTCCTGGGAGAACAACCCGGACCTCTCCTACCTGCACAGCTCCTACCTCTACGTCGGCGCCTGGTTCATCCACGGGATCCTGGGCATCCAGCCCATCGAACCCGGCTATTCCCGGTTCCGGGTGCATCCGGGCCCCGTCGATCAGCCCGAGCTTGGACAGGCGGCCGGGACCTTCCACTCACCGCACGGGCCGATCGACGTCCAGTGGCTGAGGTCCGGCCGCCGGTTCCACCTCGAGGTGACCGTCCCTCCCAACACAACCGCGGAAATCGATGTGCCCGCGCGCGCCGCGGATGCCATCGAACCCGTGCCGGGAACTCGGATTCTCGGTTTCGACAACGGACGCGTGCGCCTCGAGGTCGGTTCGGGCAGGTACGCCTTCTCCAGCGAACGGGAGTAGGCCCCGGGCAAGGGACGATCGGACACGCTCGAACCAGGGGCCCGGATTCGCTCGTCGGGACGGCGTTCGAGGTCAGGCGCTGCGGGGGCGCGGGCGGCGGAAACGGAGCTGGTGATCCCGCGCGTGCCGGCGGAAATAGGCGAGGCTTCCGGGACGGATCTGCCGGTACACCGCGCGGAGGGTGAGGTACACCGCGGTTCCCGCGATGAGGCTGTTGAGCAGCGCCCCGACCATGAATGACCGACCCCAGACCAGGGCGTTCACGGTCTTCTGGGTGACATCCTCGAGGTCCTCCACCGGGATCTCCGGCCTGAAGAACAGGCCGCCCACGCGCATGTTCAGGTAGAACAGGGCGGGCCAGAAGAAGGTCAGCGTCGCGCCGCCCACCAAACCGGCCGCCGCATTGCCCCCGAACAGGCGCGCCACGAACCCCGAGATCAACACCCCCAGGCCGAAAGTCGGGAAGAAGTTCACCACCAGCCCCAGCGCGAAACCGCGGGCGACCCGCTCGCTCTCCTCCCGGATCCGGAAGAGCCGGATTGAAAGCAGGACCACGTATCGTTCGATCGAAAGCCAGAGTCGTCGCAGCATGCTGTGTGCAGGAACCAAGCACCCTTGGACCGGAAGGCCGCTGGCGGCGGTCCGCCGGCCCAGGAGTGGGGGCAAGTGAACCGTGGATTCCGGTTTCCGCAAGCGCCGGGTGACCGCCCCCACGGGCATCCGACCAGCCCGGATCCGGCATTGGGAGGCTGGCTGGGTGTTCACCACCGGGAGCACCGAGCAGGGATAGGGAAGGGGGTGGAGAGGGAAAGGGTTGGTCTGAGGTGGTCGGGGGATGAGGCGAGGCTGGTTCGGCGGTGGGGTCGGACCTGGTTCCATCCTCTCCCGGTGGTCCCTGCTCGCGAGCGGCGGTGTCCGCGATTATCCTGCGGCCTCGGGGCGTTCATGGAACGGATCTTCCAGTCGGTGGAAGGCTGGCAGTATGCGCTGGCCCTGGTGACGGTGGCGTTCTCGGTGTTCGCCGCGGGGCACGCCATTGTGAACAAGCGCGACGCCCGGGCCGCCACGCTCTGGGTCGGGTTCATCGGGTTCGCCCCGGGCATCGGCGCCATCCTGTACTTCGTCCTCGGGGTCAACCGCATCAAGCGCCGTGCCGCCCTGCTCCGCGGCGATCTGCAGCGCTACCAGTCCCGGCAGGACGGCCACGAATGCGCCATCGAGACCCTCGAAGCCGCGCTTCCCGTGGACCACCAGCACCTGGCGGTCCTGGGTCAGGCCATGCACCAGGTGATCGACCGCCCCCTGCTCACCGGCAACCGCATCGAGACCCTCCAGGGCGGCGACGCCGCCTTCCCGGCGATGATCGAGGCCATCGAAGGCGCCCGGGAGTCCGTCACCCTCGCCACCTACATCTTCGACCGCGACCACGCCGGGCTCACCATCGCCCGGGCGCTCGGCAACGCCGTCCGCCGCGGGGTCGAGGTGAGGGTGCTCGTCGATGCCACCGGCGTCCGGTACTCCTGGCCGTCCATCCTCGGTGTGCTCGAGCGCGAACGGATCCCGCACGCGCGGTTTCTGCGGACCTTTCCCTTGCGGCGCCTGTTGGAGATGAACCTCCGCAACCACCGGAAACTCCTCGTGGTGGACGGGTGTCTCGGATTCACCGGCGGCATGAACATCCGTGAGGGCCACTGGCTCTCCCGGCAGCCGAAGCACCCCGCCATGGACCTGCACTTCCGGATCGAAGGCCCCGTGGTTGCCCATCTGCAGGAGGCGTTCACCGACGACTGGCGGTTCACCACGGGCGAAGTCCTGCGGGGTCCGCGGTGGTTCCCGTCGATCCAGCGGGTGGGTCCGGCCATCGCCCGTGGGATCGCCGATGGTCCGGACGAGGATTTCGAGAAGCTCCGCTGGACCCTGCTCGGCGCCCTCGCCGCCGCGCGCCGGGTGGTCAGGATCGCCACGCCCTATTTTCTGCCCGAACCCACCCTGGTCGCCGCCCTCAACCTCGCCGCCATGCGCGGGGTCGCCGTCCACATCCTGCTCCCGGAGCGCAGCAATCTGCCGTTTGTGCAGTGGGCATCCACGGCCCACTGGTGGCAGGTGCTGGAACGCGGCTGCCGCATCTGGCTGAGCCCGCCCCCCTTTGATCACTCGAAGGTGTTCGTCATCGACGACGGCTGGTCGCTGGTGGGCTCGACCAACTGGGATCCCCGGAGCCTGCGGCTGAACTTCGAGTTCAACGTCGAGACCTACGACGCCGGGCTGGCCGGCGAGCTGGCGCGATGGTTCGACGGGCGCCTGGGCCACGCCCGCGAGACCTCCCTCGCCGAGGTGGACGCCCGGCCGCTCCCGATCCGGCTGCGCGACGGCACCGCCCGTCTGTTCACGCCGTTTCTTTGAAGCGGCCCGCCGGGCCGGGTCCTCAACGGTTCGCCGGGATGAGCCGGAAAAAGCGTGCCGGCTCGCCGGCGGGAAGGTCGTCGTGGAACTCGAACACGCCGGAGGGCGGATTGGTGCTGAACAAGGTTCTCCAGACGCCCAGGGCGTCCGCGCTCTGCCAGTCGTAGAGCGCGGGGGCGACCCGCATTTCCACGTGGAAACGGCCGTCGCGCAGCGAGACCTGCGGCGGTGCCTCCTCCTCCCCGGTCCAGTTCAGCCTGATCGGACCGCGCGCGCCCCGGAGACCGTCGACCAGCACCAGGTAATCGACGCCACGGAGCGCGCCGAACTGGACCGCGGCAGCGGGTTTGCCGGGCGGTTGGGCGGCGTCGCAGGCCACCATCCGGAGGCGGGTCCGGTTCGTGTACACCGCCACCAGCGACGGGAACCCGGTGCCCTCGGTGGTCAGCCGCACGGTGGTCGGCCCGCCGCCCGGCACGTTGAATCGCAGCCGGAACCAGCGGGTCGCCGTGGCCATGGCCTCGCAGAGCTCGGGATCCTCGGTGCCGCGGCTGGACTGGGAGTTGTCGGTCCACTGGCTGCCCGGCAGCCCGATCGAGACCGGGAGATCGGCGGCGGGGGTGATGATGGTGGACGACCGCACCAGGGCCGCAGCGCCAGTGCTGGCGCCGGCGCCGGGTTCGTCGTCGGCGAACAGTTCCTCGAGCTTGTCGGCGCTCGGCGCCGCGCCGGCCTGGGGGCGGTCGACGACATCCAGCAGGGCGGTCGCCGAGTCGAGCACCGCGCCCTCCGGGGTTTGGAGCCGTGCCTGGTAGGTGCCGGCGTGCGCGGGCGTGATGGTCCCCAACAGCAGGGTTGCGGCGGTCTGACCTGCGAGCACGCGGCCGTTGAACAGCCATTGGACCCCTGCGTTCGCCGGGGTGAAGGCGACGGTGAAACGCGCAGGATCACCGACCACCCCGAGCAGGTCCCGTGGTTGCTCGCTGATGACCGGGAGCGGCGGCACGGAGGGGTCGAGGTCCCAGCCGATCACAACCCCGCCGGCCGCGAGGGCGAAGCCGTCCACGGCGACGTGGTACTCGGTGCCGGCGACGGCATTGAAGCGGACTTCGCTGGTCAGGAAGCCGCCGGAGTCGTCGTCGCTGGCGACGGTTTGAAGGGCGGCAAGGCCGGGGCCGGTATAGATGGCCAGCAACGTGTCGAAGGAGGAGCCGACGGTGCTGAAGGTTGCGACGCCGGAGGTCGGGGCGCGCCAGGTGAGCCAGAGGGAGCGTCCGCCGCGCTTGTCCGCGTGGCGCGGTTCGCCTGCGGGATCCTCGCGGGTGGCGGCGAGATTGTCGGCGAACCCGATGCCGTTGGTCTGGGTGAGCACGGGCTTCTGGGCGAACGCGTCGGCCATGGGCATCGGGGGCAGGTCGAGCGTGAGGCTGGCCGGGGGACTTTCGAGCAGGCCGAGCGGGTTCGAGACCACCAGGGTGTAGGCGCCGGCGTCGGCGCGGCGCATGGCGGGGATGTAGAGGGTGGGGCCGTTGGCGCCGGGGATTTCCTGGCCGTTGAGCCGCCACTGGTACTCGAGGGGTTCCATGCCCTCGGCGACGGCGCTGAGGACCACGCCCGATCCGAGCGGTGCGGTGGCAGCAAGCGGGGGCTGGACGAAGCCGGGTTCGGGCGGGATGGCCCTTTGGATGAACGCCACGGAGCTGTCGACGGCTCCGACGGAGTCGGTCACCCGGGCGCGGTAACGTCCGAAGGATGCGGGTGAGAGGTTCGGGAGGAGAAGGGTGCTGGCGGTCTCGCCGGACACGGGGGTGCCGTCGCGATACCACTGGAACCGCAGCGTGCCGGTGCCGGCGGCCTGGACCTGCAGGGTGACGGTCGCACCGATGCGGTGCTCGCCGCCGACGGGTTGAGCGAGGATGCGGGGGCCGAGGCTGGAGGCGGGACGGGCGATGCGGTCGCCGGTGAGCCGGGTGCCTTCGTTGGGCAGGGGGGCGGCATCGCCGGGTGCCTGCCAGGTGACGCTGAGGTGCTCGGTGGAACTGCCCTCCTTGAACCGGGCATCGAACCAGTAATGCCGACCGGCCTGGAGCCAGAGTGGTGTGGAGATGTTGGCGGGCGGGTTTCCCCGCGAGGTCGTCACCGCCGGGCGTGTGCTTCCGGTCCATTCACCGGGATAACCCTGGAGCGGTTCCGCCGCCACCGGTCGCAGGTTTGCCGGCGAGTGATCCTCGCTGAGATAGAAGACGCCGTTGTCGTCGGAGGTCATGAAGAACCGATGCCACCCGGTCTGGTCGGGGATGAGATAACCGGTGATGCGCGCGCCGAGGTGGTCGCCGTCGATGTCATCGCGATTGGGGGCGAGCCGGGTGACGTCGCGGTCGAGGTCGGGGGCCACCGGCCAGCGCGGGTCGGCGTAGAGATGGGACAGGCTCGAGCCCTGGATGTCGTGGAAGACCTCCTGGCGGGCCAGTCCGCGCAGGGTGCCCAGGGTGTTGAACGCGGCGGAGGCGGAGGCGGGTGGCACCGGGACACCGAGTCCGTTGCTCACGCCGTTGACGCTGACGGTGTAGGCGGTTCCGCCAACCAGCGGGGAGGTGGTGAGAATCACCGTCGTCAGGTCGGTTTGAAGCGTCGCGGACAGCACGGCCGCCGAATCGGTGAGGGTATAACGCGCGGGATCCTCCGCGGTCCGCCAGTCGAGCACGTCGGAGAACAGGATGGCGATTTCGGTCATGGACGGACTGGGGATGGCGGCCAGGACGCGGGGCGGTTCGTTGTCCGGGAGGGTTTGGAGGATGCGGGTGCCGTGAGCGCCGGCCTGCCAGCCGGAGCCGCCGGCAGCGGAGACCTGGTTGGTGGGGAAGGGGGTTCCGTGGTGAAGGATCGAGATGCGTCCACCGGCACCACCGCCCGTGGTCGAGGTGTTGGCGCCGTTGCCGCCATCGGCGAGGACGAAGCCGCGGCCGGTGAGGCGGCTGGCGTGGATGTGGAGGCTGCCGCCGGCGGCGCCGCCGCCGGTGGTGCTCGACGAGGCGTTGGCGGTGATGAGGCCGTCGAGGCGGAGGGTGCCCTGGACGCTGAACCGGGCCGCTCCGCCGCCGGGCCGGTTCCCGGCGCCGCTGCCTGGATCCATCGGTTCCTCGGCATTTCCGTAGGCGAGACCGCCGGGCGCGCCGGTTCGCGAGCTGCCGCCGGCGCCGCCGTGGCCGGCTCCCGCCTGGTCGGAGCCGGGACCCGGCCCGGTTCCGGCGGGGAATCCCTGCCCGTCCAGGTTCACCTCGGCACCCGAGGCGATGGTCAGGTCGCCGCGGACACCGAGATGGAAGGGATGGCCCTGGGGATGGCTCACGATGGCGCCGGAGCGGATGCGCATGGACCCGGGGACCTGGATGGAGCCCCAGAATTCGGTCGGCGCGGTGTCGGTGTCGACCGGGGAACGGTCGACGATGAGGTCGCCGCCGGGATTGGAGGAGCCTTTGAGGAAGATGGTTCCGGCGCCGCCCTGTTGGAGGCCGTTGCCGCCGGCGGCGGTCATCTGGTCGAGCAACGCCTCGTCGAAGGCGTCGTAATAGAGTGCGATACGACCGCCGCCACCGCCGCCACCGCCGGTTGCATCGCGGGAGGCCTCGCCGCCCATGGCGGAGATGCGACCCGAGCCGGTGAGACTGGCGGCGGTCACCAGGAGGCTGCCACCGGCGCCGCCGCCGCCGTAGTTGCCACCGATGCCGCCGTCGGCCTCGAGGCGGCCGTCGACGCGCAGTTCGCCATCGACGACGAGACGGATGGCGCCGCCGCCCGGGCCGCCGAGGCCGTAGGACGTGGTGTTGCCGGCGCCGCTTCCGGGGGTGTCGGGTTGGAACCAATCGCCGTGGGTGGTCGGGGCGTGGTTGTTGTTGGCGCTGCCGCCGCGGCCGCCGTGACTGCCGCCGGCCGAGTACGCCGGCACGGGGTCGGAGGTTCCCTCGCCCTGGCCGCCGGGGAATCCGCGGCCGGTTGCCGAGATGGAACCTCCCGCCTGGATGTGGACGTTGCCTGGGAAATGAAGGAACCAGCGGCGTTCTCCGGGGCGCGGTGCGAGAATGGCGCCGTTGCGGAGGATCAGGTCGTCGGGCAGCGAGAAGCGGGGATCGACCTCGGTGAAGCCGTTGGGCAGGCCGCCGTTGTCGAGGATCACCTGTCCTGTGGGCGCGCCGTCGAGGCGGAGATAGGCGGTGCCGCCGCCGCCGTTGTGGGAACCGGTTCCACCCTGGAGCGCGAACGAGCCGGTGAAGGTGTTCTGGGCGGTGTGAATCGCCAGGCGCCCGCCGCCGCCGCCACCGCCACCGTCCGGCCAGCCGTTGCCGCCGGCGACGGAGAAGGTGCCGGTGCCGGTGATCCTGGGGCCGGAGACCCAAAGGCTGCCGCCGCTTCCCCCGCCGGCGTAGGAGCCGCCGACGGTGCCGTCGGATTCGACGCGTCCGTCGACGCGCAGGGTTCCCTCGACGATGAGCCGGAGGGCGCCGCCGCCGTCGCCGCCGTCGCCGTAGTTCAAGGTGTCGGGCGCGCCGCTGCCGGGATCGGTGGGCTGCGGGATGGAGCCGTAATTGACCCCGGGGTTCGCGTCGTCCCTCCCGCGCCCGCCGGAACCGGCGTGGCTGGCGCCAGCGGTGCAGCAGGAACTGCGGAGTCCGGAACCCGGCCCGGCGCCGCGCGGGTGTCCGCGGCCCGAGGCGGAGATCAGGCCGTTGGTCTCGACGGTGACATCCCCGAGCAGCCGGAACGTGGACAGTCGGGTGTCGAAGCGGGTGCCCAGCACGGCGCCGCCCCGGATCCGGAGGTCGGCGGCGAGGGTGAAGTCAGGGTCCACCTCGGTGATGCCGTTGGTCATTCCGGCGTTGTCGAGCACCACAAGGCCGCGGGGAGCGCTCCGGGGTTTCCTGTAGACCGTTCCCGAGCCGCCGGCCTGGGTGCCCTCTCCGCCGTGGACCAGGATGCGTCCGGAGAATCCGTCCTGCTCATAGTGAAGGGCGATTCGACCGCCGCCGCCGCCGCCGCCCCCGTCCGGGAAACCGTTGCCGCCGCTGGCGGAGAACCAGCCCGTGCCGGCGAGTGTTGGTGCGACGACCCAGAGGCTGCCGCCCGCTCCTCCGCCCGCGTAACTGCCGCCGTCGGTGCCGTTGGCTTCGATGCGTCCGTCGTTCCGCAGCACGCCGTGGACGATCAGTTTAAGGGCGCCGCCGCCGGACCCGCCCAAACCGTAGTTGGCCGCGCGCCCGCCGCCGCTTCCCGCCTGGTAAGGTTCGAACACCGACCCGTGCGTCGTTCCGGCCCGCGCGCCATCGCGGCCAATGCCACCGGTTCCACCATGGCTGCCGCCACTCGTGCAGCACGGGATCGGTCGCGTGGAACCCGGACCCTGGCTGGTGGGGTGTCCCCGTCCGTTCACCGACACCGCACCGTCGGATTCAACCCGGAGATCCCCGGTGATCTCGAACGTCGCGGGGCCCTGCCCGAATCGGTGGGCCAGCGTCCCGCCCCGGCGCACCTGGAGATGGGCATCGAGGCGGGTGCCGTCGTCGAGATCGGTGGTTCCGCCGAGGGTGCCGCAGTTGTCGACGACCAGGGTGCCCAGGGGTTCGTCCCCGAGCAGGTGGTGGATGGTGCCGGCACCGCCCACGGTTCCGCCGTCACCGCTGCCGGCGCCGCAGGCGGTGAGGGAACCGTTGAAGTCGTAGGTGTCGAGATGGAGGGCGATCCGGCCGCCGCCTCCGCCCCCGCCTCGTTCCTCGCCGAGTCCGCCGTTGGCGGAGATGGAGCCTGAGCCGGTGAGGCGTCCGGCCTCGATCCAGAGGCTGCCCCCGGACCCGCCGCCCGCGTATCGCAGGCCGGGGGTTCCATCCGCCTCAATTCGGCCATCGACCCGGACCTCGCCGAGGGCGGTGATGCGGAGGGCCCCGCCGCCGGAGCCGCCGGCGCCGTAATTGGCGGCCGTGCCGCCGCCGCTGCCGTGGGAAGTGGGCTGGAACGGGGAGCCGTGGGTGAGGCCGAAGGTTCCCGCCTCGGCCCGGCCACCCGCTCCGCCGTGACTGCCGCCCGCGGCGCAGCAGGACACGGTGGGCCCGGCGCCGGGGCCTTGTCCGCCGGGGAACCCGCGCCCGGTGAGGTCGACCACGCTGCCGGCGGCCACGGCAAAGTCCCCGGCCAGTATCAGCTGGGGCGGCACGAGGGTGTTGCCGGGATGGGTCAGGATCGCGCCGTTGGTGAGAACCAGGCTCAGGAACGGGTGTGTGCCCTCGATGGTCAGCGTGGTTCCGCTGACCACGATGGCCTGGTTGTCGAACGCAACGTTGGTGGCGCTGATCGCGGTCGGGGTGGTGAGAAGGGTCTGAGCCGGCGCGCCGGGCACGAACCTCACCATCAGCACCAGCATCAGCACCAGCACCAGCATCAGCGCCAGGCTCGGGTTCGGGGTCCTTGCGATGGCTCCGGTCCGACACGCGGTGACACGGGGTGCGTCGCGGCGGGCGCTGCTTGGTCGGGAACCTGGCGGGATGTTGGGGTGGTACATGGGAGGTCGGTTCAGGGCATCGGGTCGGCAGCGGTTCAGAAGGCAAACCGGCCCGTGACCGCGAGCGTCCTGTCTCGATAGGGCTCGGGAAGGTCGTTCAGCGGATGGAGCCGGTAATCGGTGTCGGTGAGGTTGAGAATGCCGAGCGCGAGTTCGGCCTGACGTCGCGCGAAACGCCAACCGACCCAGAGGTCCTCGTGCCAGAAGTCGTCGCCTTCGTGGCGCCCGTCGCGGAGACGGTTCGATTGCCGCGTCCAGGTGGCGTCGACGGTGGCGAAGAACCCCGAAGGATGGTGGTAACGCAGGGACGCGGTCATCTGGTGGGCGATGGAACGCTCGCGTGTGGAGCCCTCGAGGTTGACGAAGCCGGGTTGCGGCGTGCGTGTGAGTTCGGCGTCGGCGACCCGATAGCGAACGGCCGCGGACAGGTCCCGGCCCAGGGCCTGTCCGAGGGCGAACAGCAGGGAGTCCTCGGTGAAATCCAGCGCCTCGGTGAACGTCTCCACGCCCTGGAACCCGGAAGGCTTGAAGCGGTACCCGCCGGCGATCTGGTCGGCGTCGCTGGTGAGTCGTTCCAGTGACAGGGTGATCCAGGTGCGTGTCGGGAACACCTGGTCCCAGGCGATTCCCAGGACTTCCATCGACTGTCCGGAGACCGACCCGGTCAGGGATTCGGGAAGGAGCCCGCGGTAGGCCTGGGTGAAGCCGGCGATCTGAACCGGTTCGAGCCGCTGGCTCTGGTCGAGGCTCACCCCGCCCAGGCTCCGGGACCAGCCGGCCCGGAGCACGCCGCCGGTCCATGGCCGGACCGTAACCCCGAGCTTGGGCCCCGGAAGGTCCCGGGTCCGGGTTCCGTCCACCACCGGGGCGGACCGGAAGTTCACCGGTTGGACGAGGCGATCGTACGAGACTCCGGCCGTCAGGTTGACGGCATCGACGGGGCGCCACTGGTCATAGGCGTAGAGGCCGAGCCGTTGCATGCGCGGATCCGCGTGCGAGGCGGGGTCAATGTCGTCGGAGAAATCGGCGGGGTTCAGCCGTGCGGTGGTGTCGAAGCCGCCGGATTGGATGCGCCCTCCTGCGACCACCGTATGGAAGTCGGACTGCCAAAGGTGCTGCACCTCGGCGGCCACGCCGGTGAGCCGGCTTTGGTAGTTCTCGAGCGGCAGGGATCCGAGGTTCCAGGACGCCGCGCCGGTGTCGTCCTCGAACGCGTAGGGGACCCGGTGATCCGGGTTCCGGTAATCGAGGGTGACGTTCCAGGGGCTGACGAGGGCGAGGGTGTGGTGGCCGGGGCTCCAGGTTCGGTGCCAGCCGATCTGGGCGGTCGGTTCGTGGCGTTCCTCGATCCGCAGCCCCGGCAGCGCGTCGGCCGGGTCGTACCGGCGCAGGAGATCCCCGGATTCCGCATCGAAGTACGAGGTCTGGACCAGGAAGTCATCGGAGGCTCCGGCCTGGACCTTCACGGTCGCGGAGAGGGCGAGTTCCTCGGAGTCGTGGTTGGTGCGTTCGCCGGACCGGCTCGCGTAAAGGGCGTCGAGGGAATAGGCGAGGTTGCCCTCCTGACCGAACTGTGCGGCGCGTTGAAGCCAGTCGCCGTTGCCGGTCCAGGACGTCGAACTGGCGAAGCCCAGGCGGTCGCGTTGGAGGAGCCGGGAGTATTCCTGGTTGGCGACGGTCTGGGAGAGGGATCCGGCGCCGACCGGGGCGAGCAGGTTGGCGAGGAGGAACGCGCTGTGCCACGGGGTTTCGTAGCGGAGATGAATGCGCCGGGGATCGCGGCGGAGGTCGTAGCTGTTGGCCAGGAACAGGTGGGCGGCGGCGCTCGCGTAGTCGGCCTCCAGCGCGTGGGAGGCTTCGCGCAGGGCGATGTCGGGGAATCCGGCGTCGCGATAGAGCTGCGCGAGGTTGGCGCTGCGGACCGCGCGATCCTGGTCGAGCCCGAGCCTGGACCGGAAGATCGCCCGCTGGTCGTTGAGTCGGCGCGACTGGTGGAGGTCGTCGATCGCCGTGTTGATCCGGTTCTCCTGCTGATGGAGGAGGGCGGAATAGAGCCACGGGGTGGGGTCGGCCGGGTCGAGTTGTCGGGCCAGGGACAGTTCGTGGAGTGCGAGTTCCGGGAGGAACGGTGCGCGGAACGGAAGGCCGTCGGCAAAGGCCTTGCCGAGGTAGCTGCGGGGCAGGGACCGGTGGGGTTCACGGGCCGCCGCGATCAGGAGGTCGGTGCGTCCATTCTCCAGGTCACCGCGGCGGATGCGGCAGAGCCCGCGTCCGAGCCAGGGGTCGGCGAGGGTCGGGTCGAGCGCGATGGCGCGTTCGAAGGCGACGAGCGCCGGGGCGGTCCGGTTGCCGGCGGCGTGAACAAATCCCAGCAGGGTCCACGCCGGCGCGTGGTCCGGGCTCAGGGCGAGGCATCGATCCAGGTGCGCGCGTGCCTCCCGGGTGCGGCCCAGGGTGAAGGCGAGTTCGGCACGCCGCGCCCAGGCCGGGCCGAAATCGGGGGCCCGTTCGGTGGCGGCACGCGCCTGTTCGAGGGCTTCCGCCAGGCGGGCCGCCGATTGAAGGTGGTAGGAGGCCGCGAGGTGTTCGGTGGCGGTCGCAGGGACGGTTGTGGGGCGGGTGGAAGCGATGGGTTCGCCGTGCACCATGGCTGCGATCCATTGCCGGAGGATCGCCGCGATTCCGCCGGGGATGGCCCCCGGGGGCACCTGATCCAACCACCGGTTCGCGCCCGGCACGTCCCCCACGGCGAGGTGAAGGGCGGCGACATAGACCGTCTCCCCGGCGGACCCTGGGCTGCGCCCGGGCGGGTATGCGGCGAACGCACGGGCTGCCGATCCGGAACGGAACGCCTCCAGACTGGGGGCGAGGGAAGGATCGGGTGCCTCCCGCCAGCCGAGGTCGTCGGGCACCAGGAGTGCGGGGCTGTGCAGGAACCATTGGACCGCGGAGAAGTCGCGCGCCTGAAGCGGGACGGCGCGGACGGGTTCGCCGGGGCGGATGATCGCGTGTTCCCCCGACTTGAGTTCGGCGCTGCCCGAGGCCATGCGGAGGAGCACGCGCCCGTCGTAGAGCGACACCGAAACGCTGCCGTCGGTTCCGGCTCCGAAAGCGACGTCGGTGCCGAGGACCGCGGCGTTGATCCCGGACGCCTCGACCTCCAGGGGGGTGGTGTCGTCCCGGTGGAAGAAGTACAGAAAGCCGCGAAGCAACTGGAGCAGGAGCGATTCGCGGTCGGGGGCCACGCGTATGGAGGTCAGTTCGGAGACCTGGAGGACGGTGCGGGAGCGGAGCAGAAGCGTGGCGCGACTGAACTCGGCGGTGCGCAGGGCGTCGCCCGCGTTGAGTGCGAGCTGAGGGGTGGCCGGCGACCAGACACCCGAGCCCTTGCGGGAGTACTCCACCGTGCCGAGCACACTGATGACCGTGGCATCGGCAGGCGAGGTGTTGCCCGGAAGGGTGGCATCGGGAGGAACGCCCCCGGGAATGGCGATGGCGGCCGCGCTATTTGCCGCGGACGAAGGGGCAGCCGCCAAAGGGATGGGCCCGGGCAACAGGAGGCACAACCAGAGCCCAAGCACGATCGGCGCAGTCCGCCACGCGGACCGGCTGGTGATCGGGTTCAGGGCTTTGGAGACCATTCCAGCAGGAGTACGCGGTCCGCGGACGAATCTTACCCGGGATAAAGTCGGGACTTTGAGGGGTGGGGCGATTGCCGGAGCGGGAAGTTGCCTGGGCCCGGACGGATCGATTCGCATGCGTCGCGGGGTTTCAGGGCCGGATACGCAGGAGGGCGTCCACGAAATGGCGCATGGACGGAAACCGCTGCGCGGGGTCGGGATCGCACGCCGCGAGGAGCACCTGGTTCAGCTCACGGAAAGCCGGGGCGTCCGGGCGCTGGTGGAAATCGGTGGGGAGCTGGCCGAAGTGGGCGGCGGGTTTTCCGGTGACCGCCACGAACAGCAGCTTTCCGAGGGCGAAGACATCGGCGGTCACCGCCCCGGGGCCTTCGTCCGGGAGATAATCCGGGGTGCCGACGAGACTCACTTCGGACGGGTGCCGGGCGAGGCCGGTGACGAGGCCGACATCGGCGAGGCGGGGCTGGCCGCCGATGTAGATCACATTCGCCGGCTTCACGTCACGGTGGACGAGGCGATGCTGGTGGAGGTGGTCGAGGGCTTCGCCGATGGCCACACCCACGCGGACGGTCTCGGCCACGGACAGCCGGCCGTGACGGTCGATCTCGCTCCGCAAAGTCCGGGGAGCATAGGCGGCGGGATCAATCGCGGTCCCCGTCGCCTGGTCGTCCGCGGCCTCCATCACGTAATGGAAGAACCCCCGCGCATCGTCGCGTCCGACCGCGAGGATGGGGGTGAAACCGGGGTGCCGGAGGGAGATCGGGGAGAAGTGGCGGATGCCCTGGAACTCGCGCTCGTAGGCGGTGGCGTCGGGGAGGTTGCCACGACGAACGATCTTGATCGCGCGAAGCACGCCGAGGATGTCGCGGGCCAGCCAGACCGAACCATACGCGCCGCGGCCGATCTCGGTCAGCAGGGTGAAGCCCGGGATCTCGACGGAATCGGGCGCAGGCACGGGGGCGGGGCTGTGGAGGGTCGACGACGCGGTCTCCCGCCCGCGGTCGACGCGGTCCAGGAGGCACCAGGCGAGGGCGAAGGGGAACAGAGCGAGGGCGGGTATCCACCAGGCCCACCAGGTCAGGGTCCACCAGACCGCGGCGATGCTGGCGATGGTGACCAGCAGACCGACCCCGACCATGGCGGCTGCGGCCGACAGGGGACGCAGCCGTGGGAATCCGGCCAGCGCGCCGGCACCGGCAAGGACCGAGACACACCATTCCAGCCAGCGCGGCCAGCGGCGGAGGCCGTCGCCGCGCACGAGGTTGAGGATCTCGGTCGCGACCACCTCGACGCCGGGGGACTTGGACCGGGTGAACCGCGTGTAGGGTGTGGCCAGGGTGTCGAATCCCGACCGCGAGGCGGGCACTCCGCCGGTGGGGAACGGGCCCTTGTAGTCCGCACCCACCAGCACAATGCGATCCTTGAAGCGGTCGGGGTCGTACTCGCCGCGGAGCACGGCGGCGTAGGGAATCCGGGGAAGGGACCCCGGAGGGCCGTAGAAATTGAACCATGTCGCGCGCCCGGGGCCGGTCCCCTCCCGGGTGGTGCCGGGCGCGAGCATGTCATGGACCGTGCGGGCGAGGTTGGGATGGCCCGCGATGGTGGGGACGGACCGACGCACCGCGCCGGCTTCCGGGTAACGGGGCGGGCCCCAACGGGCCACGGAACGGAGGGGATTGAACGGTGGCACGACCTGGGTGCCCACCACGCCGTCCCGCCCGTAGTGATCCGCGTTGGCCGCCACCACGACATTCCCGGCGCGGCGAACGGCCTGGACCAGGGCGGTGTCGGCTTCCGGCCCCTGGACCTCGGGCTCCATGAAGAAGGTGTCCAACACGATGGCGCGCGGTTTGTGGGCGCTGACCCGATCGAGCAGACGGGCGTGCAACTCGCGCGACCAGAGGCCGTCCGGCTGCTGTTTCAAATCGATGTGCGACTGCAGGTCCATCGTGATGATCACCGCCTCCTCGGGGGTTGTCGGGGGACGAACGAGGTAGGCGAGATCGTAACTGAACTCATCGAGGGGCCGGCCGAGGAGCATCGCGAGCGAGGTGAGAACCACGACACCGGCGAGGCCCTGCCGTCCGCGACGGGTGAACAGCACACCCGGCGCTCTCGACCGAACAGGGTGGGGAAGGAGCGCCATGCCGGAAAGGACCGCGTGTTTCTAGGTCCAGGCCGTTTCCCTTGCAAGGGCTGGCTCGATCCGGGGTCGACGCTCATCGGACCGGGCGGGCCGGCGGTTCCGGAGGACCGACCGGTCGCAGTTTGACGCCATGGCGAAGGGACTGGTAGCACGCCACGACGCATGGGCTCGAAGGAACAGGACTGGGAGACGACGCGCGCGAGTCTGCTGCTTCGGATCCGTGATCCGAAGGACACCACCAGTTGGGAGGCCTTCTGGCGGCGGTACCACCCGGTGATCCGCGGATTCGCCCGCCATTTCATCCCCTCGGATGCGGACGCCGAGGACGTCACCCAGGAGGTCTTTGTGAAGGTCTTCCAGGCGATCGGGTCCTTCGAGTACGACCCGTCGAAGGGACGGTTCAAGGGCTGGCTCTTTCGCATCGCCAGGAACGGGGTGATGGACTGGCTGCGCAAACACCGACGACGGCTGGCCGGGCAGCTCGATGTCGCCGAACTGGGTCTCGAGTCCATGGACGACCTGGCCCCGGCCGGGTCCGATCCGTACTGGAAGGTCTTCGAGCAGGAATGGCTTCGCCTGCAGGACGAGGTCCGCGCACGCGTGCGGCGGTCCAAACCCCGGCAGTACCAGGCCTACGAACTGATCGTGGTGAAGGGTTGGAGCGTGGACCGGGTGGCGAAGGAGCTGGGCATCGAACCCGGGTATGTCTCCAAGGCCAAACACGTGGTCGAAGCCGCCATCCAGGACGAGATGGCCAGGCTGGAGAACCAGGGCGGCGTGCAGGCATAGACAGTCCAAGGAACGCGGAAGCCCGGTCATCGAGGGCGTCGATGACCGGGTCCCGAAACCGCCGCTCGGGGGGCTCAGGGTTTCACCAGCCGGAAGAACCCGAACCGGGCGGGATCATCGATGGTCAGCTCGCGGCGGTTGCCGTGGACGACCACCTCGCGGGACGTCAGGGGCGACCAGGGCCCGTCGGGTGAGGGCGCGCCCTGGACGATGTAACCCTCCGACCCCGCGAGCGGCCACGAAAGCAGGACCGCCCTGGCGATGCCGAGTTGGAGGTCCGCGGGGGTGACCTGGAGGCGGATCGGCTCCGTGACCACCTGGCCCGCCGCGTTGGTGATGCGCACGCTCACCCGGTAGTCGCGCACCTCCGTGATCCGATCGGTCAGCGTCAGGGTCGGACCCGTGGCCCCGGGGATCGGCTGGTCATCGAGCAGCCACTGGTATTGCAGGGTCCCGCTTCCGTCGCCCTGCACCGAGAACGTCGCGGGCTTCCCGGCGGCGACGATCTGCTGAACGGGCGCGACCACCACGAACGGCGGCACGTCGCCGGTGAACACCCGGGACACCACCAGACGATAGGGCGTGCTGTAACCGGGATAGCGCGTCACCGAGAGGAAGTACCTGCCGTGCCCGAGTTCCCGTTCAATGATCGCGTTGGCCCCCGAGTAGCCGTTGTCCTGGGCGAGATCCTCCAGGATGCCGTCCTGGTTGGCGTCGCTCATCAGCCGCAGGATGGCGTAACCGGAGAGATTCTCGCGGGGCAGCATCGCGGTCACCTTGCGGACCGGACCCGTGACGTCGAACCGGTAGAAGTCCTGGACGTCCGAGGTCCCCACATAATCGTCGATCATGACCGGCGCGGTCACATGGCCGATGTGGCCGGGGCTTGCCGGCTCGTTGTCCCCGAGTCCCAGCGACCTGGGCTTCGCGGACAGGGCGAGCGTCAGGGAATAGTTCGGGCTGTAACCCGGGTATGCGGCGACGCGGAGGAAGTACACGCCGGGGTCCAGCCAGGAGTCGACGCGCGCGTCCGAGCCGCTGTAACCGTTCGAGCTGTCGAGGATCTCGCTCTCCTCAACGACACCATTGCCGTTCGCGTCCCGGATCAGGGAGAGAGTGGCGTAGCCGTTGAGGGAGGCCCTGGGAAGAATGGCCTGGACCTCGGCGACCGACCCGACCACCTCGAAGCGGTAGACGTCGACCGGATCGTTGTATCCCACGTAGTCCGAGATGGTCTGGGCATGGACCACCGGCGGTCGCTGGAACGACTGGGCGATCGTGTCGTCCGCGCGGCCTCCGGACGCCGGCTTCCTGGTCAGGGACAGGGTCAGATCATAGGGGGTCTGATAATTCGGGTGGGCGCGGACCATCACCAGGTAGCGGCCGGGGTTGAGCCACACCTGAATGGCGGCGGTGGAACCGTGGTAACCGGTGACCGGCCCCAGGATCTCGTCGGTGTCCGCGAGAAGGTTGCCGTTCAGATCCTCCGCCAGGGACAACATCAGGTAGCCGGACATCGAGGTCTGGGGGATGACCAGGCGGACCTCATGCACCTCGTTGGTGACCTCGAAGTGATGGATGTCGATGGCGTCGGAGAGGCCGACGAAGTCCTTGATGGCCACGCCGGGCGTCATGGCCGGGCGCTGCAACGCCAGGGGGATCGAGTCGTCGTCCGCGCCGGCGGAGGCCGGGCGCGGGGATTGCGACAGGGTCAGGCTGTACGGCGTGTCATAGCTCGGGACCACCTGGACCCGGGCGTAGTACTGCCCGGGGTTCAGCCAGATCTGGATGGTCGCCGTGCCGTTCCGATAGCCACGGTCGCCTGCCAGGATCTCGTTGTCTTCGATGACGAAGTTCTCGTTGCGGTCCTGCGCAATGATGAGGTCGACGTATCCCGACAGGGAGGTCTGGGGGATCAGGAGGTTCACCACGCGGACGGATTCGGTGACCTCGAAGCGGTAGTGATCCTGGGGATGATCCGCGTTGACCCGGCCGCTGAAGTTCTGCGGGGAGATCAGGACGCCGAGGTCGTGGGCTTCGGCGGGCGATTCGCCCGTCGTCTGGGCCTGTGCCGGGGGCTGGATCCGGAGGAATGCGAGGACCAGCAGCGCCGCGGCCAGCAGGATCCCGTGGCCGGGGAATGCGAAGGCTTGGCGGAACGACTGCCGAGCGGTGTCGCCGGGGTGCGGAGGGTGATGAGGTCGGTTGGATGATGGGATGCGTTGTTTCATGGGTGATCCGGCCGCCATGGCCGACACCCACGCATACGCGGCGACGCGGAGAATATTACCCGTGCGTTGAAGATCGGTCGGAGCGGCCCGCCCGATGAGGATCACCGGGAGGGCAGGTCCGCGGAGCCTGCCGCTGGCGTCGGGGGGATCAGCGGCTGGTCCCCGAAGAGATGGCGGTAGTTCCAGAGCGCCGAGACGGGCTGGAGCGGATGGTGGATGCCCGCGATGAAGGTGTGGTCGGACGTCAGGGCCTGGTTGGGGGCCGGATCGAAGCGAACGGGCAGCTCGTACATGTTCCCGGCCTGGACCGGATCGGTGAACCGGATCCAATGGCGGACCTCGCCGTTCGGATCCCGACGGGCCCCGTAGGCGACCACCACGTCGGCGCCCCCCAGAGGATTGATGCTCCAGGAAAGCTCCCGATCCAGATGCGGTGCCAGGTGCGTGCCCCGCTGGTCGCCAAGCACGGACCGGAGGCGATCCTCCACACCCTGCTTCAGTTCCCGGATCTCCTCGGGAAGCCCGGGCAGCAGGAAGCGGCGCTCCCGCTGGTTCTCGGATTCCGTCGGCGACGCCGAAGGCCAGGGGCGGGCGTTGTCGAGTTGCAGCATTTCGAGGCGGAAGCGGAAGTCCCGGAGAACGTCGTTGACCGCCGCCTCCTCGGCCGGGGACAGGCTGAACAGGGCCGCCGTGACGCGAGTGACGCTGTCGTTCGGTCCGATTGCGTCGTATCGGATATGGCTCAGGAAGCGCTTGGGCAGATGGAAGAAGGGACGATCGGACGGCCAGGAGGATTCCGGTTCCGTTGGGAACACCGGTTCCTCGGGGACAGGCATGCCGGGACGGGATGGATCGATCCGGGTTCGGACGGAACGAAGATCGGCGTGCAACGACTGGATCCGTTGCTCAGCGGCCTGGATCTCGGCACGGGCCGACTCCAGGGAACGCTCCGCTTCGGTGTTCGCCTGCGCGATCACCCGGGTGGCGGCGCGCAGGTCGCGAACGCGGCCCGCCTGGAGCCAGGTGGCGACTCCGGCGGAGATCAGAATGCCGAGGGCGATGACCAGAGAGTTCATGGGAGGCGTTCGGGTGTTGGCGTGGGCGTGGGAGTGGAGTCGGGGTCAGGGGGTCATCGAAGCCGGCTGAGGTGCCGGCGCGTGGGCGGCGAGCCACGGGGCAAGGACCGGCCGCACCGAGGGCGGCAGACGATTCGGATCGATCGGACCCGAGGATGAACCCCATCCCCGGAGCCGTTCCTCGGAGGCGCGTTGCGTGCTGTTCCAGATGTGCAGAATCCCCTGGTCGTCGATGGCGATGGTGTGGATCTGACGGAATTCCCCGAGCCCATTGAACTCGGTGCGGACCATCGGCTCCGACTGCCGCCAAAGCACATCGGCGCGCTCCTGTCCCAGCGCCGCGGTCCATGCCTGGCGCAGTTGGTCCGTCAGGGCCGCACCGGCTTCCGGGAAGGGATCCACGACCACGGTCTTGGATGGCCGCTCGCCGACCCGGAAGTCCGGTGGCGGCGGGCCCTTCCATTCACGCAGGCTCATGGACTCCAGCAGTTCCTGGGCTTGCTTCATCTGCTGGATCGAGTCTCGAACGGCCTCCTGTTCCGCGGGCGAGATGGCCAGCGCGGCCCGGACCGCCTCGGAAAGTGTGCCGTCGGGACCCACTGCGTAGGTGGGATGATGGTTCCCAGGATCGGAGGCGGCTCCCATCGAAAGGACGACATTGGAAAGGGTCCACTTGGGAATCGTGGCGTACTCGGCATTGTCGTCCCACCGAGGCATGGGGGGCTGGGCCGTGGCCTCGGCGGGGCCATGGGCCAGGGCGTTGTCGAGCTGATCCAGATGACCTCGAGCGATCCCGAGGGTTCGATCCAGCGATTCGGCGCGCCGCCGGATCTGTGCGAGACGGAATGCTTCGATCTCGAGGTCGCCCTGGTGTTGGGCGAGGCGTGCGGAAAGCCGGTCGTGTTCGTGGGCGGCGGAGGCTGCGGCGCGCCACTGATGTCCGAAGGGAACGGCGGCCAGAACGAGGCAGACGGCGGTGGTTTGGACCTTGGTCATGGTGAGGAGGTGGGAGATGAGGGATCCGACGGCCGGCCAGGCGACCCAACCGGTGGTGGAGGACGCGACCGCGGCGGAGATCCCTGCGGCGAGGCCGTCCGGCGCGGAGGCGACGGCGGCTTCCATGGCTCGGGCCGTCGCGGCGGTGGAGGTCACAGCAACGCCGCGGCGGGCGAGGCTGCGGGTCAGGGACTGAAGGGCCTTGGCCACCCGCTTCTGCGCGGCGTCCTCGCTGATGCCCAGGATCCGTCCGATTTCGCGGAAGCCGCGCTGCTCGAAGAACCGGAGGGTGAGCGCGGTGCGGTCCCGGTCGCCCAGCTCCAGCAGGGCTTCGTCGAGATCCCCCGAGGCCGTGTTGGGTGCGGAGCTGTGAGGGTGCATGGTGGTCGCCAGGTCGATGGCCAGCCGTTCGCGTTGGTCCCGGCGGAGCTGCCCGCGAAGGCGTTTCCTTGCCTCGAGGACCGCCGCGCGGTGAAGCCAGCCGGCGAGGCTTCCCGACTGGCAGAGCCAGGCGGCCTTCCGGGCCAGTGCCAGGAAGACCTCCTGGCTGACGTCCTCGGCTCCCGCGCGGTCCCCCAGGACCCGGAGCGCCGCCCCGAACACCAGGCCGACGTGCCGCCGAACCAGTTCCGCGAATGCGTCCTGGTCATCCTTGCGGACATAGCGCCGCAGAAGTTCGGCATCGCCGGGTTCCGGTGTCATGACGGTGCGTTTCGCCGAATACCTGCCGCCGCGGACGAAAAACCGAAAACGAAATCGTCGGTCTTCAGGGAGGACGGGTGCGGGCGGATGCCGAGCCATTGACCTGGCTGCGCTCCCCGCCCATCCGCGGCACCGGTTCCAATTCCAGTCGTGCCTCCGAGTTCTGCGTTGCCTTCCGGAACGACGGGGCGTTGGATCGGCATCCATGAGTTCCCCGAATCCAGGACATCTGCCGGCCTCCCCGTGGCATCGTCGTCGTTTTCTGGGACAGCTCGGCTTGGGGTCGCTGTCGTTGCTGTTCACCGAGGCCGGGGCGTTTGCCGAGAGGCTCACCCTGACGCCGTCGCAGACCGAGGGGCCGTTCTATCCGGACCGTCTCCCTCTCGACACCGACAACGACCTGCTGATCGTGAACGATGCGATCACCCCGGCGGTCGGCGAGGTGGCCTGGGTGGGCGGGCGGATCCTGGACCACCGCGGCGATCCGATTCGCAACGCGACCGTGGAGATCTGGCAGTGCGACCAGAACGGGGCGTACCTGCATTCGGGATCGGACGGTGGGGATCGCAGGGACGGCAATTTCCAGGGGTTCGGTCGGTTTCTGACCGGGTCCACGGGCGAGTACCTGTTCCGGACGATCAAACCCGTGCCGTACACCGGTCGGACGCCGCACATTCATTTCGCGGTCAAACGAGCCGGCCAGCCCAAGTTCACCACCCAACTCTACGTCGAGGGGCATCCGGGGAACGCCGGCGACGGCATCTGGAAGGGGCTTGGGGATGAGCGGAGGAGGGCGCTGGTGACGGCGCCGTTCTCGCCGATGAAGGGTTCGTCCGTGGGCGAGCTCGCGGCCCGGTTCGACATCGTGCTCGGAGTGACTCCCGCCGACTGAGCCGGGTCGATTCGCGGCCGAGGCCCTTGCCTGAAAGGCTGCGACCTGGCGTTCGGATCCGCGTGTCGGACGGATCGACCGTTGCGCCGTTCCGCTTGGGTGACCCGGATGGGCGACCGGGCAGAATGGGCGTCAGAAGGCGAAGCAATCGCAGCCGAGGCCGAAGAAACCGGCGGCCTGGTGGCGGGCAGCCTCTGCGGCGGTGAACAACTGCTGCAGCGCGTGGGAGCAGCCGTGCTGGTGGCAGTGGCCGCTGTGCCGGTGCTGATCCGCGACCGGAACGCCGGCGCGGGCCGCCTTGCGGGCATCGAGGGGCGCGCCGTATCCGCCGAACACCGCCACCGGCGACCACTCCGGCAGGACCGGTATTGGCGGCGGCGCGAGGCTCGCGAAGTCCCCGGCGGCGTGAACGATCCTGCCCCCGACGATGGTGAGCACCGATTCGATGCCGCGGATGTGGTCGTCGGGAACGCTGAAGTAGTCCTCCGTGAGTGCCACGAGATCGGCGCGCTGGCCGATGGCGATGGAACCTTTCGTCCCGTCCTCGCTGGAGAACCAGCTGCTGCCCTGGGTGTACAGGCGGAGGGCCTCCTCGCGGGTGAGGCAGTTCCGCTCCGGGTACATGCGGGTTCCGCCGAGGGTTTGACCGGTCGTCAGCCAGTGGAGGGAGACCCAGGGGTTGTAGCTTGCGATGCGCGTGGCGTCGGTTCCGGCGCCGACCGGGATGCCCAGATCCAGCATCCGGCGGACGGGCGGGGTTCGTTCCGCGGCCTGTCGGCCGTAGCGATTGATGAAGTACTCGCCCTGGAAGGCCATGCGGTGTTGGACGGCGATGCCGCCGCCGAGCGCCCGAAGGCGTTCGAGATTGCGGTCGGAGATCGTTTCACAGTGGTCGAGGAACCAGTGAAGGCCGCCGAGCGGAATCTCGCGGTCGACCCGTTCGATGACGTTGAGGAAGCGGGTGATGCTTTCGTCGTAGGTGGCGTGGAGACGGAAGGGCCAACGGTGGGCCGCAAGGAGGGAGACCACCCCCTGGAGTTCGTCCTCGAGCGAGGACGGAAGATCCGGGCGGGGCTCCAGGAAGTCCTCGAAGTCGGCAGCGCTGAACACGAGCATTTCCCCGGCGCCGTTGCACCGGAGGAGGTCGTCGCCCCTTCCTGGTGCGGTCATGCGGATCCAGCGGCTGAAGTCCTCCCGTTCCTGGCCGGGTTTCTGGGTGAAGAGATTGTAGGCGATCCGGAGGGTGAGTTCGCCGCGCTGATGGAGCTGCTCGATGACGGCGTAGTCCTCGGGGTAGTTCTGAAAGCCACCGCCGGCGTCGATGATGCTCGTGAGGCCGAGGCGGTTGAGTTCCCGCATGAAGTGGCGGGTGGAGTTCATCTGGTGTTCGGGCGGGAGCTTCGGTCCCCTGGCCAGGGTCGCGTAGAGGATGGTGGCGTTCGGCCGGGCCAGAAGCAGGCCGGTGGGGTGGCCCGCGGGGTCGCGCTGGATCTCGCCGCCGGGAGGGTTGGGGGTGTCCCGGGTGTAACCGCATGCCCGCAGGGCCGCCTGGTTCAGGAGGGCCTGACAGTAGAGGTGAAGGATGAAGACCGGGGTGTCGGGAGCCGCGGCGTTGAGTTCGTCCAGGGTCGGCATCCTGCGTTCGGCGAACTGGAACTCGCTCCAGCCGCCGACCACCCGGATCCACTGTCCGGGCGGGGTGCGGGCGGCCTGGGCCTTGAGCATCCGGAGACCGTCGGCCAGCGAGGGAACCCCATCCCAGCGCAGCTCCATGTTGTAGTTGAGCCCTCCGCGGATGACGTGGAGATGGGAGTCGTTGAGACCCGGGATGACCCGGCGACCCTGGAGATCGATGACCCGGGTGCCGGGGCCGGTCGGTTGGGCCGGGTCCATGGGATCGTCGACACCGATGATGAGCCCGTCGCTGATGCGGACGCTGCGGGCTTCGGGGCGCCGGGGATCGAGGGTTGAGATGCGGCCGTTGTGTAGGATCAGGTCGGGTTGCGGGTTCATGGGTGTGGGGATTGGGCGGGTTGATCGGGTCGATAGGATGGGGCTGACGGCCGGAGCCAGCCGTGCAGGAGGCGGGTGACGAGGGGCATGACGACCCAGGAGAGCAGCACCACGATGGTGGCGTTGAAGACGGCGTTCTGAACCACGAAATGCCACCCGCGGAGAAGCGGGCCGAGGGTCAGGCCCAGGATTGTGGCCAGGGGAAAGACGCCGAGGTAGGTGGCGACAGCCATCTTCCATCTCGGCGGCGGACTGTGGTGGGAGGGCGAACGGAACCAGGCCTCCAACCCGTGCAACGGCCGGAGAATCCAGGAGTCGGACTCGGTCAGCGGAGCACAGCGCGTCTCCCAGGCCTTGAAGATCGAGGAGGCATAGAAGTCGTCGCGCTCCCGGGCGTCGGCGAAGGTCCTGAGGATGCCGAACTCACGGGAGTCCGATCCCGGGGGCGGCGTGATCATGGTGGCGCCCAGGACTCCGCCATGCCCGAACGAGGACTGGAAGAACTCGCGCAGGGCGGCCTGGAATTCGGCTTCCTTCCCGGGGAGCACACGACGGGTGATCGCAACGTGGATCGGCATGGAGCGGGGGTTTGGCGGACGACTCGTTTCCCTGCGGTGCCGTCGCTGGGGAATGGGTTCGCCGGATCCGTGAATCCGGCGAACCGAAGCGGGTGAGTCTGCGAGGTGGGGCTCAGTGACCGGTTTTGGAACCGGAAACGACCTGGGGCCGCCTGGCGGACTGCGGGGCCTTGTGGACCATGGTGTAGGCGTATTCGACGCCGGAGCCGTAGGCGCCGCCCTGTTGCTTGATGATGTCCATGAGGGCGTCGTAGTGGTCACGGCGGGCCCAGTCGCGCTGCCATTCAAGAAGGGCGGCGATGGTGGTGAGGCGGACGGCTCCCGCCTGGACCATGCGGGACAGCGCGGCGTCATGCGCGGCCTGGGAGGTGGCTCCGCAGCAATCCTCCACGACGTAGATGTTGTACCCCGCGCCGATCATCTCGATGGTCGGCCAGGCGACGCAGACCTCCGTCCAGAGGCCGGTCAGCAGGATGTTCTTCCGACCCGTCGCTTCGATGGCCTTGCGGAAACCAGCATCGTCCCACGCGTTCATCGAAGTGCGCTCGACGACCTCCTGACCCGGGAACACGTCCAGCAATTGGGGCCATAGGTAGCCGCTGAACGACTCGGTTTCCACGCTGGAAAGGATCGTCGGTACCTTGAATTCCTTCGCGACCCTGGCGAGCAGCGTGACGTTGTTCATCAGGGACGCGCGGTCGATGTTCGCCACGCCAAAGGTCATCTGTGGCTGGTGGTCGATGAACACGACGACACTGTCCTGCGCGGTGTAGAGTTTGTGGTATTGAGACATGTTGTTTCTTCTGAGGTTTGTTGCTGATTCGGTTCTCGGGGAAATGCCGCTCAGGCGTGGACCCGTTCGGAGGGTCCGGCCTGCGCCACGGTTGATGCAGCCACGGCCCACTCCAGGGCAAACTGGGCGACTGCCTCCCAGCCTTTCTCCGCGATGATGTAATGGCTGCGACCGGGAAACTCCTTGTATTCGGTCAACGCAGAGCTCGCCTGGTACTTCCTGAAATTCTTCCGGTTGAGCGCCGCCGGCATGATGACGTCCTTCTCGCCGGCAATGAGAAGAAGGGGTGCGCGGGAACTGTTGCCGAAGTTGATCGTCGCGAGCGAGTTTGGTGTGAGATTCGATAGGGCCGCCTGAAAAATGGACCGACCCGGGGCGGGAATCACTTCGCGTTCGTACTCCATGCGGGCTTCTGCTTCGGACAGGGTGTTGGCGAAAACCTTCCACCATTTCCTGAACGTGAAGATGAAGGTCCTCCTGAATGTGCTGGGCTTCAGGAAAGCCGGCGTCAGGGCGAGATATGTGGACAACGGCAGAATGAGAATGCCCTTCGGCGGTACGGAATCGATCGCCACGCCCGCCGCGCCGAGTCCTTTATCAATCAGCAATTGGGTGATGAGTCCACCGTAGGAATGGCCCATGATGATCGGCGGCTCGGGCAGACTCCGGATGATCCTGGTGTAATGCGCAGTGACTTCCTCAATACCGACGCCATGCAGGCCCGACGCATCACGTCGCATTGCGGACACATCCCTGCCAATGCCCGGCCAGGGTGCCGCGATGACCTCATGGCCGCGGCTTTCGTAGTACTGTTTGAACTTCGCCCAACTGGAAGGTGTCACCCAAAGGCCGTGAATCAGCACGATGGTCTTTTGCGATTGCATGGCTTCTCAATGGTGAAGTGCCAGCCCGAGCATGACGGCAACGATTGAATCATCGAGAGCCGCCGGCAATGACCAGGGTTTCGCCCGTGATCCACGAGGATTCCGATGACGCCAGGAAGACCGCTGCGCCAGCGATGTCATCCGGTTGACCCAGTCGCCCCAGCGGGGTCAATGCCAGCACCCGCTTCTTCATCTCACTCTCCTCGATGCCCGCGGCGTGCGTTCCTTCCGTTTCGACCATGCCGGGACGGATGGCGTTGACACGGATCCGGCGCGGGCCGAGTTCCGTGGCGAGCGAGCGCGTGATCGCATCCACCGCGCCCTTGGTGCCGCTGTAGACGGCGGCATTGGGAAGCGCAAGCGTGCTGACGATGGAGCTGATGTTGACGATGCTGCCACCGGCGGGATCGAACAGCTTCACCGCGGCCTGCGATGCGATGATGAGGCCGAGGACATTCAGGTCGAATTGTTTGCGAAAATGCGCCTCGGTGATGGTCTCCACCGGTGAGAATTCATAGATGCCCGCGTTGTTCACGAGAATGTCGAGCCGGCCAAACGTCCTCCTCGTCTCCGCAAACAACCTTTCAACATCCGCCAGCTTCGCGACGTCCGCCTGGACGGCGACTGCTTCCCCACCGGCACTGGTGATTTCGGCAACGACCTTGTCCGCGCCCGCCTTGCTGGAGGCGTAGTTCACCACCACCGCCGCGCCGTTCGCGGCGAGTTGTTTGGCAATCGCCGCGCCGATGCCCTTCGATGCGCCCGTGACCACTGCAACTTTGCCCGCCAGTCTGGTTGTCCTGTTCGTGCTCATACTCGTACTTGGGTCGTTCAGTTGATGGTTGTCTGTCAGAGCCCGTCTGAAAATTGGAAGGGGTCCTGCGACGAGGGATTTTGGGCTGGGCCAAGGCGGCGAGGCCGGTGCATCCCCGCAGCGGGCTGTAACGGCCGAGCCAACACAGGCCCAGCCCAAAAGAACCGTCGCCCGAAGGGTTTTCGAGGAAAAGGCCGGCTGGCTTCGTTGCTCCTCGGTCACAGACCTCTGGCGGGTATGCTCCCTCGTCGCGCCTCGCCATCCGGCCTTTTCCTCGAAAACAGGACCTCTTCGAATTTTCAGACGGGCTCTCAGCGTTTGGCAAACTCCAGCAGGTCCTGGTTGAACGGCTCCCTGCTCGTATCGCCGAGGCTGTGCGAACCGCCGGGATAGATCCTCAGCACGGAGTTCTTTACGAGCCTGGCCGAGAGTTTGGCCGAAGCCTCAATGGGCACGATCTGATCGTCGTCGCCGTGAACGATGAGCGTGGGCACGTCGATCTTCCTGAGGTCCTCGGTGAAGTCGGTCTCCGAGAACGCCTTGATGCAGTCGTAGGCGTTCTTGTGGCCGGACATCATGCCCTGCATCCACCAGGATTGGATCAACCCCTGCGAAACCTTCGCGCCGGGCCGGTTGAAGTTGAAGAACGGGCCGCTGGCAACGTTGAGGAAGAATTGCGAGCGATCCTCGAGATACGCCCTGCGGAAACCGTCGAACACATCGATGGGCAGTCCGCCGGGATTCGCTGCGGTCTTCAGCATGATCGGCGGCACGGCGCCCATGAGCACAACCTTGGAAACACGCTGGGTTCCGTGCCGGCCGATGAACCGCACCACTTCGCCCCCGCCGGTTGAGTGCCCGACCATCATCACCTTCTTCAGACCAAGCTTCGCGAACAGTTCGGCCAGGTCGTCGGCGTACTGATCCATGTGATTCCCCTCCCAGGGCTGGCTCGACCGCCCGTGTCCGCGACGGTCGTGGGCAATGCAGCGGAATCCCTGGGAGGCCAGGAACATCATCTGCGGGTCCCAGGCGTCCGCTGAGAGCGGCCAGCCGTGGCTGAAGGTGACCACCGGGCCCGAGCGGGGGCCCCAGTCTTTGAAGTATAAACTCGTGCCGTCGGAGGTGGTGATCGTGCTCATGGGTTTCAGGTTCGGAATGGGGTCCTTGCAGGTGGGGCCGGAGCGTTGCCGCGTCGGCGTCCGCCGATGCCGCCCGGGCCCTTGGCCGACCTCGCGCCGTGGCCAGGCGGAAGGCTGGTCCTGAGGCGTGTTGGGCATCGGCCGACATCTCCGCGCGGTTGCGATCCGCGCCCCACGTCATGAGAAGCGAGAATCCCCGGGAAAAAGGCCAACGTGCCGCGAAAAGGTCGGGAACGGGTTTCGTCCGCCAACCGGGCCTTCCCGATGCTCAGGCTGTTTCCGAGGGGTTCTGGATCTCGTTCAGCAGCCAGGCGCGGGAAAAGGTCCAGTAGTTCTTGGCCGTGGAAAGGGAGACGTCCAGGGCCTGGGCGACTTCCTCTTGGGTCATGCCGGCGAAGTACCGGAGTTTCACCAGGTCGGCCTGAACGGGATGCTGGCGGGAGAACTTCTCGATGGCCTCATTCAAGGCGAGGAGGCGGTCATCCGCCGCCTCGGCGGCTTCGGCGGGATGATCGAACCCCTCCCAGGCCACCCGTTCGTACCCGCCCCCGTGACGCTGGGTCCGCTTGCGGCGGGCCCGGTCGATCAGGATCTGCCGCATGGCCTCGGCCGCGGCGCGGAAGAAGTGGGTGCGATCCTTGAACCTGGGGTTCTCCCGGCCGACGAGCTTCAACCAGGCCTCATGGACGAGGGCGGTGGGCTGGAGGGTGTGGCCGTCGGCTTCGCGGGCCAGTTTGCCGGCCGCAAGGCGGCGCAACTCGTCGTACACGAGTTCGAGCAACTGCCGCGCCGCCTCGGGTTCCCCGCGGTCGATCGCGCTTAGCAGCAGGGTGGCGTCGCTCATCCGGACCGGTCGACCATAGGCGGCCCTGGTCTGGTGGCAAACAACCGGCTTGTGACAAATCTCCTCCGGTGATGGCGCCGGCTTCCCGGTCGTCCTCGGGCGGTGGAGGTCGGTGCCGGGTCGGTGCGGGGATTGCATGGGGCCGGTTCCCACAGTCCGCGGGGCGGTCAGGGTGGGAGGATGGAGGCCGCCTCGTTCAACGAGACCCTGGCGAAGATCCACGCGAGCCAGCCGCGGTCCGGGTCGTTCCGGACGCGATCGGGCATCCGGGACGGGGCGAGCCGGGTTCCCAGGTCGAACATGCTCCTCGCCGTGTCCGTTTCGCCGCGTTGCCAATGCGCCATCGCGAGGATCGCGCACGCCTGAGCATGCGTGTATTCGTGCGGACCCTGGCGGACTTCCGACGCCAACCGGATCGCCGCCTCGGTCCGGCCCAGGCGGTGCAGGGACAGTGCCTTGCCGAGCTGGAAATAGGGCAGGGAATGGCGGTCGGCTTCGCCGCCCGACAGGGCCAGGTCGGACATTCGATCCAGTGCGGCCGGGTCGATGGCCGGGTTCGGGAGAAGGAGACAGGTCTTCACGACCTGGTCGGCGACGTAGACATCGGTGGTTTGGGCGAACCGATCGAAGAACGTCCGGCAGGTCGCCGCGTAGCCCGCGCGATCGCCGGTCAGCGCCTGGAGGGACGCCAGGAGTTGATGGGATCCGGGATGGTCCGGTCGATGGCGAACCGCCCGCGCGGCGTCCGCGAGTGCCTCGCCGAAGCGTGCCAGGCGGATCCGCAGTTCGGCGCGAAGGGCGAGGAGGTCGGTGGCCTGGGGGGTGTCGACGAAATCGGGCGTGAGGATCTCGTCCAGCAGGCTGGCGGCCTGGTCGAACTCGAGGCGTCGGATCAGGATGCGGATGAGGCTTACGTACTGCTCGCGGACCTGGGGATGGTTTGCGGGTGAATGCCCCCGCCACTCGGCCAGGGCCTCGCGGTGGACCGCCTCGGCATTCTCCCAGTCGCCGGTGGCCTCGAGCACCATGCCCAGGGCCCGGAGGGTGGCCAGGGTGTCCGGATGGGCGGCGCCCAGCAGCTTTCGCTGGATCGAGAGCACCGCTCGAAGGACCGCATGCGATTCGGTGAGCGCGCCCTGGCGGCGCATGCGTTCGGCCAGCAGGTAGGCGGACTTGGCGACATCAGGGTGCGCGTCCCCGAGGGTCTTTCTTTGGATGAGAAACGCCTCGGTCTCCAGGGCTTCCACCTCCTTGGCGTTGCCGTCGACACCGATGATCCAGGCGAGATCCGTCAGTGCGGTGGCCACCTGGGGGTGTTCCGGGCCCAGGAGTCTGCGGCGCATGGCCAGCATGGCTCGTCCGGCCTCCTCGGCCTCGTCGCGGCGTCCCTGGTCGACGAGGAGAATGGCGAGGTTTCGAAGGGAGTCGGCGACCTCGAGGTTGTCACGACCGAAGAGGCGCTGCCGGATCGCCAGTCCCTCGCGGGTGAGGGATTCGGATTCTTCGAGCCTCCGCTGTCGGCGGCAAACCGCGCCCAGGCTGTTGAGAATGGCGGCGACCGATGGGTGTTCGTTGCCATGGAGGTTCCGGCGGATGCCGAGTGCGCGGCGAAAGGCGGTTTCCGCGCCGGCGAGATCGCGTTTCTTCCAGCGGGCGTTGCCCAGGTGGGCAAGGGCTGTCGCCACTTCGGGGCCGTTGGCGTTGAACTGGCTTTCGCAAAGCGCCAGTTCGGCGGTGTGCATGTCCTCGGCGGCATCGTACTGGCCGAGGTCCAGGTACAGCCTTCCGATCAGGCCGCGGAGCTGGGCCTCGACCTCGGGCTGGCCGGCGAGCGAACGGTCGAGTCCTGCGGCGGTGCGGTCCAGGATGCCCCGCAGCATCCGGGTGTCCTCACCCAGGGCGACCGAGGGGCCGACGCCCTCGAGCATGGCTTCGAGGAATCGTGTGACCTGTCGGCTCCGGGTGGCCTCGGTCTCGGCCTTGGCCTGGTCCGCCCTGGCCTGTTGAAGGGCGACGTCGGCTTCATGGCGCGCCTGTCGTTCCTTGGCGAGGGTCGCCGACACGATGACCAGACTCGCGACGAGCAGCAGGGAGAACAGGCCCAGGCCGCCGAAGAGCAGGCGGTTTCGCCGGACCAGTTTCGCGAACCGGTAAAGCCCGCTGGGCGGACGCGCCGAGATGGTTTCGTTGGCCAGGAACCGCCGGATGTCCCGCGCCAGGCCATTCGCCGTTTCGTACCGTCGCGTCCGATCCTTCTCCAGCGCCTTCATGGCGATCCAGTCGAGGTCCCCCGCGATGGCACGGATCAACTTCGGCGGCTCGGCCCGTCGACGGAGGGCCACGGTCGTCAGGTCCTGGCCGCTGAGCCTGAGCAGCCGCGTCGACGGCCGCGCCGGTTCGACCTCGCGGATCACGCGGCGGATCTCGTCCAGCCCCGCCTTCATCAGGTCGCTGGTGTTGAACGGGGTCGAACCGGTCAACAACTCGTAGAGCAGGACGCCCAGGCTGTAGATGTCGGTGCGGGTGTCGACATCGACACTGGTGAACGCCGCCTGTTCCGGGCTCATGTAGGCCGGGGTGCCGATGAGCATCTCGAAGGCGGTGAAGAACGTCTTGTCGGTGAGCTGCAGGTTCGGGACCGCCTTCACGATGCCGAAATCGATCACCACCGGCAGCGGAGCCCCTTCGAAGGACGTGGTGACCAGGATGTTCGAGGGCTTGAGATCCCGGTGGATGATCCCCTTCTGGTGCGCGTGCTGGACGGCCTGGCACACCTGGATGAACAACTCCAGGCGCGCCTCGGTCGTCAACGCATGCTCGTCGCAGTAGTCGGTGATCCTCTGACCTCGGACCAGTTCCATCACGAAGAAGGGGCGTCCCGAATCCGTGGCGCCCGCGTCGAAGACCTTGGCGATGTTCGGATGGTCCATCATCGCGAGCGCCTGCCTCTCGGCCTCGAAGCGGGCGATCACGCTGCGGGTGTCCATCCCCGGCTTGATGATCTTCAGCGCGACCCGTCGCCGAACCGGTTCCTCCTGTTCGGCCATATACACCACGCCGCACCCGCCCTCGCCGATCTGCTGAAGCAGCTTGTAGCGCCCGATGCGATCCCCGGGTTGCTCGCTCACCGCCGACGTTGGACGGGCCTGGACCGTTTCCTCCGGAGGGTGCTCCAGGAAATCCCCGACCCGGTCGTGGGCCTTCAGCAGCGCCTCGACCCGCTCCCGCAGGCCGGCATCGGACAGGCCGACCCGTTCGAGAAGGGCGGCCCGCCCGGCGGCGGACAGGGCCACCGCCTCGGTAAACAACTCCAGCTCCCGATGGGACGCCTCATTCATCGTTCGGTGTCTCCCGACATCCCGGATCGCCGGAGGTCCTCTCGAACCGGTTGCTGCCGGTCCCCCGAGGCCTTGCCCCGCGACGAAGCCAAGCCTGGACCCCAAGGGGGCTCCAGAGCCCGTCCGAAAATGGATTGGGGCCATCCGGGCCATCGGAAGGACGCCCAAGGAGATAGCGAGATTCCCGGGCGAAAAGGCCAGCCGCCCGCCGGCCTTCGGCGTGGTGGACCCCCGCGGGCGCCTCGCGCGCGAGCGCCTCCGGAATCCGCTGCTCATATTCCACGAGCACCTCCGGTGTGACCACCAGCCGGCACCGATGTCGCGCCACCAGAAGCAGACAGCGATACGCAGGACCGCGTTATCATATCATCGCGGGAATGAAGGCGCCCGCTTGATACCGGAGGGCCGGGATGTCAATGCAGGGGCACCCACTGAATCTGGCGCGAGCCAGAATGACCGAAACCATGAAAAAGCGTTCCCTGCTGCTGGTCCTCGCCCTCACCCAGGCGGTCCATTCCACACCCCTTCGCGCCCAGCCCTCCACGGAACACCTCGTCACCCACGCGGAGTCCCGATTCCGGGCCATCTACGACCGCGACGAGTTCCGTCCGAAGCGGTTCCAAGCCGAGTGGCTGCCCGACAGCTCCGGCTACACGGTCCTGGAACCGGCGCCCGACGGGAAGGAAACCGTGCGGGCCCTCTACGACGTGGTCACCGGCAAACGCTCGGTCCTCGATGGATCGCAACCCGGCGGTCCCCGCCGCTTCACCAACCGGTCTCCCGACGGCACCCGCGAGGTGGTCACCGAACAGGGGAACCTCCACGTGCGCGAGATCGAGGGCGACCGGAGAATCCCCCTGACAAGCAGCGTGCCCGACGGCCCGGTGTCGAACGGTCAGGCCACCTGGAGTCCCGACGGCGAGTGGATCGCCTTCGTTCAGTCGGACGAATCCGACGTGAAGCTTCGGTCGATCCTCGTCCCGGGCGACCCATCGTATCCGGAAGTCAGCCAGGTGCGGTTCGCGCGGGTGGGCGGAACCATCCCCACGCTGCGGGTGGGCGTGGTGGACGCGCGGGGACGGCAGACGCGCTGGCTTCCGCTTCCGATGCCGGCGGAGGGCTTTTACCTGGGGGACATCGGCTGGGCGGGAAACTCCCACGAACTCGTGGTCGAGAAACTGAACCGGTTCCGGAACGAACGTGAGTTGCTGCTCGCCGACGTGCGGACCGGAGCCCTCCGCCGCATCTTCCACGAGACCGATCCCGCCTGGGTGGACGGGAGCTATCTCAGCAACGCCGGCTGGACCTGGATTCGCGGCGGCGAGGCCTTTGTCGTCCTGTCCGAGAAGGACGGCTGGCGCCACGCCTATGTCTATTCGCGCGAGGGCAGGGAAATGGCGCTCCTGACGCCCGGTCCGTTCGACATCATCGAGCGCGCGGTGGTCGATGAGCCCGGCGGGTGGTTCTACTTCTATGCGTCCCCCGACAACGCGACCCGGAAGTACCTCCACCGTGTGCGCCTCGATGGAACGGGCGCGCCGGAACGGGTCACCCCTCCGGACCAGCCCGGCACGCATGAGTACCAGTTCTCCCCCGACGCCAGGTGGGCCTTCCGCACCTACTCGACCTTCGACCAGCCTCCCGTCACCGATCTGGTGAGCCTGTCCGATCACCGGACCGTGCGGGTGCTCGAACGAAATGAGGAACTGCGCGAACGCATGAAGCCCGTGGTCGCCCAGCCCACCGAGTTCCTTGAGATCGACATTGGCGGCGGTGTGGTTGTGGACGCCTGGATGATCAAACCACCCGGGTTCGATCCTTCGAAGAAGTACCCCGTGCTGGTGTACGTCTACGGTGAGCCGCACGCCCAGACCGTGCTGGACGCCTGGGGCAAGGTCCAGGCCGACTACCATCGCGTGATCGCGGAACTGGGATACCTGGTGGTGTCCATCGACAACCGGGGCACACCGGCGCCGAAAGGGGCCGCCTGGCGTCGGGCCGTCCACGGCAGCCTTGGCCCCCTCTCCACCGAGGAACAGGCGGCTGCGCTGAAGGAACTGGCCCGGACCCGGTCCTACGTGGATGCGTCGCGGGTGGCGATCTGGGGCTGGAGCGGCGGCGGTTCGAACACCCTGAACGCGATGTTCCGCCAGCCTGACCTCTACCAGGTGGGGATCGCCGTCGTGCCCAAGCCGCAGCCCCACCTCTACAACGCCTGGTTCCAGGAGATCTACATGCAGACCCCGGAGACGAACCCGGAAGGTTACCGCCGTTCCGCGCCCATCCACTTCGCCGAGGGTCTGAAGGGCCGCCTGCTCATCATCCACGGCACCGGTGAAAGCAACACCCACCTCCAGATTGTCGAGGGGCTGGTGGACCGCCTGATCGAGCTCGGCAAGCGGTTCGACTACATGGCTTATCCCAATCGTGACCATGGCCTGCGCGAGGGCCGGGGGACCACGGTCCACCTAAGGACTTTCATGGCGCGATATCTCGTCGAGCACCTTCCCCCTGGTCCACGATGAACCAGGGACAGCTCAAAGCCCTTCCACGAACCCGGTCCACAGCCAGCCCCATCCTGCCATGCCCGAGAATGCCTTCACCCGCCTGCTCACCTCCTGCCTGTCCCTCTCAATGGTCGCTGTTGCCCTGCCCGCCGCCGGCGCGGACAGCCGGGTCCGGATCGGAGAAATGGCCGGTTACCTCCTCGTCCCCAACGAAAAGGTGCCCGAGACCTACGACGCCGGGTTCTCCATGTACGTGGCCGCCTGGCCGCTGCTGGACCAGTACCCCGGGCAACGTTTCCAAACCGGCCTGTTCGGCACCTGGATGTTCGCCCGAAAGGATCCCCCGCCCCCCATCAAGCTCTACTCGGACATCGAGGGCGGCCTCGGGTGGTGGCGGGACACCGAGTACGCCACGGAGACGCCGAAGTTCATCATGGGCGGGGTGGCGCCGAACTTCAGCGAGTGGGCCAACGGCCCGGGCGCCGGCAAGGGCCGGGACTGGACGCGGCCCATGGGCAAGTACGGTGTGGCCCAACTCAGCCCCTGGCTGCTCTGGCCGCCCGACGGATTGAACCTCAGGCAGGGCACCTGCGGCGAGTGGTTCGGCTACGGCTACCTGCCCCTTCCGCTCACCCCACCCAAGACCACCACCGCCGGCAGGGACATCCCGACCGGCGACCAATCCTGGACCCTCTTCCTCAACACCGGAAATTTCAAAGGCCCGGTGGCCTTCTTCACCCCCTACTTCTGGTCGGCCGGTGCGGTCGCCGAGCCGCGCTTCAGCGGCATGCTCCTGGACAGCCGGCCGTCCGATCCCAATCGCGCGCTGCAGATGGAGACCCAGCACGTCCCCAGCCTCCAGGCCGTGGACGCCAAGGGCGTGACCTACGCCCGCATCGCCCCGACCTTCTTCCCGGGTGAGACCAACGGCCAGTCGCGGCTGGTGCATCACATCACCTCCTACAACCGGCAGGCCCTGTGGGACGCGGTGAAGACCTGGTTCGAGGGCGGGACCGAGGCCAGTGGTGCGATTCGCCCCGAAGGGTCGATCCTCCATCGGTTCACCGGCAAGGGAGGGGCCACCTGGAAGATCTACCCGGACGATGCCCCCAGGGAGGAAAGGGCCCCGGTGGCCTGGAGTTCGTTCGCGACGCCGATCGCGGTGGACCCAAGCACCTTCGGCTACCGCTGGGATCCGGGAGTCGTGAAGCAGGTCCGTTCCGGCTCCGGTCCCCTGATGAAGCTCCCGGAGTACTTCCGCCTGGTGGAGACCGGAGCCAAACCCCAGTGGGTGCCGGTGCAGAGGGACGAGGTCCCGGAGGAGACCGGTCTGACCCGGGCACAGTTCGAGCGGCCCACCGGACGACGCCCGAAGGCCTATGTCACACCCGAGGAGGAGGACAGTTGCTGGAAGAAACCCGGCCCCAAGGCCGGACCGTTTCACGCCTACCCGGGGGACGGCAGCGTGGTCACCTACCACTGGTATCGCTTCGCCGACCAGCCGGCCCTTCTCAATGCCGACCTGACCGATCAGGAGCGGGAAGCCCTGCAGGCGCGCGCCGAACGAATCCACCGGAGCTGGAGGAAGGATCGGGACTACCTGGCGCCACCGGCATCCGGCAGGCTGGCGGACCTTGATCCGGCACTGATCGTCACCCCGCCACCGGGCATGGAGGCGGGGTATGTGCCCATCGTCACGCGACAGGCCCCCAGATAGGCGGGTCACGCCGGTTCCCCTCCACGCCCCGCCTCACGACTCCTGCCGCCGCCAATCCCGCCCCGCCATGAGACACTTCGTCGCGCTGATGACAGCCCTGCTGTGGATGCCCCAGGGACCATGCAGGGCCGACGCTGACGCGAAGGCCGTGCGCGTCTTCATCTTCGCCGGCCAGTCGAACATGGTCGGATCGGACTCGAAGGCCGGGGACATCCGGCGGTATCCCCCCTTTGCCGGCCTGGATCTGCCGCAGGAGAACATCCTGTTCTCCTACAACATCGGACGTGAGGAGAAGCTGACCTCCGAGGGCTGGGTTCCGTTGCAGCCGGTGAACGACGTGGTGGGACCGGAACTCAGCTTCGCCCGGCGCGTTTCCCGGGAGATCGACGCCCCCATCGCCATCATCAAGTGCGCCGCCGGTGGCACGACGCTGGGCGGCGATTGGAATCCCGATCAGCCCGCCGGCTTCCGGCTCTACCCACTGGCGTTGCAGTGGGTGAAATCCGCCCTCGCCGAGCTGGAGCTGAAGGGCCTGACCTACCGCATCGAGGGTTTCATGTGGCACCAGGGCGAGAACGACATGTTCGACAACGGGCTCAGGGCGAACTACGGCCGGAATCTGAGGAACTTCCTGGCGTCCTGGCGCCGGGATCTCAAGGCGCCCGAACTGAGGTTCTACATCGGCGAACTCTGCACCAAGACGATCTGGGGGATGGATAACCGGGAGAACATGTATGCCATTCGGGAGGGCCAGAAGCTCGTCACCGACTCCGATCCGTTCGCGGAGTATGTCCCGACCTCCCACAACGCGGTGGAGATCGGCGGCGGCGAAGGACTGCATTACCACTACGGAACCCTGGGGCAACTGGAGCACGGGGTGAACTATGCCGACGCCTACCTGCGCACGATCGCCCGGTTGCGACCCGCCGAACGTCCGCTCCGCGCCTGGCCTTATGCCCAAGGAAGCCCGGTCAGGCTCTTCATCCTCGCCGGCCATCGCAACATGGAGGGCGAGCGGGCCTTCACCCGGGAACTCAAGGCCCTGGAGGGACGGAAGGCGCTGGCGGAGGACAACCACGGCATTGCTTTCCGATACAGCATCGGCGGCGGGTACAGGGTTTCCCACGGCTGGGAACCCCTGGGCCCCGCAGGGTTCTACGACACCTTCGGTCCTGAACTCAGTTTCGGACAAACCCTGCAGGGCGAGGTTCCCGGCCCCATCGCCATCGCCAAGTTCACCCACAGCGGTTCGCAGATGAACGATTGGACACCCCAGGGAACCGCCGCCAGGGACCGGAACCTCTACCCGCAGTTCATCGCGTTCGTCCGGGAATCCATCCAGGGACTGCGGGACAAGGGCCACGAGGTGGTGCTCGCCGGCATCTTCTATCATGTCGGCGAGAACGACCTTTCCTTCGGCCCCTACCGCCGCAGGGCGGTCGACTGGCTCCGTTCCACGGTCGAGGCCAGCCGTCGGGATCTGGAACTGCCCACGCTGAAGTGGTTCGTCAGCCAGCAGCGTCCCCCCGACGGCGGCGGGCCGGATGCGATGGACGTCTCCGCGAACCTGGCGGCCATCGCCGCCGCGGACCCGGACCTCATCCATGTCCGGGCCTTCGACCTCCCGCCGGACGGGGAGAAGCTGGTCATCCCCACCGCGGGCATCGTGCAACTGGGGGAGCTGCTGGCACGCAGCTATCTCGACACAAAGCAGCCGATCCCCAGGGATCGCGATGTTACTGTTCGCTGAGCCGGAAGAAGCCGGCGCGGTCGGCTGTCGTTGGGACGTCTGCGGAAGCCTGGGATCCCTCGACTGTCACCAGGAGCCCGGAGTCCCGCCACGGTCCCGCGGGACTTGAGGCTGTCTCAACTCGGTAGGTTCTTCCCGGCGCCGCCGACCACAGCAATCTGAGATTGCCGGTGCCAATGCGGGTGATTGCGGTGATCCGATAGTCTGATTCCTCACCCGGCAGCACGGCGGCGAAAAGATCACCCACCCCGTTGAAGTCTCCCTCGACCAGGTCATCCGAGAAGCTCTGAAAGATCAACGTCCGGCCATCGGCCGAAAGGTTTGGTGATGTCGACAGGGAGTTCCCGCCCAGTCGAAGAAGCCCACCGGTTTCGAGGTCTTTCAGAAAAATGTCCGAAACCCCATTGTGGTCCTCTGCGACAAGATTTGAGGCCTTGCTGGCGAAGACCACCCAGCGTCCGTCCGGAGTGATCTGGGGCGGATCGGACGGGCCATCACCAGGCGTGCCGCCCGGGCCCGTGCTGACCGCCTGGTCCAGGCCGCTAACGCGATCGAGGACACGAATCTGGAAGGCTCCGTATCGCGAGGTTGCCGAGGTCCTGTAGGCCACCCTGGTGGCATCCCTGGCGAGCGCAACCGCGCTTGCGGGTCCGAGCAGGTTTGTGGTCGTTCCCGACACGAAGTCGTGCAGCAGGATATTCAGATCGGAGGCACTGTTCGTCCGCAGCAACGTCGCCGCGAAGCGGCCATCAGGCGAAAACGTCGCTACGGGAGAGACCGCAGGCGAAAATACGTTGAACGATGCGAGACCCGGGGTGGCCACTCGCCGCAGTTCTCCTCCCTCCAATCTTCGCGCATAGACGCTCCTCCCATTCCCCGGCGATGTCGCCAGAAGATCCGGAGCCTGGGATTCGAACATCAGCCACCGGCTGTCCGGAGTGAACGCCGGCTGCCCGGAAGGCCTGCTGCCGGAGGCAACGCCCGACGCCGCCACCGAGACCAGCGTCACCACACCGTCGGTGCGATCGAACAGATACACTTGGTCATGCCGGTTGTTGTGCAGGGGCGTGAACCCGCTGCTGGGCGAAGCGAACGCGACCCAACGCCCGTCCGGTGACACCGTCCAATGCGAGTAGATCCCAGACACGTTGCGCCCGTTGGGTCCGCGGCTTACCAGAGTCGTCACCCCCTCGACGACATCCCTGAGGAAGAGGTCCGCGACGAGGTTCGTATCGCCGGAAACCAGACCATCGTCCGAACTCATGAACGCGACGAAACGTCCGTCCTGACTGATTTTCGGATCTGAGGATGAGTATTCCGGGTCGAGGCCATCCCTGCGCACGCTCACCGCTTCCAGTTTCCCAGTCAGTCGATCCATTCGGTAGGCATTTCGAACTCCCGACTGACGGCGATCCGCCGTTCCTTCCGTGATCGCGAGGAACGCAATGTACCGCCCGTCGCCACTGACTCCGCCGGAACCGAGGAAGACGTCGCCAAGCGGGGTCGATGACGGCATCGAAGCGTTTCCGGATGAAATCAACCTCGTCGTATCGGAATCCCAGTCATATAGGAACACGTCCCAGTCGCGGTTGAGGTCGTTCAGCACGTGGGCATCGCTCACGCTCTGGAAAGCCAGACGCTTCCCGTCGTCCGAGAACGAGACCACCGGCAAGTCCAGGTCCTGCACCGGAGCGCCATTCCTGTCCCGCGTCACGCGGCGCACCTGGCCGGTCGTCAGATTCCTCACCAGAATCTGACGGGTCGCCAGACTGGTAACATCCTGTGTGGTGCGACCGAGGAACGCCACGAAGTTCCCATCCCGGCTAGCCCCCAGGAGGGTTCCGGACCGCGACACCACTGGGTTGCCCAGCGAGTTCGTGACCCATCCGCCGGTCGAGACCAGGGTTCGTTGACCGCTCAGGGCATTCCAGGCGTAGACGACCGGATCCAAGGTGGGGGAGTCTTCCCACGCCGGTTCCAGGACCTCAAAGACCACGGTCTGTCCGTCGGCTGAAATGAACACCGAAAGGTTCTCGGCCGAGTAGGTGTCGAGGGTTCCGGGGAGGCCATCGGTCAATGCCTGGTAGGCGCCGGTGTCGAGATCAAGGCGATGGACTGCCCACGGTGACACGTTGGTCCAGTTGGACTCCTGCGAGAACACGACGTAGCGCCCATCCGCGCTCAGAGCGTGTGCTGGAACAATGGTATAGGGGGCCCAACCTGGCCCGGTACCGGGGTTATTTCGTCGGAAGACGTCCACCATCTGGTTCGTCGTGGCTGGCGGCCGCAAATAGTACAATTCGTGAAGAATGCTCCGGGTTTCGATGATGGGAACCGGGGGAGTCAGGTTGAAGGCGAGACTTCGAAACAGGACCGTCGCCCCATCATCGGATACCAGACCGTCGAACGATACCCCCGTGCGGCGGCTCGAAATCTCTGGCGACGGCGAAGGCGTGCTCACCCGGCGGGTCGTTCCGGCCGCCAGATCGCGAAGATAAACGTCGGAAATCCCGTTGGTGTCGCCGGAAACCAGATTATCGGACTCGCTCTGAAAGACCACGAAGCGTCCATCAGGAGTCAGGTAGGCGGCAGATGATCCCATGGAACCACTTGTCCCGTTCGTGCTGACGCTCGCCAAATAGGTGGTGCCGGATTGCAGATCGCGGACAAAAACGTCGGCCGCCTCGTTGTTGTCCCCCGGCACGAGATCGGTCGCTTTGCTCAGGAAGAGCACGCGCGTGCCGTCTCTCGAAATCCCTGCCAATCGGCTCGGGCCATTGCCGCTTAACCCGTTGGTGCTCACGCTTACCAGTCGTGTCGTTCGAGTGGCGATCTCTCTCACGAAGACGTCCATGCCTCCCTGGTTGGCGTCGCCAGGCGTGAGGTTCCTGACCTCACTTTGGAACGCCAACCAGCGTCCGTCTCCGCTCAGGATCGGAAGCAGGGATTGTCCGGCGGGTGTGGCCGAGGGAAGGCCGGTCCGGGGCACGGGGATCAACTGGGGACCGGCCCCGAGTAGGGCATAATCCACCCCAAGAAGGACCAGGAGTGTCCACCCGATTGCGTGTGTCCGTTTCATGTGAATGCAAAGAAAGCAGGGAGCCGGACTACCATCGGCTGGCGAAGATGGCCCAGACGGCCCAGACGGTCGTCGCGGTGTGGCGGACAGATGCGGCCGGGATCGAAGTGGCGGGAGCCGTGCGGATGGTGGGCCTTTGTGTTGACACACAGTCATTGACACGGACAGACCCTTGTTGGCAAGAACTGGTGTAGCGATGAAGCTAGGGCATACCACGAAGTCACCTACCGATTCAGGACTTCCACTCGGCTCGCCCGGCTTCACGCGGACCGAGGCATTGACGCTCATCCTGATCGCCACGGTGCTGGCATGTCTTCAGCTCCCACTGCACGGCGATGCCCGCCGGACAACGCGCTCGGCCGTTTGCGTCGCAGGCATGCGGCAATTGCAGCTGGGGTGGACCCTTTACGCTGCGGACCACGACGGCCGCATCGTGGCTGCGGGAAACGGCCCCGTCTACCCGACTTGGAGCCCCGGCTGGGCTCCCGGGACCATCGATTACAGCTTCAATTCCGCCAACGCGACTCCGGAGGTTTTTCCGGGGCCCAGTCCCCTGATCGAGTACTGCGGGAACGACGCCGCGACGTACCATTGCCCGTCCGACCCGGTTCTGCTCTACACCCGGGCGTCGGCAACCGCTGCCTCCCGAAGAGTGCCACGGACCCGAAGCCGATCCCTGAATTGCTGGGTCGGCGGCCCTGAGACTTTCTTGAGCGCTCCCTGGCGTTTCGCCACATCCATCCACCAACTGTCGGATCCGGGGCCCGCGCGAACGTTGACGTTCATCGACGAACGCGAGGATAGCATCAACGATTGCCGCTTTGACATCGACATGTCCGGATTCCCCAACGCGCGCGGATCCGCACCCAGGTGGGAGTTGAATCGCATCATCGACTATCCCGCCTACTGGCATCGAGGCGGTGCCGGGGTGGCATTTGCCGACGGCCACGCCTCGGTGAATCGGTGGAATGACCCTCGAACGATTCCCAGCCCGCAAGGCTTCAGGGTCACCCAGCCTTTCGCGTCACCTCACAACACCGATGTGACATGGTTGCAGGAGCACTCACCGCGCCTGCCGCCCTGACGGCCGGTTGGCCCTCTCCGCCACGCAGCGCACGACGGCTTCTGACGGCACACACAGATTCTTATAGCATCGCAACGAATTACGCGGGGTTCGGGGCGGCCTGCGGCCCCTTGCCAACGGAAGCCTACGTGCGTAGTCTTTGGGCGTTCTCATGGAGCGGGTCGACGCCGAGAAACCGTTGGGGCGACTGATCGCGTGGGCGCGTTCACGCGGCGCCTCGGACCTGCATGGGCGCGCGGGTGAACCGTTCGTGCTTCGGGTGGACGGCCGGTTGGAAACGGTTCCGACGGACCGGTTCCCGGCTCCCGACGACGTGACCCTGACCTCGTGGTTCATGGACGTATTCAGTCCGGAGCTTCAGGGCCGGATACTTCGCGAGCGGGAGGTCGATGCCGCGTTCTACTTCGGCGAGGTCCGGTTTCGGGCGAACTTCAGCAAGCAACGGGGACGGCAGTCCTTCTCGTTTCGGGTGGTGCCGCGGCACGCGGCGAACCTGGCGGACCTGCAGCTTCCGGAGTCGTTGTCCGGGTTGATCGAGGAACCGCGCGGTTTGCTGGTGATGACCGGGCCGACAGGGCAGGGGAAGAGCACGACCCTGCGGGCGATGCTCACGGATCTGAGCGTTCGGAAGGCAGTACGGATCATCACCGTCGAGGATCCGATCGAGTTCGTCTTCCAGGATGCGCTGGGCCACTTCGAGCAGCGCGAGGTGGGGGTGGACACCGCGAGCTTCGCCGCCGGGATTCGGAATGCGATGCGGCAGGATCCGAACGTGATCGTGGTCGGTGAGTTGCGGGATCGTGACAGCATCTGGGCCTGCATGCAGGCGGCGGAGACGGGGCATCTGGTGATGACGACGCTGCACGCGGATTCCGTGTCGCAGGCCATTGCGCGGATCCGCGAGTTCTATCCGGCGGGGGAACAGGACGCCGTGGGGGCGCTCCTGGCACGGAACCTGAACGCGATCGTCCATCAGAGACTGATTCCGAACTCGAGCGGGACGCGGACGCCGTGCCTGGAGATCCTGCGTCAGGACGCCGGGGTGAGAGAGGCGATCGCCGGCAACGAGCTGCATCTGCTGCAGGGGATCATCGAATCCTCGGCGCACGTCGGGATGCACACCTTCGACCAGTACCTGATCGAGCTTCTGGCGGCGAGAGTGATCACCGAAGCCACCGCGCGCCACTTCGCGACGAACCGTCACGCACTCGACATGCAGTTGCGCGGCATCTCGAACCCGCAGGCCATTCTCCGTCCCGATCCGGGACGCTGAGCGGAGGAAACCCGATGCTCGTCATTCTACGCGTGCTCTTCGGGTTCGCCTTGTTCGCGGTCATCGGCAGGGCGGTGGAGGTGGCCGGGCCCGAGCCGCAGACCGAGGGAACGACGGACGCTGCATACCTCGCCGTCGCGGTCATCATCGGCATCGCCAATGCGGTGGTCTGGGCACCGTGGGTGGGGCAATGGATGGCGGATCCCCTCACCGGAGCGTTCACGTCGGGGAATCCCGGCGACTTCTCGAATCGGGTCCTCCAGTTCGCCCACAAGCTGGCTTTGCGGGGGTGGCGTCGTGCGGCCTTGTTATTCGCCTTCCTCGAGGGGGTTCGACACCCGGACCTGCCGGGGGCCTTCGTGCTGGGAATGCAGCAGGCAAGGAAGGGGTCCTGGCTGGAGAAGCTCTTCGCTCGCGAGGTCTGGCGCTTCGACAACGCCGACAATTGTCTCAAGGCCTGGAGGATCCTGCGCGAACACGGCGTGGAACCCGACCTGCATCGGCGACCCGAGGTCAACCTGCTCCTGCTCTCCCAGGTCCGCGAGGTTCCGCCCACACCTACGATGCTGAAGGTTGCGCCCGCACCGCCCGTCCCCAGGCCGTCGAGGAATCCGAGAATCCGCATCTTCACCCCGACCGGGGCGCCGCCGCCCGAACAGGAGGCCGTCGGCCCCGCGGATCTCCGGGAGGCCGCCGCGGCTGCGTGTCCGGTTCCCGCCCCGGTTCCCGTGCCGACCGGGGAATCCGACCAAGGCGATCCGGCGGAGCGTCTCGCGGCGGGATCCGGAATCGAGCGCATGGCCTCCTCGGGGTCGGCGCTGACGGAACCGCCGGCGGCGGCCGGGAGGAGTGCGCCACGGCGCCGGCGTCGCCTCACCTGGTCGGAGCGGCTCGAGGCCCTGTTCATCGGTGAACTCGACGACTGACGAGCATGTTCTGGTTCCTGCATTACGCGGTGAAGGCGGGCATCGGGTTGGCCCTGTTGGGGTGCGGCGCCTTGCTGTACGCCAATCGGGCCGTGTTCTCGCCGGCACAGGAGTGGGTGGAAACCCTGCGTCGCGCCGAAACCGAGACCCTGCCGATCGTCGGGAAAGCGGAGGGACGGGTGATTCGGGTGCCGGCGGGGGACGCGGTGATCGTCCGGGACGTGCAGGGGGCGAAGGTGAGTTTTCGGATCGCGGGCGTCCTGGGGCCTCCGCCGTCGCGGCACCCCCGCAGCGAGCGGGCGGCGGTGTTTCGCCGAAGCCAGGAGTTCCTGCGGTCCCTGGCGCTCTCGAACGACGTGCGCGTCGCCTACACCTTCATGGTGCCTGAGGGAGGGGGCCTGGGAGGGGTGTATCTGGCGGGGACGAATCTGGCGATCCCCTTGCTCCGTGAGGGAATGGTGATCGTGCACGACCCTTCGCTGAAGAGTCTCCCGATCCAGGACCAGGTCCGGCTGCTGGCGGCGGAAAAGGAGGCTCGCGAGGCCAGGCGCGGGGTTTGGGCGGGGGAGTTGCTTCGGGTGATGCCCGAAGGCACCGACTCTTCAGACCGTCGCCCGCCGTTGTCGGAAAGCACGAGAACCCGATGAGAAGGACCAGAAGCCGCGACGACGACCAAAGTGAGATGGGTGGCCGCCTGCTGTGGATTAAGGACTGCTGCTTGGTGACCATCTGCGTCCTGGCCACGAGTTTCACGGTTTCGGCAAACCCTCCCTCCTTCACGGAAGTCGACCTTCCCCTCGGCTTGATCTCCTACCAAGCGGCCGTCTGGGCCGACCTCGACAACGACGGGGATCTCGAAGCTTTTAACCTATGAAGTCAGGCTCGGCACGGCTTCTGGAAGCGCCGACGTCGTCATGCCTCCTTCAAATCTCAGCACCGGATGGCGAAAGGTCGCTACCGAAGGCTCGGAGCGCACCTTGTTCCGCCTCATGCGAGGTCTTCCCCCGGGCACCTATTACTGGAGCGTCCAAGCCGTGGATTCCGTCTGGGCTGGTTCCGCCTGGGCCACCGAATCCTCCTTCACCGTCACCGAACCGCCTTGGGCTACCCGCTTTGAACGATGGAAGCGTTCGTGCCCATCGGGCCCGACCGAAGCCGAACGCCCAACCCATCGGCCCTTACGATCTCATCCTGGCCGCCCAAGCCTTGCGGTTGGGCGAGGTGGTCCTGACCCATCAACGCGCCGAGTCCCAGCGGGCTCCTGATTGAGCTTGGAGGACTGGCGGCCCGGAGACGGCGTCGAGCGCTGACCGACCTGCGCTGTGGCCTCTCAGGTGCAGCCGAGCCATGGGGAGGGCGTACCGATGTGCGGGGGTACCATGCGAGCGCGAACGGCGATCCACTCGCAGACGAACGTGGTGGTTCAGCGGGGCCGCTACGGCGCGGGCGATAGTTCCACGGCACGATAGAAGACAGGACCTGGAACGGCCTGCACAGCGGGAACGGGCTGGGCCAGATCCCCGAGAGGTACTTCGACCCACGGGATCCAACCGGTTTCACCACCGAAGCCGTTACGGTACTCCACGCCGTAACGGGCACCCGGATGGCCGAAGAGGACGAGACCGTCGCTCCCCAGGGAGGCCTCGAGCACCGGCTCGCGGCCGATGACCACCACACGGCCGGCATCACCCGAGCCGCTCAACGGCCTGAGGCCGTTGATTCGCAGTCCGATCACCTCGCCCGCTTTGATCCAAACGATTCCGGATTGCGCCGCTTCAGGGACGCCGAATTCCAGGCGCAGCAGGTCCATGACGCCTTGAAAGGACTGACCCGGTCTGGAGGTCACACGGACGTGCAAAACGCCCTCGACGGCGGGCGCGGACTCAAGGGTCTGGATGAGTGGTGAAATCGGCAGGAGTTGCCCGAGACTCATCTGCGCTGGATCGGCGCGAAGGCTAAATGTCAGGTTGGTGACTTCGGCGCCGGAGTCCAGGCGGAGGAGGATGTCACTCTGTGCGCCGGCGGGAAGATGCGCGCGCCCCGGGGTTGCAACGAGCCTGGCGGTGAAATCGCGCCCGAACAGCGTGAACCGGTTGGTGGCGGCCATTGGTGGCACCCCGTCGTCGGTGACGATGACTGTCACGAGGTTGGTGCTGGGAATCTGGTCGAGCGCCGGAGTCCAGTTGAAGACCCCGGTGGTTGCGTCGACACGCGCGCCTGCTGGAGCGCCACTTCCCAGCGTGTAACGGAGCAAATTCCGGGGCAGGTCGCCGTCGTCGGCGGTCATCCGGAACTCAAGGGTTTCGCCTTCGCGCGCGACCTGATCGGGGATGAAGGCGAGCTGGGGCGCCGTGTTCACCTCGTTGACGGTGACGAGGACGGTTTTCGAAACACTCATCGGCGGGCTGCCGCTGTCCGTGACGATGACGACAATCGGGTGTTGTCCGGGGCCGTGGGCTTCGCCGGTCGGCCAGAGGACCATGCCGGTGTCCGGATCGATGGTTGCTCCGAGGGGCGATCCCGGCGCGAGGGTGAACGTCAGTGTGTCGGCTGGTGTGTCACCGTCATGGGCGGCGGCGACAAAGGAGACGAGATCTCCTTCGTTGACCGCGAAATCGGCCGGCACCGTGATTTCTGGTGGGGAGTTGTTCTGGCTGACCACGGTCTCCGTCCGCGCTGCGGCGGGTACGGCTTCGCGATTTCCTGCCATGTCCACGGCGACCGTATAGAACCCGTACCGTCTGCCGGCCAGTCCGGGATAGATCGCGCCGGTCTGCCTGGTCTTCTCGATCCACGTGGTGAACGGTCCTCCGTCGATCGAGACAAAGACATCGAAGGAGGCGACGCCGCTTCCGCCGGGGTTATCACCGCCGAACCACTGTACTGGAATGTCCGCGCGGCTTGCGGCCGGAAGCCGGATCATGTCACTCGTCGGCGGTGTCGTGTCCACGGCGCTGGGAAGAGCGTACATGAGCCGGTAACGCGTCGTTCCGGCAGCGGTTCGATCGAAGAGATGAAGCGAGTGTTCATATTGGGGCCGCCGTCCTCCGGCGATGAATGTCCGATCGGTCATCCAGGCGTTGTCCGTGAGGCGAACCTCGGAACCGTCGTCCCGCAGCACTCTCGCCAACGCGAACTTCCCGGCTCCGGGATCCGGCAGTCGGAAGTAGGTCCATCCCGCGGTGGTGACACCCGTGATCTGCACCTCGAGGTCCGCGGCGGTGGGTGGACCGTCGAAGGTGGCCGATCTGACGACCGCGACCTGGTTGGTCGATCCGTTGCTGAGGTACAGCGTATCGGGAAGGAACTCGTCGTCCTGCGTGTCATTGACCAGGAAGTCGGGCAGCCCATCGTCCGTCGTGTCGCCGCCCTCCGCACGCACGGTGTGAATGAGCTCATGAATCGATACGGCATCGATGGTGGAGAGGCCCGGGAAGCCTCCCAGAGGTCCGATGTTCTGGAAGATGGCGTCGTACTCGATGAACTGTCCCTGGAGGCTCGAAGTGAAGAACCATCGGCCGATGCGGATACCGCCCGGGGGGATATCCCCGAAATCGGCGGTGAGGGAAGGCGTCAACGCCGCCCCGGCGATCTCGGTTGCGATGAGGTCGAAGTCGATCAGCAGACCCTTCTCGTTTTCGATGATCTTCGGCTCGCTCGAGGTGATCCGAACGCCACGCGCCTCGCCGAACCCTGAATTGCGCGCCATCACCGCAAGCGAGTACGGAACACTGGGTTCGATGGAGTCGGTGAAGGGATCGTCGCCGAGCACGTCACGTTCATGGAAGTAGGTCAGGCTGAGTCGGGGCGTGGGATGGACGGTGATCGGCGCCGGGGTGAGCGGCACCCGAACCGAGGTCCCAGCCTGCTGGTAGGTGAACGAGCCTCCCACGAAGTAAATGACCGGGGCCGGCGACGGCGCCGCCTCGTGGCCGGGGACGAGCAGCCAGGTGGCGGTGCCGGTCGAGTTGCCCGGAACCGATCCCGCTCCATCGATCGATCCGAGCCCGGAGAGTTCGGGAGGCAACAATGCAAACAGGGAATCGGCCGTCCGTCCGTCCGGTCCGGTCACCTGAAGCTCGATCGAGATGCCGGTCAGGGGGTCGCCCGTGTGATTGATGAGCTCCAGAGTCGCGTTGAACGCCTCCCGGGTGGTGACGGCCTCCTGGTCGAGTTGGAGGCGGACACGCGCGCAGACGCCTCCGCCCGCACCTTCGCCCAGGCCTTCCCTCAAGCGGGCGACTGCGAAGGCCAGTCCGGCGGTCGGGTCCCCGACGAACCCCGCCGCTTCATCCGCCCGCACCGCATCCGCGGCCGCGTTCATCGCGGCGCTGAACCCATCCACGGATATGAAGTCGGTGCTCTCACCGGGCGGCACCTCGTTCGTCACGTAGATTCTGCGGGCACTGTAGTCCAGGGTGCGATTCCATCGATCCAGGAATCGGCCGACCTGTTCGGGCGCTACCAGGTCGGGCAGGGTGCCGGCGAGCAGCGCGGCGCGCTCCGCGGTCGTCACGCGCAGGCCTTCGTCGCTCGCCGGTTCGACCATTGCCGCAAAGTCGCCGAGGAAGACGTTGAAGTTGGTGCCCTGGTGGGGGTGGAGCCAGGCCGGGTCACCGAAAATGACCTCGAAGGCGCCGACGATGGCTTGGAGGCGGCTGCCCTCCTCGAGCACCGCCGCCGACCCTGGGAAGAACTCCAATCGGGAATCGGCGAGACGAAGGCCGGGATTTACGCCACCCTTGCACTCCTCCATGGCCTTCTTGATTTTGAGATAACAGTCGATGGCGGATAGCATCGCGCCGATGTAGGGCACTTCCTTGCCAAGGGCCTTGGTGCAGCTGACAAAGTACTGCGCCCCCGCCAGGCCTGCCCCGCCCAGGTCGCAGGGACCGTTGGTCCTGGCGGTCTTGTAGCACTCGTTGATCGCGTTGCCGAATCCCCCGGCGTCCTTGATGCAACCTGCGAAATCCGGGATGGGCAGGAACCCGATCCCGCAGTCGAGCAGCGCCAGCGAAATCGGCAGCGAGCAGGGGTCGCAATTGATCGGAGTGCAGTTGCAGACCGGAGGATAATAGGTCCCCGGCCCGTGGGCACCCCAGGACGGGGGCGGAATGTATCGGCTACCTCCGCCGTCCCCCCGGCACGCGTAGGGAAAGTAGACGGGCGTGCAGTAGGTGTTCCTGTTCGTCCCGCAGATGAGCGTGAAGCAACCACCCCCGCCGAGGACGCAGTCGTCCCCGGCCGCCGCCTGACTGGAGCTTCCCGGGCTCACGGACGCGAAACGTGATGCACTGATCATGGTCGCAGGGAGGCTCGTGCCGGGAAGCGTGGGTGGCCGCTGATGCTGGATCCATGCGTTGATTCCAGGCGCAGGCCCGAAGAGGTTGAGGTGGTTCGGGAATGAGTTCAGGGGCGCCGCGGGCCCCACGGGCCTCCGCCTCTCGATCACCAGCGGAACGACGATGCTGCTCCGAGCGGGGATGTCGCCGATCTCCCTCACCAGGGGAGTCAGGCTCCATTGGGAGTTCCCCTGGAAATCGAGCCGGTAATCCTGGGCCGCCATCAAACCGTGGTTCGTGATCAGAAGTTCCACCTCCGCCCGATCACCGGAGATCTCCGAGACATCGATCTGGTTCGGTTCGATGGTCACCACTGGGATCGGCACGAAGGTTTCGAAGACGGTCTCAATGGTGAGCTTGGTCCGGTCCTCGACCTCGGTCGGGAGCACCGTGAACTCGTAACGCACGGTTTCGCGGGTGAGAAAGGGCTGCACCTCGTTGGGAACTCCGGCGCGGACAATGATGCTGCCGCGGAATGTGCTGTGATTCGGCGCGCTGACCTCGAGGTCGTAGGGCCCTTCCTTTAGACGGGGGAACGAGATCCGCCCGGTGGCGTCCGTCACGACATTGGTCACTTCGGTCGCAGAACCCTTCTCCCGAAGGACAATCCGGGCACCCGCCACGCGTGGGGCGCCGTCGGCGTAATAGGTGTATTCGTCGACCACTTCGACCGCGAGCGAGCCGAGTGCCTCGGATACCGAGGTGAAGGTGAAGGGGATTCCCGCCGTGGCGGTGCCGTCCGTGGCCACGATGACCCCGCGGTGATCGCCGAGTTCCAGGTCGGCAGGGGGTTGGAGCAGAAGCGTGACCTCCCGGGATTCATTGGGCGCGATGGGCGCAAGCGGAAGTGAGTTGGCGACGCTCAGCCATGGCAGTACCGGCAGCAGCACATCCACGGGGCCGGTGGGTAGGATGCCCGGATTGCGAAGCGTAAAGGTCACGAAGGTCTGCTGGGTCCGCACCATGCCGGAACCGAGGCTCGCAGGGGTCGCGACGAGTTGAGGAGTCTTCGGAAGGACGGAGAGGTTGACCTGCATCCTGGCTCGCGATCCTTCGGTGGTAGTGACTTCCACAAGCATCGCACTCAGGTAGCCTCCATCGCTGCTCGACATGACTTTGACATCGACGCTTACGACCCCGTCCGCCGGGAGTGTGGCAGGCACGTCGAACTCCACCTCGAGGGTTTCTGGAAGCGGCGTCAGGGCCGCGGCCTTGAGGCCGGTCAGCGGAGTCTGTCCACGGTTGGCCAACGCTCCCACCGCCCGGGCTTGGCCCCCACTCGGGACCACCAGATCAATCTCCCGGACCTGGAAGCCCATGCCGAGCAACTGGAACGAGTCCTGGACCGGCGCGTCGGAGAGCCCCGGGTGGGCGGCGCCCACGGTGTAATCCCCCGCTTCGGTGAGCAGGGGACGGAAGGTGGTGGTGAAGCTCCCTGTCGCATCAGTGAGGACCGGGAGCACTCGCGTGGTTCCCCGGACATTGACATGGATGCTGACGGGTTCGAACACGGCGGGTCCTCCGTCCGATCGCCGCGCCTCGCCTTCGAGCGGGATTGGGGTGCCCGCCAGCGCGATCCCAATGTCGGTGCGCACGGTCGCGGTGTAGGCGGGAGCCACGGAGATGGGCTGGGAAGCGCGTGAGTTGTTGCCCTCGTCCGACTCGATCACCTGACTCATGGCGTCGGTCGATGCGATGACATGATAGGTGCCCGGACGCGTGGAATGGCGGAGAAGCACGGTCCGATCGACCGACTGACCGGCCTCCAATCCAGCGAGAACGGGATTCTCGCCAACGAGGGTGTCGCTTGGATCGAGTTGCGCGTCGGAGGAAAGCCAAAGGCGCGTCACCCACGGAACCGCGGCAGCCGCGCCACCCCGGTTGATCTCGCGGTAGGTCGCGGTGAACTGTCCACCCGCCTCCCCGGTGTTCGGCACGTTCAACTCCGAAAGGATCAGGTCCGGAACCTGGAGCACCTGAACGGAAAAGGAATGTTCGGAGGCGTTGCCAAATCTGTCGCTCACGCGGAATCGAACCGGGAAGGAGCCGACCGCCTCGACGGGAGCCTGCCATGCGAACGTGCCTGTATTTGTCCCCAGGGTTGCACCGGCCGGTCCGGAGATCAGGTCGAAGCGCAACGGAGCGGCCGGAGGGGCGGAGGGGCGGGCGTTGATCAGAATCGTCACGGTCCCGCCCGCGTTGACGCCGCGGTTCTCCACGGCTGCCACGATGGGATTACCGACCGGCCAGGCGGCGAAGGAATAGGCTTCGACCCAGTCGTTGGACGCCTGGATCCGGAGAGTGAACGTCCCATCGCTTGGAAGGACTACAATCCCGGCGTCGGGGCCGGAGCCGCAGTTCTCCAATCCCGCGAATCGTTCGTTGAAAAGGATCTGGCCATCGGGCGCGGTGAGCGCCCAGGCGAGCGATCCCGAGCAGCCGCTTCCAGTGAGTTCGTCAAAGTACAGCCGGATCCCGGCCGAGCCTTTGAAGGTATAGGTATGCACCGCGCCCGGGGTGGCGAGGGCGTTGGTGACGGCGCTGCCGATGGCGACGGTAGC
>VFQN01000731.1_pt1 | contig 59362 bp, 94 predicted proteins | sample 3512371 | NCBI WGS metagenome assembly VFQN01 (sample SAMN10412370, study PRJNA504923) | tailings metagenome | isolation source: Replicate 2 from Balatoc abandoned mine | place: Philippines: Itogon, Benguet | collected 2017-08-28 | reverse complement strand
ATACTCATAGGCACCACCTGAAGTTCAGGAGAATACGTCCCTTCTCCCCCCCACCCCAACCTGTCTCATCATCACCACCACCACCCCCACCCCCCCCCCCCCCCCCCCCGAGTCACGCGGCAGGCTCACAGCACCGACAGGGGGTCCGAGCACTACCTGCGACTGCGTGGCATGGCAGCCACGGATGCCCCTACTCCTGGTGCGGCTTCCGCTTCACCTTGAGGGGCACACCATCACTGGTGGCCATGAAGTATAGCACTCCACCTATGAGCCCGATGTTCTGCACGGCAGCGGCACCGGGTTTTTGGAGGAGGCGGTTTTGCTCACCACTGACGACCATCGATGGCAAAAGACAGGCCATGCCTGTCACCAAGAGCATCCAAACGAGCAAGAGCAGTTTATGGCCGCACTCGGGCAAGGAGCTGGGGTGGCCTAGCTAGCTGGCGAGCCGGTGCCGCCGTCTACCCCAAAGTAGGTAAGGACTCTGCTCAAGAGCGGGGTGTTGAGGTCGTGGAAGGCCACCGGAAGGGGCATAGCTGCTGTCACTTGGGCAAAACGCTAGGCATTGGCCTTCATACATCATGCATCAACCTGTATTACCTTTAGGAAGGGCAACAGTACGTTGTACTGGGCCACCAGGTCGTTGGGGTCTTCCCGCCAGAACTGGTGTGACAGCAGCGTCACCGGCAGCAGGTGCAGCAGCTGCGTGGGCATAGGGACCACGAAGCGTGTCAGCAGCGTGCCGCTTGGTCGACCGGTCCGGCAAGCTGTGACACCATGTCACCATCTGTGTTGAGCGCGCTGCAAGGTGCACGTGTTGTGGTGATGCAGCGTGCCAAGTGTACATGTGGTACGGAAGCGCAGCCCACGCATGTGCTGAGTGTGCATTGGGCCCATGCAGGGGGCCAGCATTGTCGGCAACAAGGCTCGTGCGCTGGAAGTCTGGGTGGTCAGGTTGCGTAGTTCACAGCGGTGGTTCTGGGTCTGAACTGGCCAGTGTGCAGGTGAGCTTAGGTTTCCGTACCAGCAGGAAGCCACCAAACTTGTGGTTCATGACCATGAGGAAGCCGCCCATGGCCTGGGTCACGGCCAGAAATACTACCACTTTGACGTACAGTTCCTGCGGGGTAGGGCAATGCGTAAGCGGACAGCCAGGTACAGCCGGGACGGCATGCCACAACCAGTGTAGAAAATGACAAAAAGGTGCTCTGCCCGTCCACTGGTAAGGTGCATCCATTGATGCCTGTCCCGACGACACGGCTGGCGTCAGCATGACTTCAATAAAATTGCGAGAGCAGAACTCAACTAGAGACCCGGCCAAAAAGTATACCCAAGGACCTGCAAGATTCAAGGGGGAACGGGGGGCTGGCGAGGTACACTCTGCCCGGACCAGACCCGGCACGCCGACACGACAGGCGTGCCTGAGGCACGCCCCCATGCACGCCTCACCTCCGGGAGCACGTTGGTCCCTAGAAGAGCTTGAGCGCGGTCAAGCACAGGCTTCATGGCGTCCAGCGCCGGTCCGGTGTTGCTCGTTGGGTCAAGAAGGAGGAAAGTCGTCACGCCATTCGCCAAGAATGGGACGGCCAGGAGCGTCCTTGCAATAACTAATGGTACAGTGTTGGATGCCATGGTGCCATTAAAATGCTCTCCGTGAGTTTTTCCCTTCCTTTTGCGCACAGCAGGCTCAAACCATGTGGTTGTCGAGGTGGTTACAAAGTACGGTACGCGTGGTTTGACAGGAGGCAATGCCAACCGCTTAGAGAGATGGACATGTAAGCTATTAGGCCCAGTTGCACCTCCGTGTATAATTCCACTGTCCTCGAGCTGGTAGTGTGTCTGAGCAGTGGTCTGAGCATGCCGCGGGCAAAGTGACTGCCCTCTGTTTCGAGACCAACGACAACTATCGTATTTACTCACCTTGAATAAGCTCAACTACTTAAGACGTCACTGACTCTGATTGTTGCCAGCTACTTAGCGCCATGGCCCAGCAGGGCGACGACCAGCAGGTCGAGCAGCAGGGATACCAGCTGCAGTCACAACACCACTACAAGATCATAACGTCGTACATGCCAGAGAGCTTCGAACAAGATGCAGTCCAAATAGCTCTCATCGCTGTGGACAAGTACCGCCAGCTGAAAGACATTGCCTTCTACATTAAGCACGAATACGACAAGAAGTATCCCGGGAGCGGCAAGGCGACGGAGGGCGTGTACCACTGCATTGTGGGGAAGTCGTTCGCAAGTAAGGGGGAGAGGGGCTGTTGAGGGGCGTTGAGGGTGGCTGAACCACCCCTGGTATGCACAATAGACTCCGCACTACCCTATCTCAGCTGGATGGCTGCGCCCTCTGCAGGCGCCGTGAGCCACGAAACACGACAATTCATCCACATGAAGGTATGTTAGGCAAGGGTTAGGCATACTGCACGTGTGCTGTTCCATCTACAGGTGTTGCGGGCCTCTTTCACTTGACGGGTGCTGTTCAGTCACTGTCACATGGCATGCTGCCTGCCCGTGCTGCACATAACGTAACTGGTCCCTGACTGTGTCACCTGGTTGAAGGACCAGTGCGCTGAACCAACCAACGGCAAGCACCTGTTAAGCACACGAGTTCCTCCAAACGGTGCCCGTCCATTGACGCTCCGCCTCTGCATTGAACGACAGGTTGACACGTACCACGTCATCATATGGAAATCAAAGGACACACCGTTCACACCCGGGGGAGAGTAAGCCAGCCTGGCGAGCGTTTGCGACGGCAAGGACAGGGGAGCTCCATTGGTCAAGGACAAGGTGGCAGCATGCAGAAATGAGCACTGCCGGAGGCGGAGGCAGGGGCCACTGCACACTGATTCTTCGCGACTGTGTGTGTTAGGTGGTGGGCATGCGCTTGGCATAGCGCATGTCGATGGTGCAGCTGTATGGTCCTAGGCCTGTGTACGCAGGTGTACGTGCTGATTCGAAGGTGGCATTTGTTGTGGGCAGGGGCAGGGGTTTGGATTGCTATGTACAGGACGTTACAGGAGCGGCAAGGCTATGGACAGAGGGTGCTCGTATTCATCTCTTGCAAATCAGCTATCGTCTGTCTTCCGGACAGGATTGGTTGCCCTGTGTGCAACGCAAGACCGCTAGTAATCTGTCTCACACCTGAACGTCTCGCCCTGTGAGCACACCACGTGCTCACACGCCCTGCGTGCACCACCACGTGCCCAACCCGCAGCGCGGTGCTAAAACGATTAAGCAAACTAATGACGCGCAACATGGGCTGCAGCAGACCGTCAACGCGACAACACGCCCACCATACAAGTGTGCACGTCAGAGTCTAGCATCATAATGCAGCCTTAGCTCGCCGTGGATGACAGTTCGTGCCAAATTGGGCCCCCAAATTACCAAACTCGCTCGACACCATGCGCTTGTATATCGGTATCATACATAAAGAGCTTCCGCTCCTGTCACAAAGCTCCCCGCCAACAGCGTCAAACAACAGCCAGCACTCCGCTCATACGCAAACATCGAGGCAACGACACGGCACGGTCATACTTGTCAATACACCTGCAACCCGCACACCATCCCAAACCCGCTCCTCCTTACAGCACCCGCCGGAGGGCCCCGTTGCCTGCGCGGGCGACTTGTCCCAAGGCGCCCAGGCGCCCCACCCGCAGGGGCACCACCGCCTGGCCGTGCCGCGTGGGGCCAGCGAGCCGCAGCTGGCGGACGCCGCTGGAGCAACTGCTGCTGATGCAGGAGCTGCTGGCCGCGACAGCAATGTGGGGCGCAGTGGCAGCCGCAGCGTGGGCGACCAGGCTGGGCTGGCCGTTGGCCGAGCTCCCCGACGACTGGTCGGTCAACCGCTGCCCCGCCTGCAGCAGCTTGATCTTGGAGGGCAGCTCGTTGATCTTGAAGTTGTAGGGCACGGAGATGAAGCCCGAGTCCCACAGCTGTGGGTGCCGCAACCAGGCACAATGGTGCAGCAAAGGTTGGGAGAGCACAGGTGCCAGCTGACAGGAAAGGAAAGGATACTCATGTACGGCAGCCGTAAGCATCGTGGCATGGCATCAGGCCCTGGACCAGGCAGCCGGGTAGCCACCGCCAATATTGCCGAGCGACGCACCTCGTAGCAGTCGTCCAGCGCTATGGACGCCCCTTTGAGGTTGACGTTGGACTTGATGAGGTCCGAGTTGTCCAGCAGCCGCTGCGCGCCCTCCAGCACCTTGTCGTTCATGCAGATCTTGATAATGCACTTGAGGCCAAACGCCTTGCGCACCTTCTCCAACAGCGCCTCCTCCCGCTCCCTGCCGCACACGGGGTCCCGCACAGATCAGCATCCACCAGCAGTTTCAGCTGATCGGCTCACTACCGACGCGAAGTACACCACCGTGAACACAGAGGGGCGCTGCTGTAGGTTCACGACTACCAGATGGAGCAGTTATACGGGTTCGAGTATGCATGGCATGTGGCTGCCCCACCTGCTGCTCTGCACCTCCGTGGCCGCCTCCGAGGCCTGCACGCCCGTCTCCGAAACAAGGAACTCGATCAGGTGCTGTGGCGGGCAGTCCGTCCGCACATTGAGGATGGGGCTGGAGGTGTGGAAGTTGATGAGCGGCCCGTCCGACTCCGAGTGCACGATTAGGGAGAAGGCGAAGGAGCGGCCACCCAGGTGCTTGCGGATGTCCTCCCTGTTGGCGGGCACATACCGGAACCCAAAAAGCGACAACGGTCAGCACTGCTCCAGATGGCTAGCATCTGCATCCGCAACGGAATATTTTGTAGAATGTAGGCACGTCAGCCAGACCCCATAGTACGGTGCTCGGACGTCACACCGTACGCTTCCACCAAGCCCACAACTCCCTGCACTTGTACAGCTTGCGCGGCCTCCTCCCGGCACCCACCGCTTCTCCAGCAGGTAGCCTGCCCAGATGACAAACTTCTGCGAGTTCTGCTCCGTCTTGGTGTCGCACCACACCGCCTTGACGCCCAGCAGCGCCTGGATGGCGGGCGTCAGCTCCTTGACGCGCCCCAGCCAGAAGTCGGCCACAAAGGCCAGCATGCGCGCGCGGTCCAGGTCCAGGGCGCGCACCTGGGCGCAGCGACAGCAGACAGCGCCACAGCAACACACCGCGGTCAGCTGACAGCGCCCTCCCCACAAGAGCGAGGCTGTTCATGAAATATGTTAGCAGACATGCCCGGGTGTACCATACCCACAACCATGTACCCTGCTCGCAAAAATTACGCGGCATGGCTGCCGGCAAACGGGACGGCCTTTTCCATCGCCCTTGCTGCCGTACAATCACCATAAGCAGGCTGCACCCTGCCCGACCTGCTCGCAAATGGTGCTGCTGTCCGCGACCAGGTGCACCGTCCCGTCGTCCGCGATGTAGCTCTTCATGTAGCTGGTCTTCATCTGGTAGTTGCCCGCCTCGTCCATGTAGGCGTACGACTCCACGGGGCACATGTCGGGGTGGTACAGCTGGATGCTGAGCCCCTCGAACGACATGCCCTCCTGGTACAGGCTGCTCAGCCCGTACTCCAGCGTGGTGAGCGCCTCCACCTGCCGCTCCTGCTCGCTCAGGCTCACGGCGTACTCCGCCCCCACCTGGAGGTGGGAAGAGGGAACTCATGTCAGGAGGGCCGACCGCGTGGTCATTGTACTAGCGCGCATATGAGAGTATGGAAAGCTGTTGCGCCTCTGTGGGAGAAGGAAAGCCTTCAGGGCTGTAGCAAGACTGCCATCCGCATCATAGATGATGCTGCTGCTACTGCCAGTGCTGTTGCGGGTGCTAACGGCACGTGTGTGCCAGGAGTGCCCCATACGGACAACCGGCATGACCTCTGAAGTTGAGTTCAACGTATACATGAGTAAGCATTGATTCTGCTTTGAAGGTATTCGTGTACTAATGTTATGCTCCCCTGGCGAGACAGCTGTGACCACCCGCCGTACTGCTGTATGGGCTGCCAAACGCTCACCAATGGCAACTGTGCTTCGCACATGTGATCCGAAAATCCAAAAGAAGCCAGACACGCTGGTCCACTAGGATGCTCCGGCAACACACACGCTGCCCCACCGCTGCTGCCCCACCTGCACGGCTGCTAGGGAGAACTTCTCCTGCAGCGTGTCCCTGTACTTGCGGATGCGCCATTTCAGCAGCTCGTGCTGCTCTGCTGTGCGGACGGCTTCATGCACCGTGTCCTGGAGCCAGGACAGGAAGTTGGTGTCCTGCACTGTGGCGTAGGGGTCCGACGCCTGCAGCTCCTCCGCGGTGATAAGCCCAAACGCATAGAACAGGGGGGCCAAGCTACCGCTCGCGGGCAGCTCAGCCTCCCTCTTCATCAGCGCCCCCGCCTCGCGGACATAGAACTCCAGCTTTGCCGGAGACGGGGTGAGACCCTTTGCCAAGTCATCGACGTAAGCGTTCAGCACCTGCGTCAAGCCAGTCCACGGTCAAACCAATACCCCGTATCCATACGGCCTTGTTGGCGTATAGGAATAAGCCAGCCGCGGTTAACCTTGCTTGTGGGGCAGGTTCAAACCCCAGCCGCACCTGCAGCGAGTCTGAGTTGCACTGCCGCTCATAGGGATTGGCCGCAAACAAGTCCGGATGAACCTGCCTAATAATCTGCCTAATCAGTCGTCGAGTGTCATTAGAAAGGGACTGGGCGGAAGACATGGCCCCTTAGCCTACAACACAAGCAAATTGGCCACAGCCCGCAGAGCCAAGTTCAGGTTCAGGTTGTGGTGCTTCAGTTGTTTACGATAACCCAAGAACAGGCCAAAGCAGCCCTCGCAGGGGAAGTCTTCTGTTTACACTGAGAGGTCAGCAGCTACACGCCGAACAAATTGACTATTGAACTTCTCCCATAAAACGCTAACCCCTTATGCCACACTGCACAAGGCGGGCAAGCGTTCGCTATTTACTGCGGTCGTTGCATTGTTGCGGCCTCGTGGGATGTTGCGTCGCTTGCCTGAATGCCCCGCGTGGTCCGCGGGTAGGGATAAAGTAAACACGATAAGCAGTGTTTCGCAGAACAACAGATTTTTTCTGATGGAGTCACAGTGGCAACGCATAGGGACGTTCCGGATTGAATTTCCACACAACAAGGCCTGCCGTTGCCTGGCGACATGCCGACATCCAACTCATGTAAACCCCAAAAGGTTGCAGCAGCGACAACCTTGGCCTCTGGTGCTGCTGCGCGAGCGTGCAGCATGGGACGTTGGGACGCAGGATGCTCGACGGCCTGTGCACCCATTGGCCATACTGAAAACCATAAACAACCACTGTCATGAAAATTAAAGGCAGTGTTCGTGTTTGTGACGCGCTTTGCGTCTGTGCCGTGGCTACTGCTGAAGCGCCAAATGACCCATGGTTCCCGGTAGTGCTCATACACACACCTCACCTCATGAGATAATAATTACCGCGGATGTTGCATTGCTGGTATCGCACCAAACAAGGTGGTACTTCTCTGTGTACTGTTTCGGTGAAGTAACAGTACAAGCATACCGGTAGCTTTCCCCTGGCTCCCCACCACTCCCATGGCCGAAGGAGGCCTCACTCGGTCTTACCGCGGTTTCCAGCTGTGTGGGACACTGGGCCTCCGTTACTGGGCACAGGATGGCATCCACACCCCCACAATTTCTTTCTGCCCTGGTTCTGGAAGGCGCTGGTGCCATAATGCGGGCGCTTCAATCCCGCACGTGCACCCGGCGCGCGTACCGGTAATTGTGTCGCAACCCAGTCACCATTCCACAACTCGCGCTCTGCGAATCCGCTATGGCCATCCTGCGCCTTGTCAAGCCAGAGCTCCCCCGTGTCCCCAAGCTGTCTCAAAACCACGGCGGTGCGATGATTGTACCCAACACCACGACAGCGCCGCTGGACGATACTTCTGCGTCTGGTACACCGCTGCCATAGCGGTACGCGTGGAACGCAAGGAAACCGCTACAGGTGGCCAAGGGCTCAAGTACAGTCCTCATTTGTTACATTCGTGTCAGTGCTGTGGTGGGGAGTGCGTCCCTCATCCATCGTCTCCTCGCCCACGACGAGTCCTACCACCGCTTTGGCGTGGCTCCGGCCACCTCTGCTGCTGCTGGTACTGCGGGTGCTGCGTGTGGAACTGCTGCTGTGGAAACTGCCCTCCCTGCTGCTGTCCCTGCTCCTGTTCCTGCTGCTGTCCCGGCTGCTGCTGGGCCTCCTGCTGCTCACCACCCTGCAACGGCTGCTGGCCCTGCACTGTCAGCCAGTGGCAGTACCTGGCAATGAACTCCTCCTGGCGGCGGCTCTCAACCGCTCCACGCCGATGCTGCCGCACCTACAAACCGTACGCGTTGCACAAAAGGCGCATCCCAAGCAAACGTCCTTAACGCCTTGCCTGCTTACGTGCTCACTAGTCAGGGCCCATTTACAGCAGAGCCCGTGCACCTGCTGTATCACACGGGTGTGTGAGGGACAGGAAGGAGGAAATGGACAGGGCTCAGGTGCGGTGCTTGTGCATCTGGCCCGCAATGGGGCACGAAAGAGCGGCGCTGACGCCTTGCGCGTGTCGTTGCTAGATAATGTAGGAGTGAGCGCGCTGTGGATGCGAACAGCCGCCGTCCCCTCACCGTTGCAATGGCCTCGGTGGCGGTGCTGCATCCACCGAGGCGCAGCAGCACACAGCACGCCATCAAGCCCGCCCGCCCGATTCCACCCCTGGATGGCATGGACACGCGGCAGCCAGGGAGCACAGGCGCGTCAAGACTGCAACACCGCAAGCATATTAGGGCCAGGTGGTGGCTTCTGGTCCTCGTCTTTGAACGGCATGCCAGATTGCCAGCAGGAGATGACTGCACACGAGACAGTGGGAAACCGTTGGGGAAGGAGACGAACAGCTGTAACACCGGCAGGTGCCACAGTATGACCTACTTGCAGTGCATGAGCAGGGTCTTGCCCTGCCTCAGCAGCGCCACAACGGAGTCCACGCATGAGGCAGCCGCCTGCAGGTCCTCGGGGGCAGCCATCTCTGCGGCGGCGTGGGCACATGGAGGCGCAGGCGGCGGGTGGCGGCTTGGGCAACATCGACAAGAATGTGTGCACGTGCTTCCGAGGGCTTGGTTGCGGTGACGACCAGAACGCCCCGTGCGACGTAGTGCCTTGGCCCCGCGAAACCAAGACCAAATGTTCCCTTAGGCGTGCGTCGCATCGTTGCGTTGGGTTGCGTGCTGGGGTGACGACGTGAGCTCGGGCAGCTTTGCATAGGTCCTGCGCCGCCCTTGCAGGCGGCGGCTGGTGGCGGAGGCGCATGAGGCAGGGATGGAGGGCATGCTGTAATAGGCGTGTCCTGGTCGAGGCTACCAACGACAGCTGTGCCCCAACACGGCCTCACCGATGATGGGGAACTGGACGTACTCGAGGCCCGTGCTGGACACGTGCTGCGCGTAGTCCCTGACGCGCAGGTACTGCGGGGAGATGGTGTGGGAGGTCTCATGAACCGGAGCAAGGCATATAGCCCGGTGACCCCACGGACCGGTACCCCAGAGATTGGTACCCCTTTGACCGGCACCCTACCCACGGACTGGTACCCCCAACGACTGGTGTCCCTTTAGACCGGAACCCTACCGCCAGCATAGGGCACAGGGGCAAAGTATGCTGACTAGTGGCTAGACACGCATTCTCCAGGTGAGCGATACAGCTCAAGTCTGACGAATGCAATCGGGTATCGGTATGCATACACGTCCGTCCCCTCGTCCTCGAAAGACACCACCCTTCTGGCCCCTTGCGGCCCACGCGGCCCAGGCGGCTAGCCTGGCTTCTGCGCACCACATTCTGTTGCCAGTAGGCTGTGAAGCCCCTACCAACAGTTTAGCATAGCCACATCGAACAAGGCAACGCCCCCCAGCAGCACCCCTTCCGTGCCTCACCCTGAGCTCCGCCTCTGGCAGCAAGCACACTACCGCCTGCGGGATGGGGCACGCACAGTGGGGCAGACCAGGGGTTGACACGTCAGAACGTACCTCCAGCAGCACGCCAACGGTGACCAGAAACAGCTTCGGTACGACGCCAGATGTGTGGGCGCGTATGGGCAGTGCGAAGCTGTTGCGGGCAAGACGCCGTGGGCACGTCCATGTCTTACTTCAGGCACTGCAAAACACGCTGAGCCCTCCAACCGCACTGCTGAGAGGCTCCATATGACCATGAGCCAAAGAAGCACAGTTTAGTGAAGCGCAGTTGAGGGTGATGGGCCCTCCCCCTGTCCACAACGCTGGTCCTGCGGCCCATGTCGCTTCCACAGCCCCCTGGCGTCCCCCCCCCTCCCCTCACCTCCACTCCGTGGTTGTCCCTCAGGAACTCCAGGTCCCGACCCACGTCACGTGCGTAGCACGTGCCATCACGCGCCACCGTGTGCTTGCCGGGGCAGGAGGACAGCGCTAGGCGGCCCCCTGGACCATGGACCGCAACAAGCACGCATTTCAGGTGAGGGAGGTCTCCCGGCAGCCTGTTAGCATAATCGCAACAGGAGCAAGAGCAGGATACTGTGCAGTACGATAAGGGATCGTTAGAGCAGCGATCGCAAGGTTTCGCGCGCACTGGATCACGGTAGGTAAGCGACTTTCGTGACGCAGTTTGCAGGGGCAGGGTGGTGAGGTGGGGCACGAAACCGAAGAGGGCCGGGTGTTGGAGAGCTGCGTTTGTCGCAAGGACGGGCATTGTCGCCTCCTGGGACAGAGCTTCGCTTGCCTTGGGGTGTCGAGCAGGGTGGGAGGAAACTAACATCTAGGGGTTGGAGGGAGGTGACGGTCCGAGGCGCACCCTTCCTGCTTGCAACCGGCTGGCTTTTCATTGCCAGAGGCAGTACACAGTGATTTTGTGAGCTACATACTATGATGATTCATCTTAACGTTCTCTGCTCAGCAATGCGCCGGGGCAGAGTTACATGAGCGGCTGTCGAACATCCCGTACGTCCCATCCTGTATGCGTTATTGATGTCCTGCCCCGCGCGTGTGCCTGCCGGTCGCGATTGCCAGCTGCTCTGTCACAATGATGCTCCGCAACTCCGCTTCCCGCGTTGCCGCTACTCGCCCTTCTGCTCGCCCCGTGCGCGTCATGGCTTCGGCCGCCACGCAGCTCAGCCAGGATGAGCTGAAGAAGCAGGCTGCTTTTAAGGCTGTGGAGTACGTGAAGAGCGGCATGGTCGTCGGTCTGGGCACCGGCTCGACCGCTGCCTTCGCTGTGGACCGCATCGGCCAGCTCCTGAAGGAGGGCAAGCTGACCAACATCGTCGGCGTGCCTACCTCCATCCGCACTTACGAGCAGGCGAAGGCTCTGGGTATCCCTCTGGCTACCCTGGATACCCAGCCCAAGCTGGATGTCGCGATCGATGGTGCCGATGAGGTCGACCCCAACCTGGACGTCGTGAAGGGCCGCGGCGGTGCGCTGCTGCGCGAGAAGATGGTGGAGATGGCTTCGGCCAAGTTCGTCTGCATCGTGGACGACTCGAAGCTGGTGTCCGGTCTGGGTGGCAGCAAGCTGGCCATGCCCGTGGAGATTGTGCAGTTCTGCCACCTCTACACCCTGAAGCGCCTGCAGGAGCTGCCGGAGGTGAAGGGCTGCGTTGCCAAGCTGCGCATGGACGGCGACAAGCCGTACGTGACCGACAACAGCAACTACATTGTGGACCTGTACTTCGAGACCCCCATTGCGGACTCGCACGCCGCGTCCAAGGCCATTCTGGCTCTGGATGGCGTTGTGGACCACGGCCTGTTCCTCGACATGGTTGACGTGTGCATCATCGCCGGCTCCAACGGTGTGGAGGTGAAGGAGCGCCCCAACCCCAAGCACTGAACACATCCTGTACTGCCTGGATTCAAGGGTGGTAGCAGCGTTGTTGCAGACTGCTGAGGCACAACGCGTGCAGGACAGGACTGCTTTGTATCGAAAAACGTGACATATGAACATGCTCCTGCTGTGGTCATGCTTTGGGAGTGTTGGTGACCCACGCTTGAGGGGAGTACATCTGTGACTCCCGGTGGTCTGGCGTGGCTGGGACTGCTTGTGAGCTGGCCAGCATGGAATGCAACTGAGTGCCGGCGGTCTGTACAGGTCTGTAGGACTTGGCGTCGTTGCACCAGTGCCACGTGAGGACATGGAGCGCATAGGAAGCGCCTGCACGACAGGCTGAGCGCTGTGAGAGGCTGTCAGTGCAGCACGAGCGGATGTTTGGAATGCGGACGTAGCCCCAGATCTGCCGGACAACGGACGTTCCTGGCCCGGCGGATGGAAGTTTTTTTTGTCCTTGCTGCTCTGCCGCAATTTTCGAACAGGACACCGGTAGTTGTAAAGCGGGTTTGGGCACTGCCTGTTGTCCCACCTCAGTCGTGCATGGCAGCTGTTTACTAATCTGCATGTTACATTGGCGTTCATTGCACCTGAATGCTTGGTGACCATCATGTCGTTGCAGCGAGGCTAGCACCCAGCAGGCGTACGGTATTCCCCAAGCAGTACGCACGTGCCCCATGACCCACGTACTAGGCACTCAGCAGCAAGTCAGTACGCCAACACACCATGCATATAGCGATGACGTGGCAAGCATCACGTACCATAGTCATCACACCTCATGTATGCAGCAACACGGATCACCATTGCAACGACATGGTATGGAACAGGATGCAGTGCAAGGGTTAAGAAGCGTGTACCACGGCAACATGCATGCAAACTACGCCTGGGTTTGAAACGCACTGAGTCCCCAAAGGCCTGACATGGCCGACGGCGTTGCCGTGTCAGCCATGCACGGCGGCTACGCCAACACACAGCATTCAGCCAGGAACTCCCTGAATTAGACCCCAGCTGAAGCCGGTTCAGGGCATGGTGCTGAGAACAATCGACTAAAGACTTACCAGCGAGGGCACCCATCTCTGCCAAGTACTTTGTGTCCCAACAGGACCGGGCGCAAGGCTGCCACGCCAGGGAACTCCGGTCGCCTGCCTTGAAGTTCGCAACCCGACATCACAATAGACAGGTATCCAGATGGCAGCCACCCGCTCGATGGCCCGCAGAGATACGCGCATGCACGTGCACAGGACCCCGACCCTTCCCTGCGGTACAGCCACAACATCCAACGCCTCCCACAATCGCTAGTGGCCGTGTGGCCGTACAAGAGACCCTTTCCTGGCCGTGCCATTTACAGCAACCCGCCTCACCCCTGCATCTTGCTTCACACAATGCTGTGACCACTGCCAGGCACCATGACAATGCTCCGAACGCCCTTGGAACCGCACCCACGGGCCCCCCCATTGAATCCCCACAAGTGCGCAGCCATGTCTGCCACCAGCACCAGCACGCGCACCGTACCAACCCAAACTGCTGACCACACCCGATGAGCAGTATCCGCTCATTGCATTGCCCTCTGTCCACCGCTCCGCTACCCCGCTGCCCTCGCTGCTGCTGCTGCTGCTGCTGCCCCAACGCCGGCCGCCGTAGCCAGCTACCTCGCACCTCCTGCCGCCGCCGCTGCCGTTCCTGCTGCTGCTGCTGCTGTGGACGCCGCCTGCTGCAGCAGAAGTGCTATGTAGTCCAACCGTTTCGTGATGGAGTGGCGTGCGCCCGCCTGCCGTACACCGCGCAGGCTGCACGCATGGCGGCGGCCGTCGCGCGACAGGAACAGCACCTCGTCATCCGCCTCGCGCATCACCACCTCACTGCCGTCCGCGAACAGGCCCTGCACCGTGCCGCTGCTAAGACACACCACCAGCGCCTTGTGCGTCCGCGCCCAAGACACCACCCGCACCTCCGGCGGCGGCCCGTGCACCCCCAGCGGCCGCCTCCGCTGCAGCACCCGCCTCTGGGCTACATCATCCTCCTCGTCTTCGTCCTCCTCCGCCAGGTCCTCCCGGCCCTCTCCCAGACCGTGCGCTGCCAGCGCCCCCTGTGCGCCTCCGCCGCCTCCGCCAAGACCACCCTGACCAGGCTTGTCGAGCATCTTCCTCTGGAAGCCCAGCAGCAGCTTGAGCTTCTTAGTCAGCTCGCGGCTGCTGCTGGCACTGCCCCGGGGGGCTGCAACCGCATGGCCTGCACCGGCATCCCGTCCGCCCACCGCATTGAACCCGGCGATGGCGCCATTGCCACCGTGGCGCCGCCGCAGGGCCGCAGCTGCCTCCAGCTCCGCCAGCTCCTCCACGTCAGCAGGCAGCGCCTGCGGCTGCACCCCTGCCTGCGGCTGTAATACCGGCTGCTGCTGCCGACGTGGCACCGGGTGTTGCGGAGCCGGCCGAAGGGCAGTCGGCGCTGCTGCAGTGACCGCAGAGGACGAGGAGGACGTGTACCCGGGCGGGGCAGGGCCAAGGTAGGACAACCCTGTAGCGGCAGTAGCAGCTCGGTGGCCTTCCGGGTGCGGCTCCTGCACCTCCTGGCTGCTGGGAGCGGGGTAGAACCACGCCCATGTCGTCCCTTTCACGTGCACCATTTGCGAGCCGTCGCGGAACACCATGCCAACGGTGCCGTTGGACAGCAGGTACGACAGGCCGTACTTGGACGAGTAGTCCAGCCACTTGACGAGCAGCACGCTGCGCGGGTCGCCGGCCGACCCATGGGTCTGCCCGGCGCCGGCCGGCGCAGCCGCCGCGGAGGCGTGCGCGCGGCTGCTGCCGCTGCCGTTGCCGTACAGGCCCAAGTTGCCAGGCGCCGAGGGGAACAGCGGCAACATGCCCGGGGCGCTGGCGGCAAGGGCTGCGCGGGCGCGGCGGGGCGAGGCGGCGGGGCTGCGGCTGTGGCTGCGGGTGATGCCACGGGCAGTGACGGCGCGGGCGCGGGGTGCGCACAAGGGGCTGGCGGCTTCGCGGGGGCTGGGCGCGCCGTCCTCCGTCTGCTGCCGCGGCGGAGAGCGGTGCGCGGCGGGCATCATGCGGGTGGGCCTGCGGGCACCAGGACCGGGGAACGGGGACGAGGGTATCAGCATGGGGACAGCGGCAGCGCTGGTGGGAAGCCATGCAACTGGCCAGGCCTTCTGCAGCTCCTGCAGCGAAGCCCATGGTGGCAAAGGTTCAAGCGCATGCCAGCCCCGCCCTCCCTGGGGCACTGCTTGGCCGCATGTGACACACACGTCCCCACGGCCCACGCCATCGCCACCGCCAGCCAGTGGCCCCAGGCGCACAGGACCCACCTGTGACTGAAGCTCCCCTGCCTGCTGCCGCCCATGGTGAAGCTCTTGCTGCGCAGCCGCTCCGCCAGCAGCGCCAGCGCGTCAGGGTCCAGCTCCGGCTCCAGGTCGGACGGCAGCAGCAGCAGACCCAGGCCGCCGCCGCCGCCACCGCCGCCGCCTAGCACGCCGCTGGCGCTGCCAACGCCGCCACGAGCCTTGTTGGGGCTGCCCAACGCGGGAGCGATTGGGGAGGCGGCGGCTGGGTACTGGTGAGGGGCGGTGGGTGAAGGCAGCTGCGCGGCAGATGAAAACGGGCTATCCGGGCTATCGGCCTGCTGCCTGGCCAGCGCCGCTCCAGCAGCTTCCAGAGGCTGTGCTGCTGCGGCTGCGGGCACGGCCGGGCCCGAGCTGGACTGGCCTGTGGTACTGGCGTTGTGGGCTCCCTGCAGCTGCTGGGCTGCGCTTGCGGACTTGCTCGGTCCTATTCCCGCGATGCCTGAAAGGCCGCTTGGGCCCTGTGGTCCCCTGGCGCCGCCGCCAGCCGCGCCAACTGCACCTGTGAGCGACCGCTGGAGCTGGAGCTCGACCGGCTGGTGAGCGCGAGGCAGCTGCGGCTGCGTGTGCTCCTGGTGCGCCGCCGCTGCTAGTGCGGCGGCGTGGATGGAGGGCTGGGAGCGGGTGGGGAAGCTCAGGGCGGTGCTGCCCGTCAAGGAGCGGGACGGTGCTCCGGAACCGGCCTGTCTACCGAGCCCTGCCGGCCCCCCGGGGTCAGCGGCACCGCTGCCGGGGTTGACGCTGGGCAGAGGACGAGCTAGGGGTGGCAGCGGTAGCGACAGGTCCGTGGGACCCGGTCCGGAGCTGGCGCCGCTGTCTGCGCCTCGGCTGTCCCCGACAGGCAGCAGCAGCATGCCTGCGACGTCTGCATCATCAACCTCCATGGATTCCAGCTGTCGCAGCACCTGCTGCACCTCGAACGACCCACGGGTCCGTTGTGTGCCCTCGGTGGTGGTGCTGCCAGCTGCCGTGGCAGCCGCTGCGGCCCTAGCCGCCGCTGCGTCGCCGGGTGGGAACGCTAGGCGGTGCGCAGGAGGCGCCCGAGAGGGGTGCGGAGGTACGGTGTGAGGGTGCAGCAAGGGCAGGGGGTGCGGGTGGAGCGCTGAGGTCGTCGGGAGGGAAGAGGGCGGACAGGCAGGGGACGCCTCTGCAGAGCAGATGGCAACTCGTGCAGTGATCTCCACGGCTTCAGAGTCCTCGCCTGGAAAGGCCGAGTGCTGCCGCTGGTAGTTATGGTTATGCTGGTGGTTACGGTGCGGTCCAATGTGCGGGTATTGGTGCTGCAGTAGCGGCGCCGGGCGGTGGTGGCTCTGGTAGGGCACGCCTGCCTCACGATCAGGTGGCTGCAGAACCCCCTTCCACGGCCCTTGCCCAGCAGGCTCTGCTAGCCCACCGACCCACAACTGCCCGTCTTCATGCTGCGGGACCGCCCCACCAGCGATGCCGCTGCTCTCGCCACCACTGCTGCTGCCTTCGCCGTCCTCAGCAGCCGGCGAGGCCTGCCGTGACTGCTCCAACAGCTGCCGCCACATCACGCGCCAGGGATGGTTCATGATGTGCGGGCTGGGCCCGCCCTCCCCGGGACCCCCACTCGGGCTCCCTGGGTCACCCCGAGAGCCGCTTGACCTCCTCAGCCGGATCCTGAGCCCATGCCCGCCGCCACCCCTGCCAAACCACCCTTGCTGCCCCCCGTGCTGCTGCTGCTGCTGCTGGCGCTGCAGCTGCTGCTCCTGCACGGCCTGCTGCACCGGTGCCTGCACCTGCGCCCGGCCTCGCCAGTAAGGACCATCTAACTCGCCCTCGAGAGCGGCAGCTTCGCCAGCCGCACCGGGCTGCTCCGCCGCCGCAGCACGCCCGCGCTCCCTGGCGAGGGCTGCGCTGGTCACCCTGCTGCCGTTGGAGACCCTGGGGTCCCCCGAGCCCTGCCTCATGGCCAGCCGCAGCGCGTGCTCCACCATGGACGAGCTGGAGAAGGGCGACGCCATCTCCTGACCCCCCGGCGAGCCAACGTCGTACGACCTCGACACAGGGCCCAGCACCGCCAGGCCCTGCCGCGCGAGCATATCCACTGTCGGGTGCCGCAAGCTCCCGTCCGCCTCGCACCCCACGCCGCCGCCGCCGCCGCCGCCGTCACCGTCGCCGCCAGTGGCGAGCTGCTCAAGGAGCGCGGCCGACGCCGCTGTCACTGACACCGCCCGCGCGCACAGGCCCCCCGAGCGCCTCTCGGCCTCCGCGCCATCGACGCTGACGCCGCTGTCGCTCGGACGGTCCCTGGTGGCATCGGCGGCGGGCACCTCCTGCACTCCCATGCCGTGCCGGGACACCTCGTGCGCTCCCATGCGCGACTTCGACTCCTGCTGCTGCTGCTGTCGCTGACCCCGCTGCTCGCCACCGCGCTGCATTTCGTCTGCGGAGTCCCCACCCACGAGCAGCGCCTGCCTACACAAGGCTGCCATGGGCGCCGAGGTTGTGCCTGTGAGGGCGGCGGCGACGGCGGCGGCGCCCAGCAAGGGAGTCCCCGGCGTGGAGCCCATGCCTATCAGCGTGCCCACCACGCCCGAGTACACGCCGCTAACCCGCGCATGCCGTAGCATAATGCGGCCCGTGTGAACCCCTGAGCCGCCGCCGCCGCCCGCGGACGAGCGCGCAGCCACCAGCAGGTCATGCGGCAGCAGCTTCCGACCGGCGGCGGCAGCGGCGGCGACGCGGGGGCTGCCCAGCCGCAGCGCGGCGTGCGGCACACCCCCGCTAGCGCCTACCCCGCTGCCGCTGCTGTTCGTGACCCTGGGCGCGTGGGGCTGCACCAGCGGCACGCCGCCCAGCAGCACCGCCTCCAGGCTGTCCATACCACTGCGCGGCGTGCCGTCACTGTCGCTGTAGCTGTCGTACCAAGCACGTGGCACAGGGCTGCCCCGGCCGGCGGCGCCGCCGCCAACGCTCCTGCCGGCCGCTCCGAGGTGCGGCAGCGGCAGCGGCAGGAACGCCGCACTGCTAGTCCCGGGCGGCAGGCTCAGCGCCGCCCACGGCACCGCCGGCGGCGGCGCCGGCGGCGGGTCAGGTGCCGATGGCGTGGCAGTGGACGCTGCGTCGCCGCCGGAGGTCCCAGTCCCAGGCAGCAGCTGGCTGCCCGCCTGGGTGCTGTGTGCCTGGCGCAGGGACAGCAGTGCGCTCCGCACGGGCCCGCCGGCGCCGGTGACCGACAGCAGCGCCGCCGCCAGGGCGCCGCCGGCCCGTGGGTCAATGGCAGAGCCGCGGCGCAGGCGCTTCAGGTGCTGCCGGAACAGTGGGTGCCGCTGCTGCAGGGACGCCTCCTGCTGCTGATGCCGCGGCAACGGGTGCGTTACGGGTCCCTGCTGTTGCGGCTGCTGCTGCTGGAGCTGCTGCTCCACACCCCGCTGCTGCCCCGAGCTGCCACTTTCAAGCGAAGGCCGCTGCCCGAAGAGCTTTTGCCCCGTGCTGCTGATTCCAGCCGGCGGCATGAGCCTGTGCGGTTGCGGGCTGACCAACGCAGCGGCAGTGGGCTGGCAGCGGCACTGGCCCGGCTGAGGCGACAGGCTGCCGCTGACACACGTGTAGCTGCGCAGCAGCTGACTGCGGGCGCCCTCGCAAGCGGCACAGCGCCACTTGCCCGCTGCTGCACCGCCGCCAGCGCCCCCGGCCACCCCGGTGCTCGCACGGACCTCCGGGCTGCTCCTGTTGCGCAAGGGCGAGGAGGCGAAGCCGGGGCGCTCCCTGGTGCCGGCGGTGGCCCGGCTGGCCCCCACCACTCCGCGCACACCCGCATCTCCCACACGCACGCCCACACCGCCAGCGCCAGTGCCAGCGCTGCTGCTGGCGTCCGCCGAGCTGCCAGCCACACCGCCAGGCCGCACGGCACCGCCTTCTGCGGCTGCCCGCTGCGTGGGTACGTGCCCATGTAGCCTAGACCCAAACCACGGTACCTGCCGGCCGTGCAGCGCAGAGCGAAAGGCGCTTACACCAACAGCTTGTGGCGGGGACGTTGGGGAAAGCACTGTCCCACCGCTCTCGCCGCCGCCGGCTGAACACGGCCCCTCCGCGCCGCCATCGGGCGTTCCGTCCGACAGCCGAAGTAGCAGCTCCCACGTGGGCAGGTGCAGCGACCGGCGGAATGTCCCACCACGCTGGCCCTCCAATCCCACGCCCTGGGCCGCCGCCGAGCCGCTTTTCGCCCGCGGCCTCGAGTGCCTGTGGGCCGCCAACAGCCGCTGCCCCCGCCCCTCCTGCTGCTGGCCCTCCTCCCCGGCAATGCGCACATGTGCCCCTGTCCTGGACCTGTGCAGCCGTCTGGCGGGTGCCGCCGCCTGGACCTCCGCCCCCACCGCCTCACCCCCAGGGTCCGTGGAGCAGGCGCCCGTGCCGGGCCCAGTGCCTTCCGCCTCCGTGTCTACCGCCCGCCAGCTGACGGAAGCGCGGGAGCGGTGGGCGCGTAGTGGGTTAGGGACCGTGCCGCGGGCAGCCATGGCGGACTGAAGGCGGCGCGGGCCTGCGTCCGCGTCGGGGTAGGAGTTGGGGCCGTCGGGTGGGCTGTCATGGCGCGGCCGCTTGTGCGGTTCCAGGTGGTGGTTGGGGTTGTGGGGGACGTGGTGGTGGTGTTGGAGCTGCTGCCCTGGGTGGGGTGCACTGGAAGTGTTGAGGAGCAGGGGGTCGATGGCCTGGCGGTGGCTGTCTGGGGACTTCTGGCTGCGGTGGTAGGGCCCAAGGGCCGTGGGCGTGCTGCGGCGGTGGTGGCGGTGGCGGTGTAACTGGGAGTGGAGGTTGCTGCGGGTGTGGGTGTGGGTGTGGGTGTCGTGCGGGTGGTGGCTGTGGCTGGCAGCGGCGGGCAGGTGGGTCGGGCTGCGGCGTCGGGCCACGTGGGGGTGGGACTGCGAGTGCGAGCGGTGCATCGCCGTGTCGTGCGCGTGCTGCGTGTGGGCGGCGGCGACGCGGTCGTGGCCCAAAGGCGTCGCCAGGTGCGCAGCGGAGACGCCGCTGTGCTGCGACTCCAGTGTGCCGCTCGCACGCCCGGCGGAGGCCCAGTCAGCACCGGCGCCCTGGCTGCCGCCGACACTCGTGCTGCCGGTGCCGGCGTGCTGCAGCGAGCCGTTGGGCCCCGTCAGCACGGTGCCGGTGGTGCCGGTGACGGCGCTGGGCAGGCTGCCGCGCTCGCTCTGCGACTGCTCCATGTACGAGCCGCTACTGCTGTACGACCCCTCACCGCCGCCGCCGCTAGCCCCCGCTCCTCCGTCAGCGTCCTCCTCGCCGTCGGCAGTGCCGCCGCCGGCGGTGCCCCCTCGCCGCCGCCTCCGTCGTACCGGGCCCGCCACCAGCGCCGCCAGCGCGGCGCCGCACAGCACCGTGCGGAGGTCGACAGCCGGCGGCGGCGCCAACGCCCCCACCATGCGTCGCTGCTGCTGCTGCGCTTCCTGCCCTGTGCGCCCTGGCCCGCGGTCCTGACCCTGCTCGCGCATCCATGCCTCCCTCGCCTGCCGCTGCTGCTCCTCCCACGCCCGGTGGCCCTCCAGCACCTCCGGCCCCAGGTGCCGCGCGAAGAAAGGGTGCGACCGCACAGCCGCCAAGCTTGGCCGGCTCTCAGGCGCCACCCGCAGCAGCTGCCCGATCAGGTCGCACGCCTCAGCGCTCAGCAGGCCCCCGCTCGCGCCCTCCCCGACCGCCATATCGTCCCCTCCACCACTCCTCCCCGCCAGCGCCTCCCTCCCGCTCCCCTGCTGCCCCTCCTCCTGCACGCTCCCCGCCACACTCCGCCGCCCTTCCTCCCCCTCCCGCACCCGCTTCCCCCCTAGCTGCTGCTGCTGCTGCTCCTCCTCCGCCCTCGCCTCTCCCCGGCTGCTGCCCCCCGGCGGCGTGGGCGGCTCCGAGTGCAGCGGCACCTCAAAGTGCCCCGCCAGGATCCTAGCGTACATGGCAGGCAACCGCCCGGGCGCCCCGCCCGCCTCCGCGTAAACCTCCACCGTGAACGGCGGGCGGCCCAGCAGCAGCGCGTACAGCACCACCCCCAGCGACCACAGGTCCACCTCCAGGCCGTAGCCGTGCGGCCCGGGCACCAGCACCTCGGGCGCCATCCAGTTGAGGGAGCCGCAGGTGGAGTGGCGGCGGGAGGTGGGCGTGGGCAGGTGGCAGGCCAGCCCCAGGTCGCCCACGCGCACGGTGCCGTCACGGGCGATGAACATGTTGGACAGCTGCGGGGTGGGGCGGGAACAGCAGGAGGAGGAGGGGCGGGGGACGAGTGCGTTGGGCTCGAAGGTGGGGGGTGAGGGTGGGCCGAGGGCGCCGGGCTCGTTAGCTGGTGGTTATCAAGTGGACACGGAATTGCGGAGAGCTTGGTAGCAGCAAGTGCAATGGGACTCGTGGCACCCTGTTTGCTGTTCCGGGTGCATACGTGCAGGGAGGAGCACGCAGCCCCCCTCTGCTCTCCAGACTGCAGCCCAGGAAACCCAGGCCGTTGGCACAGCACGGCGGGGCGCACCTTGAGGTCCCGGTGGCAGACGCCCTGCGTGTGCAGGTGATCCAGCGCCGACACGACCTGGCGACAGGGACCGGACGAAGGCATGTCAGGGTCAGGCACGGGTTGGACCAGAGCTCAGAAGAGCGCGCAGTTCCTCAAGATTATGGCAGGTATGCCAAGGGTTGGTTGCTGCTGCTGCTGCTCCCCCGAGCCCCCGAGCCCACCCCCACGCCCACCTGCCACAGGATGTGCGCCGCTTCCCGCTCGCTGAAGCGCCCCACGTGCTTGAGCAGCTCGCTCAGCGTCATGGCTGCGGGGCGCCAAGGGGGGAGGGTGCGAATGCGGATTGGGCCAAGCGAGGAGAAGCAACAGCAGGCATGGAAGCGCGGCGTGCACGGTGCTCATTCGCGTGGAGCTGTGACCTCAAGGTGCATGCAGACCATGCCACTGGTACGGCACGCCTCAAGCTAGGCGTACAGCCGCCGAGTCGCAAACATAGCTGCTATGCCATCGCCGGCGGAACACCTGCAGCTACTCCAGTACTGGAACCCGTACGAGTAACAAGCTGGAGGACGCCGTGTGCGGCCCGTAGTGTAGCGATGCAGTTGCGGGGACAGAAACGTACTGTGGCCCCGAGCGGCACATGGTGGTGCCGAACGCGTGTGGACTCCGAATGGGCGGTTATGATCTTTCCCCCTGCTGCTGCTTCAAGCTGCTGCCGCATGCTGCTGCTGCTGCTGCTGCTGCCCGCACTGCCGCACTCACTGCACAGCTCCTGCATGAGGTACACGTTGTGCTCGTCCTGGAAGGAGCCCAGGAAGGTGGCCACGTGCGCGTGGTGCAGCAGCTGGTTCACGTCGATCTCGTTCTGCACGCGGCGCAGCTTGTTGGGGTCGGCCAGCGAGCTGAGCGGCAGCACCTGGGGCGGGGGGGAGGGGGGCGGGGGCCGGCGGCAAGCAGTCAGAGTCGGAGCCATTTGTGGGCCGTGCAGGGCTGCGGCGTTGTTCCGTGCCGCTGCTGCTGCGAGTGGTGGTGCTGGCGGAGGTGGGTGTTGGCGATGTGTTTCTTACCTTGGCCGCCATGCGGCAGCCGTCCGACGCCCGCTCCACCTCGTACACGGCCGCGAAGCCGCCATGGCCCAGCAGCCTAGGGAGGGGCGCAGTGGATGGGGTTGGCAGGACGTGAACCATGGGAGCTATGAGCCCCACGTACTAGGTGGGTTGTCTACAAGGTCTGGGAGGGAGGGCGAAGCCGCTGGCGTGTTTGACGTTGCATCGCTGCAGTTGGAGCTGGGGTGCAGGCGTGCACCCGCGCTGGGGCAGCAACCACTAAGCTGTGCACCTCTAGCCGCGGCGCTGCGGGTCTGGCCTGCAGGTAGAGGTATAACGTGCAGTCGCAGCAGCGGTACTGAACGTTCAGGTCGGTGCAGTGGCGCGAGCCCCTGCCAGGGCTACGCCGGTCGTGCTAGAGCTTGGGGGAGTTGTGGATTTGCTCCCTGGCCCCCGTGCTATACACCTGCTGCTGTAGCCCTCGATGGTGTGAACCCACCTGTGCTTAACGAAGGAATCGCGCTCGCCGGTTTCGTGGTCGACGAAACGGATGACCGGGGGACAGGCCTGCAGAGAGGATGTGTGCATAAGCGCCGAGCTGGAGGGTGCAAGGCGAGTGGCTGGTGTATGCACCTGGCGGCACTATGTGCTGGTGGACTAGAGGTCCTCTTGCATGCTGCATGAGACGGACATTGCCCTGTAGCTCACCACAACTGGACGTCGTCTTTGCATTGTTAACTCGGCGAAACGTTTCGAGGCGGTGGCTCCGCACCCCTCGCTCGGCGACGGGCTTACATGGCTGGGAGGCACCGTCTCGTCTCCCAGTGCAGAATGGAACTTTTGTTACGCATAAGACTCTTTGGGTTGCACGGGAACGCTGCCACTTGTCCTTCTTGAGACAATTTTCGGGGTGAAAACGAGAGCAAGACCCAGTGAGGCTGAGTATGTTAGTTAGTCGTGGTTTAATGTTCACCAATCTCAATATTGAGCGACCACCAGCTGCCCTACCTGAATTGCTCATGCCACGTACGGCTCGTGTTCACAGGTCCCCTCGGGCCCCCTGCGGCCATTCTTTCGGCACCCTCGATCTGTCTCTAGGACACGCGCCCTGCTGCTCCTTACACGTAATAGCGCGGCCTAGGTGCCGCCCGCCGCCGACAACATGGCGCCCGAAATCGATGTGTACGCGGTCGCCAAAGACCTGTTCCCGGACATGCCCCCGGGCTTCCCCTTTGAGAACTTTGATCTCGAGGAGCTGATTCTGCCTGATGGGGACGATATGGGTATCAGGAGTGACGACGACGACGTGAAGGAGGAGGATGTGCAGACGGAGTCTGGCTTTGGATCTTGCATAGGTGCGATAGCGCCTGGTGCAGCTAGACAGCAGCAGCAAGGCATTTGCACAATGATCAGCAACTATGGCATTGCTGTGGGCTCGCAGTCATCCAGAACCTGCCCAAGGCACCGGAGGAGAAGTATGAAAAGCTCATGGGCGTGGTGCGGACCATCGCCAGCAAGCTGGGCACCGTTCGCGACAGTAAGTTCAATGCCAGATTTCAAGGGATCTGTCCTCAAGCAGTTAGAGCCCTCGTTTCGCGCTAGCTGGCTGTGTTCATGGCGGCGGGTAAAGGACTTCGGTTGCCTCTACGCACGCAGATGGGGTCTATATGCCCCTGGATGAGGCGACTAAGATCACCAAGGGCTTTGCGTTCGTGGAGTTCGCACACAAGGAGGTAAGCGCGAGAGCCGGTTGGCGCGCAGGAGCTCCAGAGGGCCCCTCAGCAAGCGGTCCTTTGCCTTGCTTTATTTGCTCTTCTGTCATCATAATGCATTACCCTTTGGGATCGGCAGGATGCGGACGCGGCGCTGGCGGATGAGCGCTTCGTTAACGGGTATCAGCTAGACAAGGCGCACAAGCTCACGCTGTGCCGCTTTGATGATTTCGACAAGTACGCGAAGGTGCCGGACGAGTACGCCCCTCTGGAGCCCACTCCCTACAAGCAGCCGGTGCGTGTGGGCGCGGGGAGGCGGGGGCTAGGGGCTTCGGGTGCTTGCCTTCCTTCCTTCCGCCTCCCTGCAGGTTGCACTTGCGCCCGGTTGTGGTGCTAGGCTGGCACTGGGCGCTTGTTGGTATTAGCGCTGGACGGGACGCACTGGCGCAGCAGGTCGCGCAGGCGGCTCGTGGGTGCAGCGCAAGGCACTTGGACGCAGCCAGGGTAGCCACTGCTACCACAGCCTTGGGCTGGTTAGCGGCAGTCATGGCGCTTCGCGGACCAGCTGCGAAGAGGCAGCTGCTTACGGGCAGCTGGGTGACCTCGCATACGTAAGGCGGCCTCGGTGGCAAGGGCTGGGTTGCAGACAGCGCGGCCGGCGTATTGCGGTGGCTCCAAGCCAGCGTCTGACAGCAAACCGTGGCGTAGACGGGGCACGGTGCATGGGGCTGCTGCAGCAGCAGCAGCTGATCCCTTGCGAGGCCATGCAGCGCAGGCGGCTGGGTTACGGATGAAGCGGCGGCTTCGGCGTAGGGCTGGGGTGTGCCCCAGTAAGCTCCCCGACTAGGGGAATGTGCCAGGGTCAGGGACGCAGCTGCGTGGCAGCCTCAAGCTTTAGGCGCTGCAGCTGGCAGGCGGTCTCGCGACATGCTGCCCGAGCTACTGGCGACAGCAGCGTAGCTGGCGGGGGACGCGTGGCATGGGGCCGCATGGACGGCGCAACAGCAGAAGCCGCTGCTGCATAGCCTGCGGCGGCGGTGGCAGCTGGCAGCAGCGGCAACGTTTGGGGTGGCTGAGAAGGGCCGTCCGGGGGCCGTTACGTTGGGCGCCCACCCGCGGGGCGCCTCAGCAAGCAGCGTGCCGTCTTCGGTGCTGCAACGCAGTTCTCCAGCTGCCCCGCAAGGGTGTGACAGCCCGCGCCAAAGGAGGCGCCCGTAGTCCGGACCTGTCTGTCCCTCGCCTTGCACAGAGGCCGGCCTAGCGTTTGCAAGTTGCAGACGTCTTTGGTCCCAAACGGCGTCATGTCCTTACGTCTGAGGCCCTCGCGGACTCCCTACTCTCATGCGGCAGGACGGCGCATAGGCCTACACTCATTGCTGAGTGTGTGATGCCATGCATCGGGAATTTGAGGAGGTGCCCAGAGCGAGTTGCACGAATGTACGATGCACAGTGCCCGTGCCGTTACGAGGAGTAAGCAACGCCCTGCCGTGTGCATTTGTGCTGACTCCAGGAGAACCTGCACAGCTGGCTGGCGGACAAGCTGGGCCGCGACCAGTTCGCGGTGCGGCACGGCGACAACACGGTGGTGTGCTTCAACGACGGCAAGCGCGGCCGTGCGGACGTGGCCTTCCAGCGCGAGTACTGGACGGAGTCGTTCGTGCAGTGGAGCCCGCAGGCACGTGGCGGGCGGGGGGCGCTGCGTGGGGGCCCGGGCTGAGGCATGCGCTTGAGAGGACATGCAGACATTAGCCGACATGCGGCGTGGTGGCAATGGGGTTTGGGTCGGCGGCGCAGAGTGCCAGCGCGTTTCTGGGGGGGGGGTAGCCTTCGACCGTAACAGGCAGGGTGAGCTCCATGGCGGTGACGCTGTGGGGCGTGGCCACGACGTGACGCGCCTGCCTGCCCCGTTACCCACGCAGGGTACCATGCTCGCCACCATGCACCGGCAAGGTATGGCCGTGTGGGGCGGCCCCTCCTTCGTGCGCCTCAACCGCTTCGCGCACCCCAACGTGCGCCTCGTCGACTTCTCGCCCAACGAGAAGTACATCCTGTCGTACACCAGCCACGAGCCAGCCTCCGCGCGCGACTCGTTCCACGTGCTCATCAACCTGTGGGACGTGCGCTCGGGCAAGCTGCTGCGCAAGTTCGAGGGCCCGGTCGACGAGTACGCGGTGGGCTCCTCCGCCGGGCCCAACGGCGCGCTCAAGTGGCCGGTGTTCAAGTGGAGCGGCGGCCGCGACGACGCCTACTTCGCGCGCATTGGGCGCGGCAGGATCTCCATCTTCGAGTGCCCCAGCATGCACCTGCTGGGCAAGGAGTCGCTCAAGATGGACGGCGTGCAGGTGGGAAACACGCTGGCACGGGGTGCTAGCAAAGCAGCAGGCTGGAGAGGACGCGCGAGAAGCAGTTGCAGAGCCAGCACCAGCTATCATGGAGTTGGCACGGAAAGTGGCTCGACGATTGGTAGCTCTGGATGCCGCTGTTGAGTCTTCTGCACTCGAACCGGGTTTGTCTACTGCTTGACGCCCGCAGGACTTCGAGTGGTCGCCCGCGGAGCCGGTGCTGGCCGCGTACATGATGGAGCAGGGCAACCAGCCCGCCCGCATTGCGCTGCTGCGCATCCCCGAGCGCACCGAGCTGCGCCAGAAGAACATGCTCAACGTCAGCGGTGAGTGGGACAGGGTGAGAGCAGGCGGGAGAGCAGGCGAAGGGAGCAGGCGGGCGGGGTGGGAGGGTCAAGTGTTGGCGCCGGGATACCGGCATTCGGACAGCGGCCAGGTCTGAGGCTTGGTGAGGAGCGCGGCTGCCAGCTCGCCGGGGGCCTGGGCGACGAGGGTTGGGGTGCGGTGTCGAAGCGGCTGGTATCGGGTGAGACCCGGAGCAGCTTGGGCAGCTGGGACCGTTTCGCTGGCTGGGCGGTGGACCGGAGAGCAGGAGAGCAGTGGCAGCGGGGGAGGAGCGCTTAAGCGCTGGGGCTCGCAGCAGCCACGGAGACCGGGATGCCTCGGGCAGCGGAACAACTGCACTGGCATGAGCAGTGGACCGCGGAACCCAGGCGGGCAAAGGAGCAGCAGCGGTCAGCGGCGGCGGGGTGCGGCGGTGCAGTGGGCGGCCTTGTGCAGCAGTGGCCAAGGCCCATATGGTCAGCTGTGGGAATGATGTGGGCTATGGGGCGGACGGGGGTCAAGACGGCAGCAGCGGCGCGGCGGTGGCTGGAGGGCCAATCCGCGTTGCCGCATTCGCGGGACAGCCCCGGCGTGGCGGCATGGCACGGCCAGCAGAGCGTATGGGCGCCTCGCGATGTGCCCAGCTGCTACGCGGGAGGGCTTGGGGCCTTGTGCCTGCCCCAGGGGTGCTAGGGCGGCGCAGAGGAGCTCGGCGGGTGGACACTTGGCGCGGCGGCAGTGGCGGGGGCGGCGCACCCAGCCCGCGGCCATAGCGAACGCAGCAGCGGGGCGGGCTGCAGATGCGAGACCATGCCGAAGCACCAGCTGAGGAACACCTGTCGATCAGCTGGCAGCTGCATGGTCTCGTTTCAACACCTGACCCTGCCGCGACGCCATTCTAAGGCGGGCTGCAGGAGGGGAAGGGCTGCCGACGGGAGGGAAGGGGAGCAGCAGTACTTCATCACAACCCCCTGCCGGCGCGCTGGCAGCCCCCCTTGGGTCCTCCTCAGCCGTACGCCGGCCGTATGCTGCACCTCGGCCGTACTCCGGTCCTGGCGAGCTCCGGGTTCCTAACAGTTGGAGGCCAAGCCAGCAGCATTTTGCGCCTTGCACCCGGCGCCCACACCGCCCCTTGCGCTGCGGCCCTCGTGGCACCCATCCGCGCCGCTCCTCTCCCTTTGGCCCCTCCCCCGCAGACGTCAAGATGTACTGGCACCCGCAGGGCACCTACCTGGCGGTCAAGGTGGAGGCGTGGACCAAGACCAAGAAGTCCACCACCACCAGCTTCCAGATCTTCTGCGTCAAGGACAAGGACGTGCCGCTCGAGGTGGGGAGGAGGAAGGGGGACCGGATAGGCCCCGGGCAGCGCGGGCGAGCGCGATGGGCGGGGCAACAGCAACGGCTTCATCCAGCACAGGCGTTCCGTTTTGGATCTGCAGACGGGCGGCACGCAAGGCGATTCTGTGTAGAGGTCTTACAAGAACTGGTCACGTGTCCGCAGGTGTTTGAGCTGAAGAACAACAAGGAGCGCGTGCTCAACTTCGCGTGGGAGCCCAAGGGGCACCGCTTCGCGGTGGTGCACGGCGACGGGCCGCGCCCCTCCATCTCGTTCTTCACCATGCGGGACGACAAGGGCCGCCTGGGCGTGCGCGAGCTGAGTGAGTAGGGGGAAGGGCGCGGGGCAGCTGGGGGGGACTGGTCAAGGGCGAAAGGCAGTTTCCCAGGTTGCATGGATGGGTTGGTGTGGGATGCGCCTCCCACGGACCCGTAGTACCGGCGTACTGCTTCAGCTGAAAGCTCATGGAGGAGATAACCGGCCGGCCGTGAGTTGGCAGTGCGCTGTCCTTTGCTAGCACTCCTTTCCCGCACCATCGCCAGCTGGGCATAGCGCCGTAGTGCACAGCTGGTCACAAGGCGTCCCGCGGCCAACAGCCCCACCTGCATGCTGCTCTCCGCCTCGGTCCTTTCTGTTGACGCGCCTGCTCCTCCGCCTCCCGCCCCGCCTCCCTTAACCCACAGAGGTGCTGGACAGCCGCGCCTGCAACGCGCTGGTGTGGTCCCCCCAGGGCCGCATGCTGGTGCTGGCGGGGCTCAAGAACTACAACGGGCAGCTGGAGTTCTTCAACGTGGACGAGATGGAGACCATGGCCACGGCCGAGCACTTCATGGCCACGGACGTGGAGTGGGACCCCACCGGCCGCTACGTGGCCACCGTGGTGTCGCACGTGCAGCAGATGGAGAACGGGGTCAACATCTGGTCCTTCGGGGGGAAGCTGCTTTACAGGTAGGAAGACGCGGGAGTCGGACCGGGGGAAGGGCAAGAGCGATCGGCACGGCGCATGTAGCGGCGGGTCCTGGAGTGCAGGCTCCGGGGTTGGAAGCACGTGAGTTTGATTAGGCAGGATGGCCTCTTGGGCATCACGCAAGAGCGGGTCACCGGGCCTGACGGGTTTAAGAGCCTGAAGGCACGCTACACCCGTGGTATCAGCCGCTATCGCGGAAATGGCCATCCCACACCAGCATAGTTTCTCGTCCCCCGGCCCCCCCGCCAACCATTTCAATTTACTTTTTCCGTACCACTACTACTACCTCCTCCCTGCGTTACTAGTACTTTGTCCCCCCCCCCCCCAACCATCCCACCACCGCTGTATCTACGCAGCCTGCAGCGCGACAAGCTGTACCAGTTCTCGTGGCGGCCACGCATGCCCTCGCTGCTGCCGCCCGAGAAGGAGGCGGAGATCGCCAAGAACCTCAAGGCCTACTCCAAGCGGTACGACGAGGAGGACGAGGCGCTGCTCATGCAGGTGGGCGCACAGGCCAAGCTGCAGGAGGCACGATGAAGGGAGGGGTTTCAGGGCAGTAGCGCAAATGGCCAAGTCGATGCGAAAGCTCTGTCTTTCAGCGTCCCTTTTGGCCCCGTTGGCCACGCACACCGCTTCCTCCAACCGCTGCCACCCGTTTCACGCTTCTTTCACCTGTCTCCCTGCTTCCCGCCCCCAGGCCGACGCGGACGTGCTGCAGGAGCGGCAGAAGGCGCTGGACGACTGGAAGGCCTACTGCGACACGCGCCGCAACTACGCGGCGCTGCAGCTGGACTTCAAGCGCGAGCTGTACGGCGGCCGCTTCGCCGAGAAGGAGTACACCATCCAGAAGGTCATGGTGGAGCAGGTGCTGGACGTCAAGGAGGAGCCCTACGCGCAGAAGTAAACAAGTGGAGTGGAGGGGGAGGAGGATAGTAGGCTGCGGTGCGGCGGAGCGAGCCGCCGTGGCGGATGCGAGATTGGGGGTTGCAGCCCTACGCGGGGTGCGGCGTGATGGAAGGACGGAGGAGCTGGGCCAGGTGGCCAGTTAGGGGGTCCGGGGAGAGGGGTTTCGAGGGTTTCAGGGATGGATGTGCAAGATGGATAAGGGGTCGTGTTGCTTGGGTATTGGGGTGGCAAGGTGCGGTCAGGTGGCGATTGCCGATGTGGCCCGTTGGGGGGGCGCGCACTGCGCATAGGTGTTTGGGTGGGGCGGGCTGCATACAATGAGGGTGAGGGTCCAGACATGTGTGGCGCGTGGTCTGTTTGTGTGCAGCACTGAGTTGGCAGGGATTTGACTGCATAGATAGACTGGGGCTGGGGCGGGCAGGCGCCTCCGAAAGCGTGTCTGGTGATGCGCGCTGAGGGGAGGGGCGCAGACGCAGGACACGAGTAGTAGGATGGAGCTGGCACGGTGGCGAGCAAATACGGCGAGCATGTGGGGTACCGTGTTTGCACTCACTGGCGTGCAGGGAAACGGTGGATAGGTTAGGTTTGCACCAAGGCGGTTGCAGGTATGCAGTGCTGATGGGTCCTGTACTGCGGTGGTTGCCGTGTACTTGTGGGCCGACAGCGCCATAGCGCCCGGTCAGTGCGTGGGACTGGGTTTTGACTGGGAGGTTGGGACTGATATGGAACTCGCGGTGTCAAAATACCCGACTGAACGGGTCGCCAACTGTAACGGCCTGCCTGAGACCACCTGGGGCATGTCTGCGAGTGGTAGGGTTTCAGCACGCCAGATCATGGCTGAAGTGAGAACGCGATAAAGAAGGTGTTTGTATCAGATATGCCAGGTGGCCGCAATTGACCGACCAAGTCACTGTTTACAGTGTCCCTTCACGACACGGACACGGGACACGACGTGCGACTCGACATGCGACATCCCTGTCGCTCATCTCCAAAAAGGAGCCGCGATTGATTATTGCAAGCAACACAACCTTCCGACGCAGTGTAGTGTTACATACTGACGCTCGTGAAGCACTGTGTGTTGCGCTTCACCAAAATGTCTGTGCTAGGCGCCAGGTCTTTTGGCCGCACTGTTACCTCAAAGCCTCGACTCCAATGTCCTAAGCTACTTCCACAGCGACTCGTAAGGGTTCCAGTGACCAGGGCTGCTGGAGACGATGTGCCCCTTCGCGCTCTCTCTGCCGAGGATGCGTGCAAAATACTGGACATTCCAACCTCAGCTAGCTTTGAGGAGGTGGTGCAAGCCAAGAACAGGAAGCTTGCTGCTGCGGATGGAAGTATGGACAAGGCAGGTTCTGGGCCACTGGCCAAGGCACCTTCTTGTGATGCAGAGCGCTATGGTATGCGATCAGCGTCATGCTCAGCTATAGCATTGTGGGTCTTTGGTCGAAGCTCTCTGACGAGCTGCATCGCGTCACTTGGGCGTCAGGGCTGTTAAATTTATCCTGCCAGCTAGCACTGCCTGCCGCAAATCATGTGCTGGCGGTACAACAGAGAACTATGGGCCGATGTATGGTCAGGGCAAGGTCAGAGAGCATAGCTCGGACTTGCCACTGTGTGCCACACAAGCGACACCGCCACACGCCACACACCACAAGCCACACACCACAAGCCACACACGCACGTTGGCCGACACGGGCCACGTCCGTTTCCTTAACCCACAGCTGCCATGCTGCCGCATGCTTACGTCTGGCATACAAGCCGTGCTGCACGCCTGGCGCCCAAGCTGCTGTTAGTGTCGGCCAACGTTGCCTTCACCCGCCACACGCTTTGACGGCCACCGCCCCCCGCCCGCCCTGCCACCATGGCTTGACCTGCTTACGGTAATGTAGGTTGTTGAAATCGAGGCGGCGTACGACATCCTGTTCATGCGCAGCATGAAGAAGCGCATCACAGGGGAGCTGGAGGTGTCGACGCAGGTCCGGTACGCGGACGTGCCCTCCACACCCAAACGAGGGTCCGTCGCTAAAGCAACGGTGAGTTTAAATACAACCAGGCATTGGACCAATGCTACGCCGCGGCTGTCCTGGCTGCACGCATTGCGCCAAGCCCAACGCTTTGGCACGTAGGCTTGCAGCCACAATCAATATGATGGTGCCACGACCCTGCTGCCAACCGGCTACCAGGCACTCGCATGCGCTCTTGCTACCCTGCCGCAGCTCACTGCGCCAATGCTGGTGCTGATGAACCACATGCCACCGCCATCCCCTGTTGCTGTGTGCTGGCACAGAAGCCTGTGATCCCCAGCGGCGGCTCGGCGCCTAAGATGGCCGCGCCCAAGCTGCCCGCGGGGGGCATGCCGGTGGGCTTCGCGGTGCCCACCAACAGGCAGCTGGCGCTGGTGCAGGGCGGCGTGTTCACAGGCATTGGCCTGTGGGCCCTGGCGCAGGTGGGTTGGCGGCCGTGGGCGGGCTTAAGCACGAGGGCAGCTGGCAGCGCGTTCTTTTGCTCAGCCGGGAGGGGAGCACTAGCTCGGCTTGCGCGTCGCAGCCCTTGAAGGGCCCGATCGGGCTCCGACTGCGCTTGCCTCCCGGGCCTGCACCGCATGCAGCCCCCACTCTGATTGACTACAGTCACGCAGAGTCTGATCCAGCGGTTCCTGTGCACCAGCGTAAGCATACGCTTGACCTGCCGTCCGCTGATCCTGACCTACCCTGCGGCAAGACGACCGTTGCTTAGCGCTTAGCCCTGAGCTCATCCCGCAGTGCCTGCTGCTGTTGCTGGCCCCTCCCCCACACCCCAGGCGCTGCTGGAGTCCCCCGACGCCCAGCTGGCGGACACCGCGGGGCTGCAGATGGCGGTGGCGCTGGGCTACTGCGTGTACAGCCTGCGGGAGAACAAGCGCATGGGGCTAGGTGGGAACGGGGCCGCTAGGCAGGGTGGGGTACATGGGGCAGGCGGGGCGTCTGTCCTGCTACGCGGAGCCGACGTGGGCACTTGTCTTGCTGATGCGGGCTGGTGCTTGGCCTGCTGGCAGCTTGCACGGTGGGCGGTGGGCGACCGTCAGGGCAGGTGTCCTTGGGGTGTTCGCTGAGGCGGGTGCATGGTTGTGGGAGAAAGGGGATCTAGGGGTGTCGGCGCTTGTGTAAAGCACGGCTGCTCGCACTCGTAATCGATTTCTTACGTGGTGCCGTGATGAGAAGCGCTCCATGCAGACCTTGTGAACCCCGCTACCCCCGCTACCTGCCTCCCCTCCCGCAGGCAAGGCTGCGGCGCTGACTGTGGGCTGCCTGTTCGCGGGCGCGCTGGTGGGCACAGGCATCGAGAGCTGGCTGAGGGTGGACATCGTGCCCATCGGGGTGAGGCCGGAGGGGGCGGCGGGGCTGCTGGGGCCCGCGCAGTGCCTTGACACGCTGTGCTGAGGCATGGGCATGGGCCTGGCACGGCATGGCCGCCACACAGCTGTGTGGTCAACAGGACGCTGCAGCCCATTCGCGGCCTTGCCGCGCTGCAACCGCGCACCGTTGCAACACTGGGTGTGGGACAAGGACATGTGCTTTCATTGCCGTCTGTGCACCGTTACGTGGCAGCGGGTGGGTCCTGGGGGCCTTGGGCTCCAGGTCACGCACCTCCTTATCAACCAGGTCCACTATCCTTTTGCGGCTTTGGCTTTATGCAGCCTGCACTGCTCGTGGCCGTGCACAGTTGTGTGCGTGTTTGATTGGCAGCTGGCGTACGGGTGGGTGCTCGGGCGCCTGTATGGGCGCGCGCTGAGCTCGTCCCGTTGTGCCCCCCGTGTGGTGCACCCCTCCCCGCTTCCAGAACTTCTCCTCGCCCGGCGTGTTCGTTTCCGAAGTGGTCATCCTCGCCGTCGCGCTGGGGTGCCTGTTCCTGGTCTGAGCCTGAGGCTTCCTGAGAGCGCCACGACCGGCTGCGGCAGCGCCTGCAGCAGCACGGAAGCAGCAGCAGCAGATCTTAGTGTAAGGGCTTGTGGGTTGTGGCGCTGTTAGTAGGAGCAGAAGCAGGAGTGGCAACGTGGTCATAGGTTGGGGCACCGCTGCATGAGGCCGTCGAGAGGGGCACGTGTGTATGATGTACCTCCGAGTGTGGCCTTGGGTGGGAGCGCCCACACCTCCAAGATCTCGCGGGGTTGTTTCGTTGGGCTGTGGTGTGGCAAAGGTGTATGCAGTGTTGGTTGCGGCGGTAGTCCTTGAGTGGGGGCCTACTGAGACGTACGGAACATACGCGAGCTGTGTGCAGGGGGTGCAAGAGAGTGGAGCGTAAGGAACGGCCGATGGGCCCCTTTGAAGTAAGTGATGACACTAAGTGGTGAAGTTTGGAATTTCCCTAATATGCAACATGCATGCCGTCAGCGGCCCTGTACGCCAGAGGTACAGTTGCATGGTGGGTGATGCCCAGGGGTGCTGCATCTTTCGTTCCTTTGTGCTGTAGGACTACTTCTGAGCTGTGTTGCGGTCCTTCACGAGGACCTGAGAGGTGTTGGAAGCTGGTACACCAGGGTATGCCATGCACGCGGCAAGGGTGCACATTTGGTGTAACAGGAGGCAGTTCATGCCCGGTGATGCCCCATGAGGAGTGGCAAGGGCAAGGTGAAGGGCAGAGATTTGAAGACTGTGCATGGAACAGTAATTACATGGAGGCCAAGGGAACCGGAAACGCACATGATCCACCCTCCTTCGTAAGGTTTGTAACCTCCACACGCCTTCAGGCGCTGTCCAGTAATATAAGACTGGGCACTGGGCCCGTGCAAAAGGGTAGGGGTATCAGACACGTCCCACAATCAGCCGGTGCGGCCCGGTGTCCTACAGTTCCGCAAGACCCACTCAAGGGGCCACCTAGTGCGATGCACCCCACAAAACTCAGAAAGCCCACATGCCTGTCCGAGGCCTAGGTCCGCCCGACCATATCCCGCGCCGCCTTGCATCTTTCCAACGTCACGTCGCACTGTCTTGGTCATTTATGGGCGTAGGTTGCGGCACGAGGCCACGTCACACACTGGAGACAAGCGCGAGGCGATGCGCCTAGGCCAGAGCGCCGCCGTGAGGGACCACGGACATACAAATCGCTTTGCTGCAACCCTCGTCCACCCACCTAGTAATCGTACTTAGCAAGCCAATACCTACTTCCTGGCCAAAAGATAAGAAGCAAAGTAAGTAGGGCAGATCCGCAAACACAGCGCATCAGGCGTCATACGCCCAAGACACACAAGCAGTCCCAGCAACTCCTGGTCGTCATGCTGATCCCCCCTGTCCGCACGTCAGCGTCAGCAACAGGAGGAAGGTGCGTGGAGTGAGTGGTTGGATAGTCTTCTCGAGGCTCCACTCACCGCTCACAGAACTGTCATTGTTTTGAGTGCACGGGTACCCGGGCCCGCAACAGCTGTGGCCCCAACATGCACACCGTTCCCCTGACCCGACACGTGCAAGTGTGCCGGGCAGCGCAGGGCTCTGACTCTTTAGCCAGACCGCCAGAAGATGCATTTGGCACGGCGGCCAGCCTGCTTAACCATTAGCTACCATGGTCTCTAGCGGCAACATAGCCGTTAATGTCCGCTCACCTCAGCGAGTCAACAGGGAAGCTGTTGTCATACCACGTGACAAACTGTCACCATCAAGAGTGCGAACCTCTGTCCAGCTCCCCCGTCCCTTGCTACCAAGGCCCCCCCCCTTAAACCCCCCGCCCCAGCGATCCCCGTCTCCGCGTACAACCAATGGCCTCAGAATACAACCAATGGCGGCGCACTCCACGCCGCACATGTACAGCACCAAGATGCGTTAAGAGCCACGTCTCCAACCCGCCACCAATCTCCCAGGCCCCCTTGGCACCCCTTCGCGCCCGACGTTGCACACGCCGTTCGCTGTGCTCCTCCCACATTGCACTCAATACCCCTCGCAAACTCAGACCCCTTCACACATGTAACGAACCCACTCACCCACTCTCCCCTTGACGCATTTTGCTTTCCACGACCGCTTCAACAGCACCACGAGGACTTGCCGTACGCATGCGAGTTTCGATGCTTCCGAGTCCCTGCCCCTGCACAGCGCCTCACAACCCCAGCCCCATTGCTGCGCGCTCCGCCGCGCCGTGCTCCGGCCCCTCGGCCGCTGCCTCACATTGGCCGCGCCATCTGCGCCGCCTGCTGCTGCCGCAGCATCTGCTGGTAGGCCGCGCGGCGCTTCTCCTCCTGCCGGTTGTTCTGCCGCCGCCGGAGCTCCTTCAGCTCCCTGCCGGGCGCAAAGTTGTGCCCAGTCAGTCATGCTTCACTGGCATCGCCGATAGGGCGACATGCAGGCTCAGGCATGACGGAGTGCGGGTCGACTACCACATGCTAAACCTGGAACACAGATTTACAGGGAGTGCCGCCGCAGACACAGCATGATGGTTGGTGTGTAGGCCCGGTAGCGTAAGACTGAACCGCGCCGCATGTGCACCAGGAGAATGCTCGCCCGCTGGTCCCGCCACTCACTTGCAGCGCGGCACGGGGCAGTCCGCGCGCGTGCAGCTCTTGGCGTGCAGGTTGAGCAGGCACCACATCTTCTTGCACAGCTGGCAGCCGCCTGTGACCTTGGCCGTGCACTGCACCGCGTGCTGGAACAGCTGCTTGACCTTGCGGCAGCTGTTGCTGCCGCACTGCGTGTTCTGGCAGCTGCACGCGTGCACCAGCAGCTGCAGGGTGCGCTGCAGCTGCTCGTGGCGCTCGCGCCGCTCCGTCTCCGTCAGCCGCTGCCGCGTCTCGTCCAGCGCCCGCTTGTGCGGCTGCGAGACAAGGCCGCAAACGACCGTGAAGGCACGTGTGTAAGGCAGGCCCACAAACACCCCAGACGTCAAGTGACAGATGATCAAGGCGGGTTGTGGACAGGTACCGAGCTGTGGGGACCAGGGGTTAACGACAGCCGTCCCCGAGTGGCGGTTGACTGAAGCATTGCGCCTACGCTCAACGCGGGCAGTGGGTTAGCCCATGTCTTCGACACCGTACGGCGCAGGACTCACCACGACCGGGTGCTGGTGCCCGAAGTTCATCTTGCAGCTGAGGCACATGTCGAAGTCGGAGCAGACCGTGCAGCGGAAGCCCGTGCCCGGCTCGATCTCCAGGTTGCACATGTTGCAGGTGCTGGCGAAGGCGGGCGAGTGCGGGTTGTGCAGGTGGTACAGCACCATCATGGAGCTGTGCTTGGCGCGCCGCAGCGTGTCGAATTGGTAGTGGTTGCCCTGGCACAGAGACAGGAAGGTCTGCGGGAGGGCGGCCAGGCGGCGTCGTCGGCGTCAGCTGGTCAGCACACAGGCCACGCCTAACGCCCATTCCGACTGACATAACACTTCATTACTCCCGACCGCTTTTAAAAACTTGCCGAGACTGCCCGTGGGCAGGATGCCGCATCACAAACTGTGCGCCAGTGAGTGCAAAGGGGGCCTAGGCATAGGGCATATGCCACAGCCAAGGCCACACGGTACAGCGCACCGCACCTGGCGCGTCTCGAAGAACTCGCTCTCCATGTCGCCGTCCGGGTCGCGGTCCCACAGCTCCATGGCCTCCAGCTTCTCACACACCAGGTCCGTGGGCGTCACGCCCGCCGGCAGCCGCTGCTGCGCGCCCATGGCACGCCGCCCCTCCTCGTCCGCGTAGCAGGCGGCGCAGATGGTGAGCGACGACACGGTGCCGGCCGGCACGGACACGCCGCCGCCCTCCAGCTTGATGCCCTCGAACTTGCGCTCGGGGGCGGCCTTGGGCGGCGTGGCGCCGGGCGGCACGCGGTACCTGGAGGGACAGTAACGTAACAGAACCGCGGGTAAACAGCATGCTTGCAGCTCAAGGCAGCGCAGCGCGTGCGGTGCAACAACTTTGTTGTGCCTATGCTGTTGTTGTATAGCCGCGTCTGGCATCTCCTGTGACTCTTAGCCTAGGCAACGCAGCTCACTGTAACGCGCACGTCATCTAATAGGCAGCCGCAGAGCGGCATGTCTCCCGCGGTGTCAGGGCAAGTCAAGCAATGGTGTCCAGGGCACGGACCCACCGGTAGCACAGGTTGGGCCCGCGGATGTGCACGCGGCAGAAGGTGCAGGGCTGCTGCATGTGCACCACGATGAAGTCCTCGCGCATGTTGCCGCCCAGGATCTCGCCCAGCCGCGACATGAGCTGCTCGTCCGTGGTGGCCGGCCCCCCGCCGTAGCGCTTGCCCTTGGAGCGCGCCCCCGCCGCCGCCACGCCTTTCTTGGGCCCCTTGCCGCCGCCGCGCGCCGCGTCCGTGATGGTCGCCAGCTGGTTCTCCGCCTCGCCTGCGCGCACACCATGCACGCGCCAGCAAACAAGCAGCACATAGCAGGCCGTGTCATGACAACGCCAAACGCCACGAGCTCGGCAAATTTTTACTTACAGGAATTGCTAAAATGCAGGCTTGTTGCGCTCAGTGAGCACCCGTGCCCGATCCGGGCAAATGCAGTGCACTCGCGTGCCAAGCCGGCCAGTTTGCGGTTCCCCTGTCTCACGCACCCGGCCAGTAGTCGCCCTCCATGTAGGGTATGTGCGTGGCGCTGCACTTCTCCATGCGGTGGTCGCGCCCGCCCTCGAAGAACGTGTCCCACAGCGTGGACAGGTGCACCACGATGCCCTCCTCCTTGGCCGTCTTGAGCATGTCCAGGTACCACTGCCGCAGCCGGTCGGAGCGCGGCGTCTTCTGCTTGCTGGGGTGGCAGTACAGGATGTAGTCGTCGCCCTGAGCGGGAGGAAGAGGATACGCGTGGTCCGCGGGAGGTTAAGGAAGCGGACAGCCATACACACATCAGCGACAGTGACCACAGTCGCCGACTTGCCGCTCTCCTGCCTCGCCTCGCCTTGCAACACCCTGGCTGCTACTCCTGCATGCTTGTAACTGTACTAGGCTCTTTTGCCTACAACCCGCACAGCATCCGCTACGCATCAGCACCTTGCACATCAAGCTTCCCGGGCATGTGGCATTTCGTTGCGGGGACATGCAGAGACGAGGGCGTGCGAAAGCAGCAGCGAAAGGATGTCTGGCCTGCTCCCGAGCCCTGAAGTGAGGGCTCTCGTGTGCTGCAGAGCCCGCACCTGCATGGGCGGGCAGGCCCAGATGTACATCTGCTCGTAGCCCATCCGCTTCACGAAGTCCAGGTAGCCGATGAGCAGCTGGTGGTACACGAAGGTGCGCAGCGACACGTTGGGCCCCATGGCGCACGGGATCTCCGGCCGGAAGTACTTGACCGAGTCCAGGTACGACAGGTACACCACGTTGGTGTTGGGCGCCGCGCAGTCCTTGCCGTACTCTTGCACGTACATGCAGAAGAGGCACACGTCCACGCCGTCCAGGTTCTGGAACAGCAGCAGCACCCGCTGCCGGTACCCGAACTCGGACGCGCAGCCGTCGCCCGCGAACGTCTCGTGGAACTTGGGCTTGACCTCGCACTTCTTCATCACGCTGTTGATCATGCGCACCGTCAGCGGCTCGACGCCCTGCACCTCATGCGGCTCCTTGCCCTGGTGTGGCAGCACAGCACGTGGCGCAGGCACGACACCGCAGGGGTCACAAGGAGCAATCGTGCAACGCCACGGGAAACCATACACTAGGACGCATCACGACCCTGAAGATAAGCGTTTCAGGTCCGAGGGACATATGAGCGGCAGCGGCTGCTGTGCTGAACACCAGAAGCCACCCCCAACCCAGCCCTGCCGTGCAGCTGCCTCCCCACCTGCTGCGCTGCCCTCCGTATCCGCTCGTTCTCCAGCTCCCGGTTGAGCCGCTCCGTGAGCCAGTCGCTGAGCTTGCTGCTGGGCAGGTCCCTGGCTTCGAGCATGGCCTGCGGGCGCACTTCGGTGCGCCGCCGCTGCCCGCTCTCGATGCCGATAATGAGGCAGTCGGGGCACAGGTAGTGGACGTCGTTGTTGTTGCGGCCCTTGTTGAACATGCCGCAGATCTGGTGCACCCAGCCCTCGCAGTGGTCGCACTGCACCCAGCCCTCCTCAATCTCCTCGTCGTTCTTCCGCTTCTGCGTATTCATCAACGTCAACCGGAGGGCGTTCGGGCTGTTAACCTAGCGACCGCGGGTGTGAAACAAGACCCCCTAAGCAGCAGCAGGTCTGTGCAGTACGGCTGACTGCAGTATGTCAGACCTGCGTAAGCCCCCCAGTCACCGCCTACCTGCAGGTCCGTCTTCTTGATCGACACGCCCTCGATCGTAATGCGCTCCCCCTTCTGGTCCGTGAAGCACTGGTGGCAGAAGTACCCCTGCACGCCGGGTTTAGCCACAGCAGCGTTAGATCACAAGAGCAGTCGGCAACGAGAACAGTCAGTCACACCTGCAATACGGTGCAATTCGTGTGTGGCAGGTGGGGCAAGGCGGAGGCGGACGACACCAGCAAAGCGGACACAAGCACCGGGGTTGTGGGGTATCTGTTGGAGGGCTTTGCACTGCTGGCATTAGCACTCAATAGGAAGACAGCGCAACAGCACCACACACGCGAGCAGTCTTGGCTGGCCGCAAGCACCTGGCATCCCAGCATGCAACGGTTGCTGATACTCCCTGCCTTGAGGTCGTTGCCGTGGTCCGCCGGTGTGCTGTAGAAGATCTGCCCGCGCTTGATCTTCGCACCGCACGATGTGCAGTAGATCACAGGCGGCTCGAACGACAGCTTCGTCAGCGCGCACACCTGTGTACGGCATCACGCCCACATGCAAGACGCATGTCAGCCACAGACTCGGACAGGCGGTTGCGAAGCCGGTCCTTAACGCAGCTTTGCACCAGCTTGCCTGCCATGTCATACCATAACTTAACGCGGGCTACCTTATGTGCGTCGCGACCACACCCCACCTTGCACGTGTCCTCGGGGTTTGCTGCCGGCGGCTGCGTGGCGCGCTGCGTTGCCGCCGCCGCCCGGATGAGGTCCAGGTGCACGCGGATCTGCTTCGCGTCGAACGTCTCCAGCAGCGACGTCCCAGTGTTCTGTTGCACAGACAGCGCGAAACGCACGCACGAGTGTCAGCACCGTAGCTACACCTTCCTTTAAAAAAGCCCCCTCCTCCCTGGCAGGGAACGACTCCGGAATTTGCGGTGCTGACCCCTTCCACGCGACCACGCAACACGCAACCGACTGACGGCAGGTGCAAGCCAAGGCAGCTAGTGCCGACCGCTGCCCGTCAGGAAAGTGCACCGCACCAGTCCGTATCCCAGCCGGCCGCACCTGCCGGAGGACCTCCTCGCCCTTCATTCGCTTGGGCTGCGGCGCTCCCGGCTGCCCCATGGCCCCCGGCTGCCCCATCACGCCCGGCTGCGGCATGCCGCCCGGCGGCTGCCCCACCACGCCAGGCGGACCCGTGGGCAGCTGCTCCGGCTTCATCGGTAACCGCTGCTGCTGCTGCTGCGCCGCCTGCTGCTGCTGCTGCATGGGGTCGCCCATGCCCACGCCCATGCCGCCCGGCACCGGCACCATGTTGGGCGGCATGGAGCCCATGCCCGGCCCGCCCATGCCGCCGCCGTCCATCATCCCGTGCGGCCGCTTCTGCCCGGTCATGCCGTTGGGCATCGGCATAGCCTGAGGAAGTGGCAAGATCGGTGCAGCTTAGCTAAATGCATGCCATGCATTGCGTGCGGCATGAGCAGCAGTGAGTGTCTTGGAGGTTGAGCAACAAGCCAAGTCAGGAGCGCGAGCTGCCTGTGTTCTCAAAGGGCACTGACCGGCTGGGTCGGGATCATGCCGTTCGGCACATTGCCCGGCGCCGGCCCTTGCCCCGGCATGAAGGCCCCGTTGCCGACGCCCGTTGGGGGTTGCCCCGGCTGCGGCGGTTGCAACTGCTGTTGCTGCTGCGTTGCCTGCCGCGTCTTCTTCACGTACTCCTTGACCGGTGCGCAGATGGGGCACGCCGGGGCCTGCACACAGGTTGGTAAAGTCCGTTAGGCCACATGCAGCTTCCAATAGGACGAGCAACAACAAAGGCTGGTCCACCTTAGCCTGACAAGCGCACCTGGCACTTCTGGTGGTGTTTGAGAAGCTCTTTGGAGCTGGTGCAGCGTGGGTACTCGCAGGACGGGTTCTGGCATTGCCTGTTGTGGTCCAGGGTGGAGGGTCATGTGGTAATGTACGTGTTAAAGCAGCATTTTGGCACACAGAGAGGGCTGCGTCAGGACGTCAACGCTATGAGATGACACCGCTTGCACTGTTGCTCGGGGCCCAACCTACAGGATATGCGTCCAGAGCTGCTTTCCGAACTTGCACTGTGTCTTGAGTTGGCACTCGTCCCCGGGTGCTCGGCACTTAGCGCAGTGCCGCAGGAATAGGAGCCAACGCTGCTGTTTCTGCACGTACTGGGCCTCCATCTCAGGCGTCATCTGGGTGTTGCCAGGGCCGCCCACACCTCCCATACCGCCCACACCTGCACACACTCCGGTACGAGCAGTGAATGACCTGATAGGGTTTTAATTCAGGCCCATAGCCCATAATTAGGTTTGCATAAGCCTTACCCATCATGCCGCTGTTGGGGCCCGGGGGTGAGGGGCCGTTCTGGGGTTGTTGAAGAACGCTGGTGCTCAAGTTCGTTTGGCCTGGGTTGAATGCCCCCGGCGCGTTGTTCATGGGCATCATGCCCGCCATCGCGCTGTTATTGTTCATGCCAGGAACCGGCACCATGCCCGGCATCCCACCGACTCCTGCACAAATGCATCGCGCAGAACAATCGCGGTCGGTCAAAGACGCCGCAGCGAGCAACCGCATTGCACGTCGTTCCTTGCCTTACCCGCGGGTTGTTGCTGCTGTGGGCCGTTGAACTTGTTCATGTTGTTTAGCAAGGGCGAACTGGAAAGCCCGGGCCCCATCGGCACCATGCCGTTCACCATGCCGTTTTGCACCGGTATCATGCCGTTTGGCGGAGGCGCATTGCTTGTTGGCATAAAGCCCGGCTGCGACATTGGTGCTTGCTGAGGCATCATGCCAGTCCCGCCTGGGAGCTGTCCGGGGACCGGCACCATGCCTGCGGGCGCAACAAAACAAGGGCAGAGCTCAGCGATTCAGCACCCCAAACCACGAGCAACTCACAAAAATAACAAACTTACCGTTCATGGGCATGGTATTCATCCCAGGCGCTGTCCCGACGCCGCTCTGCACGCAGGCACAAGTGGGTTAGCACAATACGTCTTGCGTGGGCCCGCCAGAACACAGCACCCCAGAGTCCCACCCACACTCACCCCCAGCATTTGTGGCGCGTTGCCGTTCCAATCTCTCCCTTGGCCCCTGATGAGGACCGGGGCACCGTTCCTCATTTGAGGCATCCCCTGCATTCCCGGGTTGGGGTTGAACCCGTGGTTCGGCCCCATGAGCTGCTGGGGATAGCCCGCCGACGGGTCCGGCATGCCAGGCATGGTGGGTGTAGGCATCATGCCTGGCGCGCCCACACCCCCGACCCCGCCCACGCCCCCAACTCCGCCCATGCCGCCGACTCCCCCTACCCCAGGCACCTGCCGCATAGGGTCCGGCATGCCCATGCCACCCTGCAGGCCGCCTGGGTTGGGCATGAAGCCCTGCGGCTGCATCTGCTGCCCCGGCTGCATGGGGAACTGCTGCGGCTGCTGCGGCTGCTGGGGAGGCATGCCACCCATGCCCTGCATGTTCATGTTCATCATGCCGCCCATCTGAGGGGCTCCAGTGGCGTTGTGCGGCATGCCATGCTGTGGCATGCCACCGGGGGGCCCTTGAAGCCCGGGGCCCCCAGCCATAGGCACTTGGCCGGGTTGCTGGGGCCCTTGAGGCCCCGGCCCGTTGGGCTGTTTGACAAACCGCTTGGCGACGTCGTGCAGGCGGCTCTCAAGCGTGGAAACGTCCGTATACTCCTCCTGTGCATAAAAAGCAGGAGTTGGCGTCAAGCGGCTCACATTGGGCGCAGACCCGGCGTTGCGCGACTTGCCTTGCTATTTGCGTTGCGGTAAAGCTGCTCTTCGAGCCGCTTTACGAATTCCGGCAGCTTGTTGTTATACTGAGAAGCTGCTGGTCTCTTGGACTGAAATATTTGGAATCTGTGCCAGGAGGAGAGGAGTTTGCTCCGTCAACAGACGACCGGACCGGGGAAAGAAACTTCCGCGCCAAGCACTCTTCGACGCACATGTGCTCGGTCATCCGCTGTCGGTCTTGCATGTCCGCCTCTGACTGCCACATCGGCCTGGCTTGGCCAGGCGCGGGTATGGTCATGGCACCAGGCTGTGCCATATTGCCGCTCCTCTTGTTCCTCTCCTCCTATCCCAAACACCGAAGGTCACTTAATCCATCTACACCATCCAAAAGACAATCCTGGCATGCAGGAAGGGAGCTACACAGGCTAGGGACAGGCTTCAGGTAGGGCGCCTCTCTTTGGGCAGCTCTACCGTGGTTCAACGTCCAAGACTTGAAGCGAGGGACTGCAAGTAGATGTATAATGACATAGTTGGCGGAACGAGTTGCAGGAGGCAGGATGAGGGCTGGAAACAGAGAAATGGAAATGCACTGCATTGGGAGAGGCAGGGTTCCTGGCTGCACACCCTTAAGCCACCTGCATAGCGCACTTGCATATATCTGTATCCAGAATGATAGCACGAATGAATGCTGCTTTAGCCGCTGCTCATACACAGCCAGGGCCGGCAATTCAGGGCAGTTTAAGCTGGAGACAAGGCTCTGCTCTGCGGCCTACATGTCGGGAGCACAACGTGTCTACATGCGTGCCCTCAGCAGTGGTGAGGGGCAAGCCGGGAAGGCAAAAAAGAGAACGCCGAAGACATGCTAACCAGCATGGCCCAACATGGAGGGAGGTTGCGGCACGTGCGACCACCCGCAACAGCACTGCGCAAGGAAGATGTACCTGCCTTAGCGAAGAAGTCTTGACGCGAGCGTGAGAGATGGAGGGCATGTCGCTCGCGCAACAACCAACCACCTTCCGTCCCTGCCAATTTCCTGCGGCGCTGTGCTTTCATTGGCTGTTGGCTACCTTGCGCTTCATGTGTGAGTATTAAGTATTTGAGGCTCGTGGCGGACCTCCTAGCCGCACCAGGCTTCTCCCGTGCTCCCACGGTCCCCGACAACTGCGGACCTGACACCCCTTAACCTGGCGCACGTTACAACACAAACGAGCATCATGGCCCTTCAGCCCGCTACCCTCGATGGTGCGAGTCACACGTCAACGTGTTACAGTAGCCTCCTCTTTTCCGCAACCGGAAACGAAGGCCCTCGCCCCTGCCGCCTGGGCCCCGGCTGCTTATTCGCTCCGCTCGCTCCCCGAGCCCCCGCCCTCCATGAGCTTGTCGTGCGACTTGACGGCCTCGGATATGTCTGCATAGTCCCCTGCATGGCACAGAGCGGGAACATGTACAGGCGCACGAGCACACGCAGGTTGTTGATGCGGTGACTCACTAACCAGGTGCGACTTCCCAGGTACCCACGCCCAGCACCACCAGGTACCAGCAACCGCTTCTCACCGTAACGAACCACTTTACCCCCGCCTTGCTGCATGGCATTTCCCTACCCCTCTGCTCACCCTCTGTACGAGGACGCATGAACCCGCGGTTCATTCACAGGTGGGAGTACGGTACAGGCCTCAATCAGTCCGCGCCCAGTGTAACATACCTTTCCTGCCCTCGCGCCACGCGCGTACCCCCGCCCGCCCGGCCCACCGCCTCCCGCGCCAGCCCACCGCCCGCCCGCCCTCACCTCCCATGAGCCCCAGTATCTTGTGCCAGTACTCGCTGCCGTCCGCCAGCCCCACCTCCCGCAGCACCACCTTGGGGCTGGCGGCCGCCGTGAACCACACGCCCCGCTTGCACTCGGACTGCAGCTGCCCAGCAGCCCAGCCCGCGTAGCCCTTGGACCACCTGCCGTGGGCGCGCCGCACACCACGTGATGGCTGGTACGTGCCAGCGATGTCACCACTTTTCCAGCCTAACCGTACCCCGACGTGTGCTCTTGCCATCGCTGCACCGCCTCCTACTTCAACACTTGATGGCCCAGGCAGCGGCGGGCGTGACGCCGGGCCGGCGAGTGGGACATGTCACACGCGTGCGGTGGAAGGCGCACCATGCGCAAGTACGCCGCCGGTGCACAGGTGCTATCATTCACAGCGTCAAGCATACTCTGGCTAGTGTCAAGCGGCAATCAGAATATTGTGTGCCACTCCGACCCGTGGGTTGCAGGTCTGCGCTCCGGTACTGTGGCTGATGCTGCACATGCAATGTCCTGCCCTGGCTTACCCACCAGCCACCTGCCGCTACAATCAGTGCGGTGCGATGACGTGCCACCTGAAAGGGTGCTGTACACGCATGTGTGGTACGTATTAGATACCGTACGCTGACGCGGGCACCCCACCCTCCCACCCGGCCGGCCCCACCTGAAGTCTGCCGGCCGCGCCCTGCCCGTGGCGATGGCCGCCCGCGCCGCCTCCACCCCGCCCAGGTACAGCCCCTTGACCACCTCGGTAGCGCCTGGCAAGGCGAGCCAGACAGATCGGGGAGGCGCAATGTTGAGTTATAAGCTCGTTACAGCCGATAGAACGCGGCACCGTACACCACGTCAAACCGGTGCTTCGCAACTATCCCTGCACCCCATCCTACGGCACTTGGTACCCGTTGCACCAGTTGACGAATGCCGTGCGCGTCCCGCCGCGTCGTACACATCAACCGGTCCCCGTTCAGCGCCCTGCCCCTGACGCTGCCCGCCCACTGCTGTTCGGGCTGAAAGGCGCCGGCCCCTCCGTGGCCCTAGTACTGCCCCACTCCTCCCCGGGGCATACGTGTTGCTCACCCCACCACCACCCACCCTTGAGCTCCCCGTGCGGGTGCACCAGCAGCACCTCCTTGTCCCCCACGTCGCCGCCCAGGTACAGCCGGCAGTCGTCGAACTCGGGCAGCGGGCGGCCCAGGTCCAGGTCGCGCATGTGCACGGAGGAGGGGCGGTTGAGGATGACGCCGTAGGAGCCGCGCTCGCCGTGCTCCAGCAGCAGGATCACAGCGCGGTGGAAGTAGCGCTGGGACTACGGGGGGGACAGCAGGAATACGGGCAAGAGGACACCGGTGGGTAATGACGCGTGGCAGTGGGGCCGAGCTATGTACAGTCGTAGGGTTAGTGTTCCAGGCGGGAAGGGAAGAGGGCTGGGAGGGGCAGCAAGCTGGCAACGGATGATGGCGCGGTTGTACTGTCCAGGAGAGCGGTATGCCATCGCACGCGTGCAGGCGTGCCCATCACGCGGTCCTTCCCAGCCGCCGGGCCGCCCCCGCACCCACGTTGGCGAACATCATGGGGTGGGCCAGCAGCAGCGCCCCGCGCTCGGGCTTGGGGATGGCATGCGCCCACTCCCCGCTGTCAGGGGATGGCCCCGCCTCGCCGCGGCTCTGGGATACCAGCTTGGCCCTGCACAAGGACCGCGGTCCGCGGAGGACTGTCAGTACGTGTAACCCGTGGAAAGCCGTGCCGTTGCCGGACGAGATTGTCAGCTGGCACGTCTGGCATGTGGCAAGCCGCAGTACGTCCACTGTAATACGGGCACGGCGTCCCTAGCATGCCATGCACGCGGTTCAAGCTGCATGCAGTGTGCGCCAGCTAGGCCCGCCGTTTGGCCCCAAGCCCACCTGAACTCCCGCCAGTCCGAGTCGCTGCCTAGGTATGGGAGAGCGTCAGGGATGCTGCTGCCGCCGCTGCTACTGGTGCTTGGCACGTCATCATCCATCTCCGGGTGTCGCTTTGCGGACTCAGAGCGCGCAGGTTGTGCTTTTCGCTCCGCGGAGGCATCTGAGTCGCCAGCACTGCAGCACACCAGGCGCGGGACGAGTGGAACAAGCAACAAGGTTGCTCCAGCTACACGTTCCTGACTTTTCCGCACACTCAAGGTACCACGGTGCATCACTGCCCTACGGTGCTTGGGGCTCTCTGTGACACTGTGAGGCGTCGGCCTTGGCCGTGAGTCCCTGCCAGACGCCCTAGGTGCACTGAGCAGCAAACCTACCCTTGAGGTTCAGCCGAGTCTGCGCTGCTGCGTGTCCGGACCGCCTACACGGATCGTGGCAACTCAAGCGCTCAATGTATTACAACGTCACTAGTAGTAGCGAACGCTGAGCACGAGCCTGCTCACCACGCGTTGTAGCCGCGGCACTACTGCAGTGCCGCAGGCCGTCCTCTGCCGAGAAGGCAAAGATGTTGCTGGTCCAAATCGTTGTACTATCATGCTTATTGTAGCTGGGCTGGAAAGGCCTCCACCAAAGTTTGCTGGTGACTAGCAGGAGTGCGCACGACCGGCGTTAATGCCGGAACCAGTGCCGGAACCAGCTTTCCGTTCAGAAACTCTTGGCAGCTGTCCTACCTTCTACTGCGTGAGACGGTCGCGGCAGAATTGCTTCGGGCGTGGCCAACCGCTCTCTTCCAGAGGAACCGACTACACGCGCTTTGCACAAAATACCAGGTTGTCGCTTGGCGTGTTGTATGAAGGGTTAGAAACGCACTGAGAGCAGAGGGCATACTGTGCCTGTCAGGAAGTACGGACACACGGACACATGTTGAGCTGATGCAGGGGAAGGACTTCACATGTCAACGCCCCAGGACAGGCCGCCATGCGGTCAAGAAGCCCAGTGCTGTCTTATCCTCGACAGACTTGTTTTGGCGTCCACATGAGCTGCCTGTCAAGCACGACAAGCAGTGAAAGGGCAATAGGGGTGGACCAAGGTGCGGGCAATACATGCAGCAGGGCTGACGCGGACCCTTGATCAGGACTAAACGACGAGGACGTCCGTGAGCCAGCTGCTGCCTGTTAATAGCCGCTTACGTACGACCTGCCCGGAAAAATAACGCTGACAACCCATTCTCGCTGCTTGTTCTCCTTCCTTGCCTGTCGCCCTGTGTCCTAGTGCCCGACAATACTCCTCCCCTCCCCGTCGGACAGCCACACAGGCTTGAGGGGGCCCAGGAGATGTCTACATGTCCTTCTGCAGTACGGCTTGTGCGCAACACATCGTACTGATCTTACATATGACACAGGCATGCCAATTGCCAAAGCCGCAAGCACAGAGTTGCCGGACTACGCCCACAGGCACTACTCCCAAAGCTCAGCTGCACGAACCCCCATGCGAATCGATATGGTCCACAGGGCAGCCGGGTAGGGAGGCGCTAGTGAGAGCATTGCACCACCTAGCACTTGCCTGACACACCTGCTTCTTCGTCAAGCCCCAGCCATCCTATGTAGCTTCTCCTACACGTCCGGTTTCCCTTCCACAGCTCACGCGACGGAGTTATGCGCCTGAGATCGTCCCTGTTGTTGTCGCGTCTCACTTGCACGTTGGTCCTCCTCCTTAACTTAGCCCTGACCTGTCAGCGCCAGCCGCACCCGCGACCCAGTCTTAACTACATGGACCCGAAACGCATAAATGTGCAGAGATGGCTAGGCATGGCACAACTCGTCGTCACCGCGCCGCTGCACATGCGGCAAGGTGCACAGTGCAGCGACGCAGTGCTGCAACAAGCCGGCCAGCGAAACCCGTAAATGCGTAGCAGTCATAACAGCAACACAAACGCCAGTCCAACAGCCAAAATGAGCTTGATCAAGTGCTCAGCAGTCCATCCTACGCAAAGCGAATCAGAGACTACTCCCACGTGCACCTTTATTGCAATGGCGCCGCGGGCGGCAGCACTGCCTACAGCAGCTAGCGAAGCCCGTCTGCCGCAAAAGACATACCCGACCACCGTACACAAAAGCCATGCACATATCACTGGAACGGAACCAAGAATGGTATGATAAAGGCACAAAAGCAGACATACACCAGCGCATCCCGACACGCACCTATTCGCTCCCCGCTTCACAGTCTGTGCTCAGCTAGCACAGCATGGCTTCCAACACAAGCCATGCCCCCGGTCCCATACGTCCCACACCCGAACGTCAATGCAGGGCCGCACATGAGCAAGCCCATCCGCGCGGCCCAGGAGCCGCTCGCCATGCCACAGATCCGGAAAGCCCGATGCAGGACAAGCGGCCTGCAGACGAAAGACGACTTGTGCTCGGTCAATCACGCACCTCACTACTCTTCTTGCACCCCTCCATGGCTTCAGCCCTTGAATGAGGCCAGGCCAGTGATCCCAGCACCGGCCTTGGCGTAGAAGCCAGCACGCGCCATTTCACACCACAATCTAAGACACACCGACGACGCGAAGCAGCCGCTCAGCGACACCCAGTCTCCTCTCCTCTCTACCCCGAGCTCTCCCCATCATACGCCTATGTGTGTTGCGTCAGTGCATCAGCGGCACAGCTTCCCAGCTGCATCCCATTCAAGGGACGTCCCCTGCGCCAGTCTGCAGCCATCCACACTTCCACAGATGCTCAGCCGTGCAAGCTGCACAGCCACCAATCACTGGGCGACAGCCTTACCTCAGCAGCTAAGCGCGACTCGCCTCTCTTGTCCGCAAAGCACACCTCCTCACCAGTCAGAATGCTACTATTACGATACAAAGGCTACTCTACTAATAAGCAATATATTGGACCAAATCGGCGCCGCACGTGTTTCCGATCTCTCTTAGTGCATCTGCCGTCCCTGGGGCCGCCATATGAGGCCACCGTACAGTCCCGTCCGGCAGAGCAACTCCCGTGTGCCCGCACACCACTTTCCAGCACACCACCACTCGTCCGCCCGCCGCCACCGCTCTCCGCCGCTGCATGCCGCCGCACGTCCTACTTCACAACTTAGCCGCAAGTCGCAGCTCCCGTATTCCCGCAACCGCGGGCCTCCATTCCCCGCTCAACACCGCACCACACGTCCTGCTGACGCCTGCCGCTTTCTTCCAGCTGCGACCCTGCCCGGCCTCCGCCACGAAACCAATGCCCACTGACCTGCTGTGTCGCAGCGCCGCTAGGGCTCAACACCAGCAGGCTCCTCTAGCTTCCCGCCAATCGTAGCTCTTCTCGCCGCTTCCTTCTTCAACTCTTCTCAACTCGGCTGCTTCAGTCGTACGCCTACAGCCTGAGCGCCCCACACAGCGTCCCTCCCCCCATGGGGCTGGGGCTGGGGCTCGGGCTGGCGCCCACCGCACCCGCACCCCCGCCCGAGCCGTTGGCGCCCGCGTGCGCCCCGTTCCCGTTGAGCTCCGCGTTGCTGGTGTTGCTGCTGCTGCGGCGCATGAGCGACAGCACGCTGCAGCTCTGCCGCCGCACGACGGGCTTGCGGCCAAAGCGCAGCAGCAGCGCCGTGATGTTGTCGCCGCTGCCCAGCTTGCAGGCGCGGTGCGTCACCTCGCGCGCAGCGTCCTGGCAGCTGTTGCTGGAGGTGAGGGTGCGCAGCGCGGTGCGGCACGCCTCCGTGTTGGCCATGCGGTCAAACACACCGTCACACCTGCGTGGGGCCGATCAAAGCACGGGATACGGTACCGCAGTGCACGGGTGGGTCGCCGCTCACTGCAAAAACACAATGCCGCTTCGTTGGGTGTGTGGGGGCAATGGTTTTGTATTCGCTTGACACCGTACGGCATAGGTCCCACTCAGCCGCTGCGCTGCCATCGTACAGGACATACCCTTACCTTGGATCTACCTGCATATCTGACCTGTCGCCCTGCTCCCTTTGTCATAGCGTCTAACACTACCCTACGAAGGTGAATACCCCCTTTTCACGTACGCGACGCACTCACCCTATGAGCAGCAGGTGCCGGTCGTCCTCAATGGTCCGCTCGAACACGTCAGGGGTGCACGTGAGCATGAACTGCGGCCCCTGGCTGGCGGCGCCGGCCAGCCCCGGCCCGCCGTCCCCCGTGTTGCCGCCCGCGTCCGCCCCACACGCCGCCCCCGCGACCCCCGCCACCTCAAACACTGTCGCCCCAGCCAGCGGCGAGGAGGGCGCAGCAGGCGCAGCGGGGCTGGACCCGTTGCTGCACAGCGGCGTGGGCACCTCGGAGCTCCCTGCCGAGGCAGCAGGGGCGTAGCCCTCCCCGGCGGCTGGGGTCGGCCCCCCTCCAGAGGCCCCGCGGGACATGCCAGCGGCCATGTTCGTGGGCGCGGGCGGCGGCACCGTCGTGCGCAGCGCCGGCAGCGCAGACACCGACCTGCCAAAGGCCATCTCCATGCCGTTACTACCGTTCACCGCCTGCCCCTCACGCCCGTCGTTACTGCTGCCGCTGCTGTTGCTGCTGCTGCCGCCCTTGGCCGCGCCGCTGCCAAACCCCGCCCGCACAGCCGCCGCCAGCGCCCCCGGCCTCAGCCCAAACAGCCCCGCAGCTTCCGCGTCATCCTCCTCCTCCTCCTCCTCCTCCCCGATCCGAGCGCGGCTATTCTCGGCATGGGTGCCCAGCGCTCCCTCGCCGCCATGCCCCGCCGGAAGCTGCCAGTGCACGCGGCTTTGCGCATGCGCATGCCCATGTCCGTGCGCATGCCCGTTCCCCTGCCCGCCAGACGCGGCGCTCGATAGGGCCCCGGACGCACCGGTGGCCCCCGAGCGCGCGTGCACCAGCCCCGACGCAGTCCCAGTAAGCGACCCGCTGAAGCTGCCGCTGAGCCCCCCGGGCAGCCCCAGGGAGCTGATCGAGCTGGCAGACCGCTGGAACGACTTGACGCTGGCGTGGCCAAGCGCCTTAGTCACGCCCAGCAGCTTCGCGCCGTCCGTACAGCCCGCCGGGTCCGGCAGTACGACGTACGCGCCGCAGGTGGACAGCTCCGCGCCCTCGCCCAGCACCCGCTCGCGCTCCTTGGCGCAGCTGAGGTTGTGGTCCAGCGTGACCTGCTCCGCGCGCTCGTCGCGCCAGTCGTACAGGATGGCGCGGCAGTCGCCCGTGTTGACGATGGTCAACGCGTTGTCGACCAGCAGCACGGCGTTGACCGTGGTTCCGGAGTTGTGCCCGGCGGCCACCAGCTCCTCGTCCAGGCGGTGCAGCGCGGCCACCAGCGCGGTGGCGGGCTGCGCGCGGAGGCGGGGGAGGTCCTCCAGGAGGTAGCTCGGGAAGCGCTGCGGGTTTGGAAGGGAGGGCATTAGAAGGAAGTCTAGTTAGGCATGTAGAGGGGTGCATGAGGAAGGGATGGTTGGCATATGAGGATAGGTGGTTTGTTCATTGCAAAGAGCCACCAGCACTGGTACTATAGAGTGTGTGAGGGGAGGCTGGCCCAGCGCTCTCCCCCAGACACGGCAAACTCATGTCAAAGCGTAGTGCCGCGGCTCCTGCCCGTGTATAGTGCGCTGTGTGCCTGCAATGCGCAGGGCAGCTAATGGCCTCCACGCCGCTGCCTCACCTCGGCCACGTAAGCAACGGCCTCCGTGCCTCCATGGCCGTCCAGCACGCACGCCAGGCAGGCGCGGGTGCAGTCGTTGAAGGGGGCGAAGAGCCCAGGGCCCAGCGCTAGGTGCAGCACGTAGTCCTCGCTCTTCCGCTGCTTACCCACTACTCCATGGAACCCAACCTCGTAGTTGCAGTTCAGTCCATACAGGCCGCCTCCCGCGTATGTCTCCTGCGTGAGGCGAACAAGTGCGGGGAGTCCCAAGAAAGAGTGGCGTCACTCCGAAAACGCGGAACCGCGGCGGATACATTGGCAAACGGGCTGCGCAGGCTAGGACTGTTGTCCACAACGCCTACGTAGAGCTTGGTACTGGAACACAGCGCCTCCTAGGGCGCCACACGTCATGGCAGGTTTCCTGTCGGAGCCGCCGCGGTCAACTGGTTGCAACAAACCGTAGATTTGGCACGCGCTTGTTGTCGTTTAAAGTGGATGAAATGCAACGCCCGGGTGCGGGGACGGAGCGAGCAGGAGGCGCTAGCGACGTGCTGACGCGGGCACCGAAGGCGGCAAGGACGCAACAGCGCGTCACAGTCCCTTGCGACACTTCCTGATTGTAAAACTACACAACGCTAATAAGAACCACAGCTTTGGGCCTTGCGTACCTTGAGTGGGACATCCGGGTCGTGAGGAACTTGTGAACCGAAGGCTCTTGCTGCACGCGTCTTGACATCCGCGAGCGTATCTATCAAGAGCTGCTGTTGCTGACGGCATTCCGACTGCGCGGAGGTATGCGTTTCAGCTTCGGCCTCGTCTGCCAGCTTCGATGGGGCCAGGGGGCAGCCCCCTTTACTGCACCGCTGCTGGTATACCTGTGTCTGGTGTGCAGAGTAAGACTGAAGAGCACCTCCCAAGGAACCGCCGGGCAGGAAAGGGGAAACTGCTGTCGCCTGCTGCGCCACGCACCGCTGCTCCCGAGTGCTGTCAGTGTTCACAACCATCTAACGTGGAAGCACAGGTTTAATAATATAGGGCGATTCCAGTAACAGTAGCTAAACCACTTCAACAGGAAAGCAAAGAGACCCGCAGGTCAAGTTTAGGCTCAAGTTCAGGCGGCATCTTGACTACTGCACAATGTTGCTCCAGGTGTGTAGTTAGTAAGATAGAAGAGCATCATCAGGCGACTCCAGCGTGTGCAAAGCGCGAAGAATTGTGAAGATCAACACTTAACCGTAAACGACCTGAGCGATTGGGAGCATCGGGGCTGTACTCCAGCCTGATCAGTGAGAAATGGAATGCTCTTCTAATGCAAATCATCCGGGGTGGACTTGATACCCAAATGGCCAGGATGAAGCCGTCGCTATTTGTCCTGGATGTAACTGGCCCTGGGAACTCACAATGAGCTGTAAACAGATAAGAAAACGGGCATATGCTTAGTGCATGTACGCATCTGGTCGTGGGCGCGATTTGGTGCCCATACCTGCAGGAGGAAACGCATGGCCAGTGCATTATTTCAGGGGAGCTCCCGTCGGGAGCTCCCTGGTTGGCATGGAGACTCCCCTGCCCTGGCGAAGGGCGCGTGGTTTCTGCCCCCAACCACGAGGACTGACACGTGACAGAGCTGGTCCCGGCTAGCGGGGAAACTGAGCGTGTAACACCTGAACACTGCACTTCAATTGCATTGAGTTTATACAACCTGACCTACTTGTCTATTGCTTGGTCGAGGCATTTTGCGCCTGCATCCGGCACCGCAGTCCCAACACCCTGACCCACCTCAGTCCTGGGGCACGGAGGCCACTGAACTGTGCCTCGGTGCAGCAAGCAGCCCTGCCACTGTGCCCCCTTCTACGCGCCCCCACTACGGTAGCCAAAATTAATGACCCCTGCTACTATTGGACTCTTACGGCTCTGGCTGGGTCGTCCAGGTCAGTGCGTGCACAGTTCAGTGGCAATGCTTGCCTACAGTTTCACAGCCAAGTGACCCCTTCCTGCTCCCTTACTACCAGTAATGCCGACCCTTGTACCAACCCCCTAACAAACGCCCCGGCTGATAAAGGGCCCATGGCCCTCCGCAACCCAAATGCGCCTCCTTGCCACAGTTACCCGGCCCACAGTTACCCACACAGCAGGAACAAATGACACACCCGCACCACCGCCACAGCCACCAGGTGCACCTGAATTAGCCCAGATTAGCCCGACCTGCACATACAGTACGGCGACAGCACCTTCCCATCGCCCCCATTAGGTGATGAGCGTGGGCATCTTCCTCCATCCTGCCCTGCTTGCCACGTGCCCGATGCCGTGCTGCCCCGCCGCGTGGCCGCCCCTCTCCCACGGCACGCTGTCCCCTATCATCTGCAGCACGCTCTCGAACAGGTGCTGCGACGCCTCCGCCAGCATGTTGTCCTGCGCCGCACGCACCGCACGCAGCTGCGCCTGGACCTGTAGGGAGGAGGCGGGAAGCGGTTAGGTGCTTAGACGGGTGGTTGGGTGGCTCAGGTGTGCACGTGCACGTCTGTGTTGTCGGACACCGGGTCGGGGTGCAATCAGTGGCGTCGGTGCGTTTTGTCGGGTCGGCAGTGCGGCACGCGCCGGTGTAATCCGCAGCCTCTGCGCGCCCCCCTGCCTGCCCATACGCCGTGCTTCCCAGCTCCCAGCCAGGCCGCCAGCCCCCACCTGCGGCGCCCTGAACAGGTGGTACAGCTGCAGGAAGAACTGGTCGTGCAGCAGCTCGGTGGCACCCTTGAGGCTCTGCAGCAGCTGCACCAGCAGGCTGCCGTACCTGCAGTGCGAGGAGGGAGGGTGCACGCGGGTTCCGTTTGTTAGTGCGGCCTTGTGCAGCCGGGAAACGCGTGGCCGCGACCACCGGCTGGTTTGCACGTGCAGCAGGAGGCGCCGGCGCGGGCCATATTGGACACCCATCCACGCCACCGCCCGCTTCCCGTCCGCACATCAGGTCAGGACCACCAACAGGCAGCTGCTGGGCAGGTAAAGGCACAGAGCGGTGCACGGCCCGCCCCTCTGACCGCCGTGACCATGGCCACCAGGTGCGGCCCACTTGCCAGCCACATACAGCTGCTCGAACAGCTGCTCGAGTAACGTTGCACGGCCGGCCCACCTCAACGCCGGTGCGCTGCGTATGCAGCATGAATCGACTGGCCCAAGATTTCAGCAGCAATCGCTGACGTGTGCCACAGCGCACCCACCCCCACTGTCACCCTCTCTTCCCATGCCGTGACCATGGCCAACAGGTGCGTCCCACTCACCAGGTTTAAGCATATAAAGCCGTTCAGCAGGTTGGAACACGGCTTTACACGTCTCTTGCCCACCTGAACGCTGTGACCATGGCCACCAGGTGCGGCTGCCGGGGCGCGCCGTGCTGCTGCGCGCTGCCCAGCACGAAGCACGCCAGGCGCAGGAACATGCGCCGCAGGAAGTGGTGCAGCACGGGGGTGGGCAGCTGCGGGCGGGAGGCAGGGGCGGGCAGCGGAGGTACGGGTCAGGGTCGGGGTGGGCGTTGAAAAGGTTGGGTAACCGTTACCGTATAAATCCCGGTGGACCGTGGGCGCCACGACCACCACAATCACCACACCGGTAGGGACGGGCAGGGGCATCGTGGGGTAACGCAGCTGGGCGAACGCATGACGAGTGGGTTACCATATGCAGATGGTTATACCGTTTGGGCGGTTGACAAATTCCGCACCGGTAGAACATCAAGACGCGTGCAAGGGCCCACAGCTCCGCAGGATGCGCTCTGGTTGCACACAACGCGGGTGACTCTCTAGCCCAAGAAAAGAGAACGGCGTCCTCACAGAAGCTGTTTACCGGTAGACCCCCACAGGAACAGCTCCCATAGCTGCTCGCCGTGCTGCCCGCCCCAGGTCCCCCTTACGCCCCAGGTCCCACCTGTCGCACCACCTCGAGCACCACGTCCTCCGTGGGGTAGCGCCCCAGCGCCTGCGCCTCCTCGCTCAGGCCCGCCATCTCGTACAGGATGCCCACCTGCCAGTCCAGCGTGTACGAACGCACCTCGTACTGCGGGTACGGCACGGGGGCGGGGATGGGAGGGGAGCGGGATGCGCCATGGCCACGTGTCAATACGTAACCGAGCAGGAAAGGCCGTGCATGTGGTCGCAGCTAGCGGCGGGCGCCCAAGGCGGAGGCGCTGTAGCACGCAGCAGGGCGTATCCAGCCCATGACCCAGGGGGCAACTGGTCCCGCCACGCTTTCATCCCCCTCCCCACGGTTGTATGAGCTGCACCGGACGTATGCAGCTTCTTCCGTTCCTCCCTGACGCTCAGTAGCGATGCAGCGCACCCATTCCTATCTCCCCTAACTCCTTACCCGCCATTCCCACCAGCTGCTCTGCCCCTGCTTCCCTACCTCCTTGCCACACCGTCCCCTGCCCCTCTGTCCCTGTGTTCCACAGCCTTCCTTCAGGCCCCCGGCGCCCTCGTGCCTGCATCCCTTGATCCCCACACGGCCCCCGCCTGCCTCCCGCCTCCCGCCCCTGCCCCCCTCACCCCGATCCAGTACATGTAGTCGGCGGCGCTTGTTGGCTGCAGCTCCGGACCCGCCGGGGGGTACAGCACTGCGAGGATGGGAGGCGAGTGGGTGGGTTAACTGCGTGGCTCTAACAGATGTCACAACAACTTGGCGCTTCAATCAGATGATGTCGTGCAGTGGTGGGATAAGTTGGAGATTCCAAATAAACGTGCTGCAGACTGATGCCCACAGACCACGGAGCAAGTTGAAAACAAGCAAGTCGATCCTGTGAACGCCTTGTGTGGAGTTGCAATAACCGCATGCACACCTGCTGCGGGCGAGGGGTCCGCCAGCTGCAGCACCAGGCCGGTGACGGTGCGGGCGCAGCGGGCGAAGCTCCAGTCCAGCTGCGGGGGAGAGTCGGCATCCGTCTCCACCAACTGCGGGGGGCAGATCCGGGGCAGGGGAGGGGGCAGTGCGCACGTTGAGCTGCGCGTTCGGATTGGGGGTCTGAGGACGCTGGTCCGCAACCAAGGGCCGTATCCATCTTCCTTTCACCCAAATACGCTATCCCTGCTACACATGCATCCCAACCCAGCGAATGCGTCCGCCGCCCCCCGCGCCCCCTCACCCCCACTGCCGTACATCACTGCCGTGGTGTGCCACCGCACCCCACCATCCCTCCCCCCAAGCCCCCTCACCGCCTCGCTCATCCAGTTGATGCGCTCCTCGCACCCCTCGCTGAAGCCCAGCTCCTGCTGCAGCCAGTACAGCAGCAGCCGCAGCCGCTTGTAGGCGCGGCGGGCGGCCAGGCGGCCCACCAGCCGCTGCCACAGCTCCAGGCCTGGGCCGCCTGGGGGTGCAGGGGTGAGGGGAGGGGGCACTAAGCACAGGGGGTACGAATGAGGCACATGGAAACAATAGAGTAAGGCGTCGGTGGACGGGTTGGGGTGGCGTGCGGTGGGGTGGGGTGGAGCAACTACAGGCCGGGGCCGCCTGGGGTGCGAGTCACGCGGTGGGGTAGGGGCGGGGTGGGCTGGGAGAAGGCACGGGTTTTGGGAGAGGGAGGCTCAGCGCCATGTCGCAGGTCGCGACTTTTGTGGTATGACAGCCTATGGCGATAACGCTTCCTTCAGTGCACGCCAGACTGAGAGCCTCACGTCCTCCAGGTCCAATTGCGTCATGCCAGTTTCCCCACAGTAATAGGGCAAACCTCCCCAACCTCCCCACACCTGTTTTCCGCCCCCACCCCCATTCCTCCCGTACCCCCTCTGCTACTGCTGCCCTCCTTTCAAACCCGGCGGGGCGCCATTCCTTCCGCCGTCCCCCCCCCCCCCCCCTTCTCCCCCCCCCCCCCCCCCCCCCCCCCCCCCCTCCCCCCCATCCCCCCCTCCTTTCCCCCCCTCTCCCCCCCCCCCCCCC
>VFQN01000730.1_pt1 | contig 59401 bp, 73 predicted proteins | sample 3512371 | NCBI WGS metagenome assembly VFQN01 (sample SAMN10412370, study PRJNA504923) | tailings metagenome | isolation source: Replicate 2 from Balatoc abandoned mine | place: Philippines: Itogon, Benguet | collected 2017-08-28 | reverse complement strand
AGGTCTCCGATAATCCCATAACCCTTCTCCTGAAAAAAAAAAAAAAAAAAAAACGTGGCAAAGTGCACGGCCGTCGGGGTGCCAGTGTCCTGCATGGTCCCATGGTTGGCGTGCAACTGTGCATGCACAATGGTGCACAATACGGTACCTGCCTCTCCCTAATCGTGGCCGATCTGTCTCATGCAAATCGCTCGGCTCGTATGGTACTCTGCGCAGCACACCTGTCATGCCAAGGGGTGTACAGTGCTTTGGGGCCCTTCACGTCCGCAGCTATAAAGCACAACTCCATTAACGCAAACCGACAGAAGAGGAATTTTCATCGCGCTTTATGATGTAACACTCACGCATCAACAGGGGAGCTTTTAAAGGCGCGGCCCAACCATTACTACTTTCGGAAGAGCTGTTGCCCGTCACACGAGCGATGGGCCAAGCTCTCTTTAGTAAAAGGTATTAAACTGCAAGTGCAGCATGGCGGGTGTACAGGCTCCGCCGGGGCCAGCGGGTCTTCGGGGCCCCGCCATCGGACACCAGCACCGCTCCAAGGAGGAAGAGGTTCGGGAATCCTACCTCAGCGACAAGGAGACGGGCGTGGTATGTCTTCTGCAAATCTGGGAGGGCGGGACGTAAGGCTAGGGGTGCTTTTGGCAGGGGCCGTGGGGAGGGACCCATGGGCCTGGTGCCTGGCCCTCCTGGTGGGCCAAGCTGGACCTCCAATTCGGCGTTGCAGCAACCCACATGCATCTCGATTGAGACATACCACGCCAGATCCGAGAAGGCTGCGCGCCTGAGCTGCTTGCTGCTACCCGGGCATCGGCATATTGAGGACTGGGCCGCCATACTGAGTCGACTCCGGCACTCTGGAACCTTACCCGATGCTGCCATGCCTCGCATCCAAAGTGCAAGCACGTACCGGTGTCACGTACACCGTACAGCTGCCATCGTTACATAGGCCGCAGAGCAACGGCCCCATCCAGCCCTGTCCCCACTAGCCCCTTTCGCCCCGTCGCCCTTGAGCTTCGCCTTGGCCTCCCGCTCCGCGCAACGGACCCCCCTCAACCTCGCTCCTAGGCCAGCGCACTGCGTGACGCACTCAAGTCGCTGTTCAGCGAGCCCCGCCTGCCCGACAACCCATACTACTACCTGGCGGCAGCACTGCACGCACACGTGGACCAGGTGGGAAGGGGTTTTTACTTTTACGGGGGCCGGGGGAGGGCGCCAATGCATGTGTGCAAACGGAACGCGTTTACACGACGCACCGCGGTACGCCCAGACGGGCGCTTTGATGTGTGCCCTATATGCGCATATCGGTGCTACGTAAATTTCCGATGCCTTTCCGCACGATGTGGCCGCATGCGTAAACCTTGAGCCCGGCAAGCGGTGCGTGTGGAGTCCGGGGCACCTTGTGTCCACGAGTGCTTTGCGCGTCCTCCTGTTCCTTGCGCCCGCCCGACTGGGCCCAATCCCCTCGCCCCCAGACCCAGCTGTGGAAGACGTCGGACGCTGATGTACTGGGCGTTTACGATGAAGAGGTGGGGAGCTGGCATACCGGTGGCTGTACGGCATGCCGTACGTTGCCCACGTTGCACGGACGGGCACTACAGCACACGCTGCGACCGGACACGGCGTCTATTGCATGGCCTTACTTGCGAGCGAGCATAATACCGGCTAGCGGTGCTGGGCGACTTGACCACCTGACGGACGGCTCTCGCTCCTGCGTCTTGAGAGCGCTGTCACTGGCACTGCGCTGGCCGCTCCTCCCTAACCCAGCCTGCCATATGGGCTACCCACATGGACCTGCGATCCTGGGTGTCGATGCACCTCACACATTCCAGGCCCTGACTCCACGACCCGTAATTGCAAACCCTATTGAGTCAGGCCAAGACACCCATCCGTTATTGTTCCCCACATCCCTTTCCTTTGGGCTCCTCTCTCCTCTCCACCTCCGTGCTTCGTCACTTATATACTTTCCCCTTACCTTACAACTCTGCGATTATCCCCCTGCAACCCTACCGTGGGGCGGGATGGTACCCCTGCTCAACCTGCCCTCCATTCCCTTGTCCAGCTCCTGTCTCATTCCCTTCTTCTCTTCCCTTCCCTTCTCTTCCCCTGCACCCCTGCCCTCCCCAGGGCGGCGTGGAGCCCATCTTCGGGGAGCTGCAGCTGTGCAAGGTGTACAACTGCAACTGCTGCTACGGCCTGCCGCACGTGCTGCGGGTGGTCACCAAGGAGGGTGCGTGGCGGGGCGGAAGGGCGGGAACAGGGCAGATGAAAAGAGCGCACGTCGTGCGCAGCTACAACTGCACATGCCCAGGAATGCCGATACACGTCTTGTCCGGGAGGACACAATCGCCTTTACCCTTCGCCGGAGTGGAGAGAGGGCTTAGTCTCTGTGCCGGCTACCTACCAAGCCGTCAGCGGCTCAGCGCTTCCCTGACCCCTGACGCCCCACACTGTTCCCTTGCCCTGTACGCGATAACCCCCAGGCGCCCTCATCCTGCATGAGGCGCTGATCTACGGTCGGCCCGAAGCCCTTGACACGCTTGTTGTCATAATGCACACAGTTTTCAATACCCCTATTGTGGCATGCAGAAGGGCCCATCTCACTGTGCGCCTGCGTGAAACTCGTCCACCCCAACACTGCAGATCCCCAGGCGTTACCGTTTCCAGACCCCGGACGACTCACGCTGCTTCTGTGCTCGTGGCTTACGCACGTTTACCCCCGCCCCGCCCCACGCCCCAGGTGCCCTCATCCTGCATGAGGTGCTGGTCAACGGGCTGCCTGAGGCGCTGTTCAACCTGCAGTCCCTGCCGGCAGTCATGGGGGACCGCAGGGGCAGGAAGGGCCCGGGCGGGGCGGGCGGCGAGGGGGAGGTGTACACGGTACAGACGCTGAGCTCCGTGCAGGTGCGTGGGGCATGGTAGCGGGATGGAGGTTGTGGCTTACGTCAGGTGACTGTGGACCTGCGCGGACGATATAAGATACCGGTATGAGTAGTGCCGTACTCACACAGGTATCTATTGGACGATTTGCTGGGGCAGCAGCGCAGCAGGGGTGATGCACCAGCACCCGGAACAACCGAACGTACGCCCGTTGCCACCGCGTGCACACGTTGCAAGCGTGCAGCCGCCCACGTCCACTACGCATTTAGCCCTTCTGTTGCAGCAAACCTTGACTACGCACCTCTTATATGCTACTGGTCGTGCATGGCCCAGTACCGCTTGTAAACCCTTTCGCCTCCTTTCCTGTCCGCCTTCTCCCTGCAGGGCAGCTCCGCCCTGTGGCGGCCGCAGCTGTTGGAGTTCCCTGAGCTGGAGCTGCGGTGTGACGTGGTGGTGCGGGGGCCGCGGCAGGTGGGTGGTGGTGGTTGTCGGTGCGGGGGCCGCGGCAGGTTGGAGACCAGTCCTAGAGGTGTTGTACCAACCCGCCAGGCCAGCTGCACGCGTCTTGGAAGACCTGGACACCTGCGCGCCCATCCATCAGACACGCACCCCAACCATGTCCTTGCCTGCCATGCCATACCTTCCTGCTACCCCAATCGACCGCGGTGCCATGTACAGTAGCGATGCAACGAATGGTTTTTGAAAGTACCCTACTGCCCTCGCTCCCCATGCCTCCCTGTGGTTTCTTTCCCGCTGCCCCAGGAGGAGGCCCTTCGGACGTCGTGCAACGAATGGTTTTTGAAAGTACCCTACTGCCCTCGCTCCCCATGCCTCCCTGCGGTTTCTTTCCCGCTGCCCCAGGAGGAGGCCCTTCGGCTGTTTGTGGACGTAGTGCTGACGGACGCAGAGGAGCTGAGCGCGGTGGGCAGGGCTGCGGAGGGGAGGGGAGCTGCACAGTGTGGGTAGGGCGGGGGTGGGGCGGATGGGGCTGACGGACACAGAGGAGCTGAGCGCGGTGGGTAGCGGTAATGAGGAGGTGGGGTGGGTAGGACGGGAGGACTGCACACGGTGGGCAGCAGGGCGGGCGGGCGCGGGGCAAGGGATGGGCTGAACGGTGCACGTCCACGCAGCCACACTTGTGCCTAGGCGTCTTCACGTGTCCGCGCCCTCCAAGCACCCCAGCCGACACGTGCCTCTTGCCACGCAGGTGCCGGTGTACTTTGTCGACGGCATCGCCATCGAGGACGGACCTGCCAACGCCGCCGCGGGTAAGCGAGGGTGGCCGGACGCGGATGGGGAAAGGAGCGGGGTTCTGGGATAGGGCTGCAGCACAGAACCGTGGGGTGCTAACTGCCCGTCCGTTGGCACACGCGGTACACTTCATGCGGACCCCCAGCTGCCTGCGGCTGCAAATCGTGTACTCCAACCCGATACTGACGAGCGCGCACACGAACGGCGTACTCCCCATGTTTCGCGTCGCAGGCGACAAGCTTCCCTTCCGCAAGTTTTACACCTTGGATCAGGTGAGCGCGCACACACCTTGACAGGCTTATGGCATGTGCTTCAGGCGATGCTACCTACCTGCTGAATCTTGCGTTTCTGCGACACTTCACCCCTGTTGCATAATGCTGACAGCTTGCCCGACGCGTGCTCGCCCCTCGGCCGCACCAGGTCCTGGACAACGTGCAGGAGTTTGAGAAGGCGGCAGTGCGGCAGGTCATGGGCGGGAAGGTGCGGCCACGGGGCAGGGCAGGCTGTCTCTGTGTTTCGAGTTCCGGTACCCTCTGCCTCTTGAACTCTTGCCCACCAAGAGCCCAGGTGCTTCCTGCCCGCATAGCGCAATCTGCATGTGCGCCCATATCTGCCCAAAACACCTCTCAGCTCTTCACCCCCGTCACACTGCCGCCTCTTGCGTTCGGCCCTGAGTCCTGCAGTGCCTTCTGCCCCTCCTACCCTTCGCACACACCTTCCACTCTTCCCCAGGTGCTGCGATTGTTGCCCTTGATGACCCCACAATACGCAACACAAACTCACTCCCACATCCACACTGGCGCCACCACACCCTCTCCTCCAGGTCCTCCGCCTGCGCGCTGTGCTGCTGGTGGAGGCTCCCTCCGACCCCGCCGACCTGTCCACACGCACGCTGAGGTACGAGGCGGCAACCAAGACCTACTTCTTCCACTACCACAGGTGGGGGCACGGCGACGGGTATGGTCCTGGGTTTCGCATTTTAATCGGTCTGGGTTTTGCATGTACATCTATTCTCATTACCACAGGTGGGGCCAGCGCACGGCAACAGGTCTGGTCCTGGGCTTCACCAGTCGGTGTTGCTTTCTTCCATGTACATCTATGTGCTGCCATGCAAAGCGGTAAGGAGCTGCGCAGGTTGCCACCAGCTAAAGGGAGGATGGCTTATGCGTGATCAATTATGTAACATGCCTTTTGCCGCTGCCGCCGATCCGCCGCCGCCAGTGAGCTGGACGGGCGCCCGTCGTACACCAACCCCATGTCGCACTACGGCTGCGCGCCGTACGACGCACTGTACGGCGGGTACTTCCTGGACATCAGCAGCGCGAGGCAGTACTGCATGCTGTACATGACCACCGACAAGGAGCCGTACCACAAGAACAACCTGTCCAAGCAGGTGGGCCGCACACCGCCTGGCAGGATGCCGTGCATTTGCAAGGCGCGCCCAACCAGCCACCGGCTGTCAACTGCCAGGGCTTGCGCTCGCGGATGGATTGGCGTGGCCAGCCTTACAATGCACACGATACAAGGCCTAAGCTGCCATGCCGGACTCATGTCCGACCCTCTTGTCCGGCCCACCCCAGGTGTCCCACCTGCGCGCCTCCATCGACTGCGGCCTGCAGCACGAGCACTCCCTGGCGGCGTGGCGGCAGCTGCTGCTGCTGGTGCTGCTGCACGATCCCACCACAGTCAAGGCGGGGCAGCTGGCGCCGGTGGGCGGGCGGGCGGTGGGGGATGGGAGCCTGGGGACCGCTGGGTTTGGCCATAGCCACTAGGGATTGGGCCTGCTGACACGTCGCAGTGTATAGCATTCGCACAGACGCTGCCTGTCCTGCTCTGCTACTGGAGCTCCAACAACTCCACCAAGGCCCACACAACAAACCTCTTGGCTCCTGGTTCAACATCCCCAAACTCGTAGCCCTACTACCGTACCTGGTTGTTGCCGTCGATCCAGCAACGGCCACTACCTACATGACCTGCACACCCCTCGCCCTCTCCTTGAGCCGCGCTGCCTGTCACTTCTCCGCCCCCTGTTCCCTCTGTTCCCCCCAGGACTCGTTCCCCGCGCTGGACGACCTGGCGCTCAAGGCCCCCCGCGTGCTGGGCGGCAACACTGGCTGGCTGCTGTCTGCGCTGCCCAACCTCATCCGGGTGGTCAACTCGGCCGCCAGCGTGCTGGAAGGTGGGGCCGTAGGGAATCACCTCCATGTCCATCCATGCCCCATAGAAATCCTGGAGTCCTACTTTGCCCGTCCATGTCCAAAGGATGCGGTACCGGTACTCGTCCCTCATGGTGCAAGGAGCAAGAATTGCTCCCTAACCGTTGCCAACCACCCGCCTGATTAACATTTGGATAAAGGACTGACAGCTGCAGCCACTGCTGGTTCTCCTGCCAGTCTTGTTTGTGGGCTGGCGGCCGCCGGGCTATTGCCCGAATCCTGCCTCGCACAGCCGGGCTCGGCATGCGTGGTAATACACAGCGTCCGCCCATGTCTGGTGTATGCCTGCCAGGCATTGTGCGGGAGCTGGAGGGCATAGGACTAGTGGCGGAGCGCTGGCCGGCCAAGCTGGCGGCGCTGCGGGCGGAGGCCGAGGCGGCGGCAGGGCGGGGGCAGGCAGGGCCAGGCGCAGGGCGGGGGGCGGCAGGGGAAGGGGCGGCCACGGCGGACAGCCGCCGCACGCTGCGCACACCCGAGGTCACCAAGGTGAATGTGTGATGGGGCTCTGGTGCGCAGCGCCTGGCACACAGTGCCCGCCGTGTTTACTGTCCCTATGTAGACCATGCTGCGTCACCGGCAAAGGAAACGTACTTGCCGGCACTGGTCCGTCAAGAATTCGTCCATGCCAATCCGAAGTAGCCATGATCTTCCGCCACGGCTCCACCTCTGCGACCTTTCCTCATACCCTGCCGTTAAGAAAATGCCACAGGCCACGCCGTCACGACTGTCCACGTCCGTCATAGATTGCAGTACATTCTTTCACTTCCTGTTCAGGACATACTACATAACACTAACAAACACACTAACCAACACCCCGCAGGCCACGCTGTCGTGGCTGTCCACGTTCGACATGGACGGGCGGCTGCTGGGGCAGCTGGCGGGGCTGCGGGAGCGGGTGGTGGACATCGTGCGAACGGGGCTGTTCGCAGGTGGGCGGATGGGACAGGGATGGGTGCAGTGGGGAACGCAACGCGCCCTGACCGCCCTGCTTGCGGTCGTTGCATGGTGTCACCACTGCGCTTTCAACTTGTGGCACCTGCACGCTCCCCCTCCGTACACGGCTGTACTCGGCCACGCCGTCATTCCTGCACTCGCCGCGTTGCCGGCAAGCCGTTCCTCATTTTGGGAAGGGAGGGGTTCCTGAGGGGCTGCCCGGTTGCGCCAGACCCTCTACATCAACATACTGCACATCCCAGAGTACAGTTGTGCTGCCATATGTTCACCTGCTTGAACCCGCCTGTGACAAAAACCTGAAGCACCTGCCCCTGCCTGCTCCCCTTGCTTCCCCAAGGCGTGACCCCGCTGGTTCAGCGGCTGGCCTCTGAGCTGCCCGCCGACCCTTCCGCCGCCGCGCCCGCCGCGCCGCCGCTGGCCGCCGCCTCCGCCGCCGCGCTGTCCACCGCGCTGCCACGTGCCACCATGCTGCGGCACGTGCTGCAGGCGGCGGCGCTGACCATGGCGCACGGCTTCGTGGACAGGTGGGTATGCAAGAAACGAAAGAGAACCGTGTAAGGGGTCATGGACAGGTGGGCTCGGGCGTGGGCTCGCCAAACAGAAGGCTAGGAAGCACTTACGCACAGGAGGACCAGGTTATGTATGCATCTTCCTGCGTCTTACGCGCATCCATGCCCTGTGACGCGGCGACGATAAGCATCACGGCAACTGTCACCGATGGCTCAGCGATCGATCGACAATCGGACGGCGGCGCCATAAGCAAGGATAACAGCCCCGGGAGGCCCAGGGCATCACCGCCTATGCACACGTCATCCACGTGCACAGCTGCAAGTCCCTATAGGTGCCGCATGAACCCAGAGTGCGCCGCACCGCTTGCGTCCAAAGCTAGTTCCCCTTTGGTTCAAGACCTCCTCCTGCCTATACATGACGGATACGCACCCGTCCCGTTTCCCGAAACCACCAGCAGTCCAAGAGCCGGTAGGGTCCGGGCGGGCGTCGAGCGTGATTCACCCGTCATGAGGCAGCTGCTAGTGCAAACACCAATGAGGGCTTTCCATGTGGGGCTTCCCTCCTTGATGGTCGGCACTCGAAGCTGCGTCATCTCGGATGAATGCCGCTTGGCGCCCGCCAGGACTTAACCGGCCCTCGACGGCTGGTTGAGTCGCATTCCTTGACGTGCACACCCCATCCCGTACAGGGTACGGCCCTGCATGGAAGAGGAGATCAGCTTGCGCGCGGCCCCTTGGTGACAGCGCCGCCTGACTCACACCCCACCATCCCCGCGCTCCGCATGATACACCTTCCCCACAATTTAGGTGCGCCGACGTGCGTTGGGCGCTGATGTACCTTGGGGTACCTGTGGCCAGCAGCGTCGGTCTGTCGGCGCTGCACGCCTCTGCAGCAGGTGGGCATGACGACGAGTTGGGGGGAGCAGAGGGCGTGCCGGTAGTATGGGCGGGTTCTTGGATCCAGGCAGGGGTACGCTGTCTTCTGTACTCGCGGTACGTAACGCTGCTCCCGCCACGCACCCCTGGTCACTCGTCTCTGTCCCTCCCAGGCGGCTTTGAGGAGAACGCTGCCGCCAGCTTCGGGCCGCCCCCCGCCTCCTGGGTGCTCGAGGTGGGGGCGGTGCGGGAGACCCAGGTGCGTGCCTTGCTGAGGTACCGTGCGGCCGCCGGCGCTTGCCTGGAGTAACGTGCAGCAGCAAGGAGGGCCCACAGCGCGGTGCCCTGCGGTTCCGCAGCACGGGGTATCCAAGTTACCTTCCCATAACTGTAGCGTCCCTGCGCATGCATTTCCTGTTGGATTAGACTGCTTGAAATGCATTCCCTGCTGCTCCCCGCCCAGGTCCGCGCAGGCGCCCTAGCGGAGCGCGTCTGCGCCGAGGGGGTGATGCTGCAGGTGGGTTCTGCATGCGGGTGGGCCGGCGGGTGCGTGCAATGCCAAGTTACTTCTACCCTGTACCATGCATGGCGCCTAGTGCAAGCCCTACCGTACGCTAACGAACGGTGTCGTTCGTACCCTGTTGCTGCGCAGTACGCTGTGGACTGCCGGTTGGACGAGCTGCTGGCAGCTGCCTGGCGCCTGGTCACAGAGCCGCCGCTGCCCGCCAACCCCTACCCCCGCCTCATACACCTGCTCAGGTGCGCCTGGGTGGCAGCGAGGCTGAGTGGCAGGGGCACCGCAATACCATAGTGCTGTTGGCCCTCCACAGTGTCTTACGTGCCATACGGTATGCGTCGCCGTCGTGCAGCTCGTGCTGGCCACCGCCCCGGCAGCTGAGGTCTGGGGGCGCCCACGAAGGGCGCGATTGTATGATTTGGGGAACGCAGTCAGCGGCTTCCGCCTGAGCTCACCCGCCAGGTCACATCCTCATCTCCAGCTCATGCGTCCTCCCTGTCGCGACGGAACCCAGCAGATGACCAAGCACGGACCGTCCATAGGTAACTACATCCTGCAGTCCGACACACATTCTGCCCGCCCCAACCGCTACGCACATGAACCAACACCGTCCTTCCACCGTGCCCTCCCCCGCCCCCTCCCTCCCTCGCCCCGTAGGTCCCACGCATGCGCCATGGAGCTGCTCCACTGCGACCCCCCCGAGGAGCTCTCAGCCCACCTCCTCAACGAGCTGGCCCTCACCCGCCCCCCTGCTTTCATCTACCAGGCGCAGCTGCCGCCGTACGCGCCCCTGCGGCGGCGAGCGGAGGCGGCGGCGGGCGCCGTCAGTGGCGCAGGGGGCGCTGCGGCGGCGCTGCGGCGGGCGGGGGTCATGGGGGCCACGGGAGCTGGCGGTGTGGGGGGGCTGGGTGTGGCGGAGGACGACGTGGAGCAGCTTGTGGGGTACGGCTGCTATGCGGCCGTGGCCATGGTGGACGTGCGTGCGCTGAGGGCGCTGAGGGTGGCGCTGGGGCCGGTGCTGGCGGACCGACACTGGCAGGTGGGACACTGGGCAATGGGAAAAGGGTGACTGCAGCGCGGCCAGGAGTCAGCGGTAGGGTAGGGCGCATGGGCCAATAGGCAGACACATCTTGCTGGAGGGTTAGGGTGCACGGTTAGGGTGGGTGCTGGTTGTTGCAGCCATACGCCGCGCCGTCGCCCGTTGCGGCAGGCGCCACGTGCCGGTGCGCCAGACTGTGGTGTGGCTGCAGGCCGCTTCAGCTTGCGGATGTGTACGTCCCTGGCTGCTTCCAACGGTATGCATGCTGCTTTGCCCTTTCATGCTTACCATCTGGCCCCCACTCCCACACAACATCTGAGTGGTGCTTTGCCCGTTCACGCTCATCATCTGGCTCCCCCAACTGTGGCCCCAGTCCGGGGCGTACTCTGGCGAGGTGGTCCCTGCGCTTGTTGGCGACGTGGCGGTCAGCAACGCCATGCACCTGGACCGCGACGTGCCGCCCGCAGCCCTGGCCTCACACACACAGCAGCAGCAACGAAACGCAGCAGCAGCAGCTGCTGCCGAGGCTGCAGCAGCTGCCGCAGGTGCGGGGCAACAGGTGCAGGCCGGCAGGGGCAAGGTCAGCAAGGCAGAGGCGGCGGCGGCGAGCCGGCGGGCGGAGGCGGCGGCGTGGCAGGAGCAGCGGATGGCGGCGGCGGTGGCGGCCGGAGGGGCAGGGGGAGCGGGGCTGGCAGGGGCGGGTGTGGGGCCGGGCGGGGGCGGCATGTGCGCGCCGTACGAGCACCCGCGGCTGTATGCGCTGGAGGCGGAGGAGCACCACCTGGTGTGGGGACCGCGGAGGAGGGAGGCGGCGCAGGTAGGGGAGGGCGGGACAGGGCGCGGGGGTTACGCAATGCACCGAGCGACGTCAGACCCTTTGTGCACGAATCATGTGCCATTAAATGTCAAACCAGCACGGCTTGCAAATGCTGATCGCCATGCTAATTGCCTTTCCTTGTTCACCTTTTTGCCACCAGGCCTTTGCCCGCGAGGTGGTGTCGGAGCTGCTTCATCTGCACACGCGCACCTCCCACATCGTGTACTCAATCTCCATTTCGGGGGGCCCCTCCTTCAGCCCCTCCCAGCTCTGGACGCCCGGTGCGGCCCCCGGTCCCGCCGGCAGCCCCACCAAATCCCGCCCGCCAGACGGCAGCCCTCCGCCGCAAGCCCCCAGCGGCGGTACCGTATGGCCATCGCTGTACGACGCCGGCGGTACGGCGTTCGGCCACAGCGTGTCGCACAGCTGCTTGGAGCGGGTACGGGAGGAGCTGGCGGAAGCTGCGCTGCGGCTGCCGCCCGGGCGGCCGGTGGCTGCCGTACAGCTGTACGGCGCTGGCGGCGGGCGGGAGGCGCCCAGCTACGTGCCCATCAGGCGGCACCTGCTGTTCCAGCACAGGAAGGCAAGCGTGGCATGAGACACTGAACGACACGCACGGCAGCTTGTCCATTTGTATAAGCAATGGCTGTAGCACGGAGTAATGCTCAGAAGGAAGCTTAGTCGAGTGTTGATTGTGTACTGGGCCATCGTATCTGGATGCCTGTATGCAATATTCTGTCATCCATATTCGTCCAGGGAAGGCGTGTCGTGCACACCTTCTTGACATGGACGCAGGTGACCACTGCTGTCGTAATGCACCTGGCCCCTGTCCCGCCCCCAGGTCGCCCCGGCCCTGGTGGCCAACAGCGCCGCCTGCACCACGCCCGTCATGCAGGCGCCGCGGAGGCCCACCACCGCAGAGCAGCAGGTGCGGCGGGGCAGGGGCTGGCGGGGGCTGGCGAGGGGTTCGGGGCGACGTCCGATGTGGGGCGGGGCAGGCTCGGCACCCAGCAAGGGGGACATAGAGATGGCTCGGGGCGTGCGGTCTGAGCCTCATGGTGGGCTGACTCGTGCACCTTGAGTGGCTGCGTGTTGGCGGGATTGCCGGAACGCCCTCGCTGCGCCTGCATGCAAAGCAAAGTTCCTTGTAAACCCATTCCCAAGGCACTTTGGCCCTGTCGCCTGCCAAACCTCCATTACTTCACGCAGGCCCAACTGTGGGAGAGTGCCGTGTACCAGCGTGTCTTCCTGTCCGAGTTCAACGCAACCACGTGGTGAGCGCAAGAACGCACACCCCCAACGCACCAGCAGCACACGCTCGCGCCGTGTCGTACAACACGTGCCGTCAAACTGCTGCTCTTTCTCACTCACCCAATACCTGTCTACCTGCTGCTGACGCCAAAACCCGCTGCTGCGCTGCATAGCGCACTACATACCCCACGCGCCAGAAACAACAATGTCTAGTCCCTCAGCTAGCCCCCTCCTCTTATTACCGATTCCACCACCTTCTAAGCCATGCTTGCTTGCCTACCTGCAATCCCCTGCCATCCCCCCCGGTGCAGGTACGCGTGGAACAGCGAGCGGGGTGACCCCGCGCAGCCCTACCACTACAGGGCCATGGTGGCGGCCATACAGGAGGCGGCGCCGCGGCTGGAGGTGAGTTGGCGCCGTAACGGCCTAACGCGTCGTCTATCTCTTGTGTCCCATCGCACCTTGAGCGGCAGGCAGCTTGGCCCACAGCTTCCGCCTCGGTCGCTACCCTCCCTAGTAACCGCACTTGCCAGCACGGCCTAGTTCTCTTAACTTTGCCCTGATACATGCGTTGTACCTTCCCTCACCGCATCCTGATGCACCTTGGGCGGCACGGGCCGCTTCGCTGTGGTGGTGTAGTGGGATGCAGTGAGGGGAGGTACAACGCATGTTCCAGAGCAAAGCTAAGAGGACTAGACCTCGATGGCACGTGGCTTTGCTGTGGTGGTGTACATGTACCGTTTTGTTATCTCGACAGGGGTCTCATTTGGTCTGCTGTAGTTATATGAAGCGGTGTACCGGTATCGAGGCACCTTCGTGTGGAGGACACGGGTTGCACCTGCAGTAGTAGGTGTTGGCGCCGGGCCGGGGGCACTCGCCGCACCCGTTGGAGGCCCCAGACAGGGGCTTAAAGCTCTGAGAAACGTAGTACCAACAGCTAAGCACCTCAGCATCAGCTGCCTTCGTTCAACTGCCTGTCCCGCGTTGCCGCAGGCGTCCGGCAACCTGCTGCAGCTGCAGCGGTCCTTGCTGCAGGTAAGTGCACGCGATTGTGTCCAGGAGGAAGCCCGGCTACATATCAATGGCATGGCGCAGCATACGGTCTCTGCAGCTTGGCTGCGAAGCTGGCGGCACGTGAGCGTGCCACTGAGCCGCTTGTTTGCGGAATCTTGGCCACCCCAAGCCTCATGGCCAGGATTACTTGACGGCTTCGCAGTTGCTCCAGCCATGTACATCGCGGTGCATCGTACAAAGCGATCCCTGCTGGCCGTCTTCGGACTTCAGCCTTTGGTCCCTGTGACACCCTTGCCCTCCCTGTGCTCCCCCCGCCCCCAGGCCGCCCTGGCTGTCCAGGACGACGAGGCGGTGTTCGCCCTCAGCCGCGCCTTCGCCAGCCCCGCGCAGGAGCTCAAGGTGCTGCAGGTGGGTGTGAGTAGAGGTGCGCGAGATGAGCGACAGGGGAGTGGTTAGTCTGTAAGCGCCATCAGCTGTGCGTGGTGGTTGGGAAATGCGGGAGTGCGTTGGGTGCTGAAGTTTGCGTGACATCGTGTGTCCGGGCCACCGTATGCGCGTTCGTCCCAGTCGCAAGCGGCACCCGTGCCCAAGGCCACATGGCTCTCCGTGTTTGCCCGTTCTCCACTCTACCTCCTCTCCCATCCCTTTCCTCCTTACTTACCCTCTGCGTACCGTTACGGTTATGTCGGGCCGTCAGGGTTGGACATTGACACCTTTGTGGAACTGGGACGTTCACTATCCTCACTCAACGCAAGTTTGTCGTTTCACACGCAACTCTTCGCCGCGCTGTGGTAACCTGCTGGCACCCCCAGGAGGTGCACGCTGCGCTGCTGGCGCTGCTGGACCCTGCGCATGAGGCGGCGCTGCGGCCCAAGCTGGACACGGAGCGCCTGAGGCGGCTGGTGGTCATGTACACGGGGGTGAGGGGGCACGTGTGCGGGTTGTGAGGGGGTGGTCATGTACACGGGGGTGAAGGAACACACATAGGTGATGCAAGGGGGTGGTCATGTACACTGGGGTGAGGGGGCATGTGGGGACATTCGTGTGGTGTGCACGGGGTGCTGACACTGCTAGTCAGGACAAGGAAAAGGCCCAGGGGCCCGGATCAACGCGACAAGAGCTGCAACTGGGCCGGTGCCGAGTGACCGTACGGCATGGGATACACAATGTTGTGCGGATGTGCCTCAAGCGCATGCTACACGTATCCTGCTCCTCGTCGCAACCGTACCATGGCTGACCCCGCCACTGCTATCCCCCTCTCCCGCACCCCCAGCGGCTGCGCCACATGCTGACCTCCCCCCGCTACACCTACCTGTCTGGGCTGTCCGCCGCCGTGCCCCCCCTGCTGGCGGAGCTACGCGAGGAGCTGCTGGCTAGCTTCAAGCTCAACAGGAGGTGGGGCCGTGGGGCCGTGGGATGGGGGCTACGCATGAGGATGGATGGATGGGATTGGGGCTGGGGTCTCGTGTCACAACTGCACACCGAAGCAGGAGACCGCCAGCTGCACCAGGACCTACCTGTCGCACGCTGTGCATGCGCTCGCACCTGCAACAGAAGTACGGTAGCTCACCAGACACGGGCCCCCTGGGAGGGGCCCACCTAGTCTGAGGGCGAAATGGTACTTGATTGCGCCAGGTGGCTCGCACGACTTAGGCACCCTCCTAAATGCCGCTGCCTCGTATGCAACCAGTAAACCAAACTGGCAATCCCCAACCCGTACGTGTGCACTGTGCAGGATGCTGTTCCTGCTGCAGCAGCTGGCGGTGTGGACTCACAGCTGCGAGGTGGCGGTGGCGGCGGCGGTGCGGGGCTGCCTGGCGGCGGCGGCGGGGGGCGGGCTGGTGGGCCTAGGGGACAGGGGAGGCGCCGGGGCAGGGGCGGGAGCGGGGTCGGAGGTTGACCTGATGGGCGGGCTGCTGCGTGCCGGGGAGGGAGGGCTGGGGCTGGGCTTGGGGGGCTCAGGGGCGGGCATGGGGGCGTGGGCGGGAGGGGAGGTGGTGGGGAGTCCTGGGCGGGCTGTGGGTGGGGTCGGGAGGAAGGATGCGGCAGGGAGGGGACCAGGTGCGGGTTTGAGGGGGGCGTGGGCGGGGCCCGGGACGGTAGGGGGCAGTGGGGCCGGTGGGTTGGTGCAGGATGGCGGAGGGGAAGGGGCTGTTAGGAGCAGGGAGAGGTGGCTTGACTCGCTGCGGGCGGACGACTGAAGAGGCGTGTGTGACTGTGCGTTGACTGTGCGGCGGCAGAGGGGAGGGTGGACGGCGCCAGGGGCCAGGCGGGTGCCGAGATGCAGTGCAGGGCGGACACAGTAGCTGGCGGACGGTGGCGGTGGCAGTGACGGACGCTCAATGCGCGGCCAACATACCGACGTTCTGCATTCGGTATGAACTTGGTGCATGCATGCATAGCCTCCTGCTGCCTTTCCGTCATGTACAAATGTGCAACAGCCAGATCCTCCAAGCCCCACCACGGCCCCACAATAGCCAGTGAGCCAGAACCTCCTAGCCCTGCCTGACCTTTTAAGCCTTGGGCCTCAAAAAGCACAGACGCTGGTGGGTCCCCTGGCTTGATCAAGTCCAACGCAGGGAGGAGGCCCTAGCCGTCAACCCCACAACCTAGGCGGACCTTCACAGCAGGTCTCTTCGAGGTGCGTGCTTGGTACGTCCAGGCAGCGTCGCTGGTGCGCTGGCACTTGCCGTTTTGCGGCACTGGAACACCAAGCCTGCACCGTACGCACAGCGTGCCAGGCATCATGCGGCAGGGGCACAAGGCGGGTAGCCTCACCCCAGCAGCAAGCGCTGCGATGGTGATAAGTAACCAATTGCAAAGTTATATTGCTACAAAGGGCCGTGAATTACAGGAAAGTTGCGATCAGATATTTAGCGAGTGACCCACTGACCCAAACCACTCGTTTAGCGGGCATAGGGCTAGCTATCCGTCACATAACAGATTCACCAAGGGAAGCAGTTTGGTACCATTATGCTTCAAGCGCGGGCACGGCCTCTTGCAGCTGGGCAGAGGACCACGGGCGTAGCACGAGGACCTGCTCGCGCCTGCAACGCTTCGAGGAAGAATGCAGTAGTTGTGAAGGCATCGCAAGAATATGAGACACTGAGGTGAGGAGGCTGCTGCTGAGATGTTTGTAACGTCTGGCTGTTGCAGCGACGCGGGAGAGCCCTCCTTCGGTCGTGCTTGTCCTTGCACTCATCGCGTGCCATTATAGCTTTTTGCAATCACATACTGTCGGTTACGGACGCTCATACCCCCAGGGGGCAGTTTGCGTACCGGGCTTCCAGTGGAGACCCCGTGGAAATCCTGTCCTTGTGGGAGGTAGGAAAGCAGGTTGGGAATGGTTGGGAGCTACGCCCTTGAGGGAAGTACGAGCAGCGCTGAAATCAACGCAGGAGAATTGAGACCACAATGTACATACAAGGAGCGGGTTCGGGGGTTCTGGGGACAGGGGCAGCTAAACCACGTGGCGAGACTGGTCTCGAGCCCGCGGCGCCTTGGATGCAACAGTGCCTCACGGCCCAACGAATAGCATGCTCGCTTGCGTCGCCCCCAGGCGTCCCCCTCCACCAAGGTGGTCGTGCCGTGCCTCACGCACTTCGCGGACCTCACCAGCTGGGAGTACGCCCAGAAGCTCAACAAGGTGGGTGAACGCTTGCCCAGCTTGCGTCCGACAGCCGTTGACATGTTACCTGCTCTGACGCGCTCAGAACCTGGGGTACCTTGGTGGAGGCAATGGGCTAGTGAACAAACATGCGTCTCAGGGTAACCTCTGAGCACAGGTGCCGGTGGCGCTGTGCGACCAGGCTGTTGGTCGCCTTCCCTCGTGAGGTTTAGCTGTCCGTTCCCCCCTGCCCCAGGTGATCCCGCTGCTGGAGAGCTCGGGTGTCAAGGTGGTGGTTCTTGGGCTAGGCAGCATCAGCAACGCGCAGGTGAGCCACGTTGCCCTGCAATGGTGACTGATGTCGCATGGGCACAGAGTGGGGCAGGCCGAACCTCATACGGCCGACATGCGTACACCGCGTGAGAGCATGCTTGCGAGCTTGAATGTCTCAGCATCCGCTGTGTCTGTGTGCCTGAAACTGACGCCTTGTGCGAAGCTTGGATCCCATGAGCTAAACCTGCTGTCTGACGGTGCTGCAGGAGTTTGCCCGCGTGCTGAAGTTCCCTCTGGACCGCCTGTACGCCCTGCCCGAGGGCGGCCAGCTGTACCAGAGCCTCGGCTTCAGCCCGGGCTTCGCCAAGGTGCGTTTGTCATGGCAAGGGTCATCTTGGTCAGGGCTCGTCCCTTCGTGATGGGCAAGAACTTGCCCCAAAGGAAGGAATTGGAGGGCCAGGCGTGTCAGTACCCAGTCCACGGCGACGCTCCGAGCTGCCTCCGGCTTGCTGCGCACATTGCATACCAGCTGACTCCCAACATCCTCTCACGTTGCCTTCTGTGTCGTTGTTCCCAGGACCTGGACATCTCGCCCTACGTCAAGCTGCTGCCCATGCTGGCAGGCATCGGGTCGCCAGGCACCCTGCAGGAGGTGGGGCGGGCCGAGCATGGCGCTCAATTTCCTTCCAGTTGCCCCTTCGGGCCCTTCGGTGCCAAGGGGCCCAAGAGCCCAATGGACGCGGTGTAGGACTGCTCATGCCTAGCCCAGAGCTGTTTCACGCCGGCTGCTGCGCGGGGCTGGTCGTTACGTCCCTGCTGCCCCCGTGGCGATGCCCTGAGCAGTATGCATACATGTGTGTCTCGCTTCAGGTGATCCGCGGCTACATCGGGGACCAGTCCGCAAAGCCCGTGTTCGATTCGCCCACGCCCTTCGACATCCTGGGCACCGGCTACCAGCGCCCCTTCGAGCTGGCCACCCTGCGCCTGTTCAACATGATGGGCATCCTGCCCAAGTGTGAGTGGCTGGGTGCTTGGAGAGGGCAGGGCACAGGGCGGTCGGGCTGACCTGCAAGGCTAAGGGATACGCGCGTCTCCTTACCCTGATCCTCCCTGATGTCGCATTTCCCAGCTTGTCGTTCCACTATTGGGCCACTGCTTAGTCGGTGCCACCACAGCAGCAAGGCATGCATGCCCACTGCGCATCGGTGTGCCCGGACTGCCTGAGACTCAAGCACATTCATGCCCATAACGTTGGGACGGCAGATGAAGTGTAATTCCCCACCGTGTACGGCCGCACTTCACAGGGTCGGAGCTGTCTCCTCCCGACACCCAGCTGCTGACGCAGCAGGGCGGCACCATCATCTTCGAGGGCACCAGCGTCGTCTTCAAGCACGTGGGTGGTGCAGCCTAGCGTAGACACACAACCCGGCGCATGCCACCAGTATGACCTCTGCCGTCCCTGCTGGACAGCATTGCCAGTCCGCTTCGCTTGCACACCAGGCGCAAGTTGTTCAGACATGCCTGAGTCCGTGCCTTTACGTCGCCACGTGTCGCTCACAAGCGTTTCCACCGATCACAAACAGTCGCACCTGCTTGATTCTGTGCCTTTTGGTCTATGTTGGTCCGTGCCCCAGGTCGACAGCGGCATCCTGCGCTACACAGATGTGGACGCGGTCGTGCAGGTGTGCATGCTGGGGGACAGGCCTGGGGACTGGCTACCAAGCTGCGGCGATGCTGCTGTGATACGTCAGCGCTTCCCCAGAACTGCATGCACGCATTCCCCCTGTATATGAGTGTGTCCGTCCCCGCCTGTGCGCCGCAGGCTGCCCTCGCCGCTGACTACTCGGCGGCTCCGACCGCGCTGCAGCAGACCACGCAGCCATGAGCAGCTGCCCGACCCACGCACACGTGTTGTTGGGATCTGTAAGACTCTATTGCGCCTACTGCGAGCAACCGCCGCTGATGCGTACGGAGTGCTCAGTTGACACCGGGTAGCAAGGCACGTGCAGGAAGTCGGGCGCTGTCTCGTTGTTGGGATGCGTTCGCATGGGCAGCTGGTATGTCCACGCAAGCGACCAGCCGCCGCATTTGGCGTGTCAGGTCAGCAACTACGCACTTGATGGGACGTTAGTCCTGTTGGATTGTGGGTGACCTGTGTGCTATGGTACTCATGTGTTGTGACTTGTGAGGTAAGGTGAGGAGGTAGGGCTGTGCAGGCTAGCCGTGACCAGGGACTGCTGAATAAGAGTCTGTGTGATGACCATGTTGACGCCGTGTAAGGGGAGTTTGAAGCTGGACTGTCTTCTGGTGAGCACGCTGTTGCGTTTTGCATTCTTTTGGTGCAGTTACAAATGTTTGGTGCAGATGCAGCCGTTCTCGAGGATGTATCCAGGCTGATCCAGGCAATATTGCCGCCTGGGAATAGGGACCTTGGGCCGCATGACGAGCCACACACCTACCAAGGCAGGGAGCCGTCTCTACCTGCATTTGCCATGTAGCTGGACGTGGCTCAATTGCTAATTACGGCGTGACGGTCTTCCCAATGCCAGCTCTGTCGAGTAGGGGGACCTCTCGGCTGACCGTGACAAGGGAGCAAGGCCCGTGGGTTGCCACACATGATGCTGGGCAGGTATCAGGGGCAGGTTGCAACACGGGGAGCAAGCAGTACGCCAGGCCCTCTGGGTTCTGGCCCACAGTCACCGTCAACCAGGCATAATATGTAGTCCTTGTGGGCCCGCACAAGACACGTGCAGGCGAGATGCCCTGCCCCGGTTGAGTATTGCCACCGGTGTAGCTGCGTCGTACTCGGTCCCTTCGAGAGCGCGCTGCGTACACCCTCACAGCAGCATGAGCATTGATCGAATCTTAACTTGATTTATGCTTCAAAGAACGCTATCTTGCCATCGGTTCACCTATTCCACCTCCACAATTTGCTTTGACGCGAAAGGCTAAACTCGCTTCGCGCTTGCAACGTATAAGCCGTTTAAAAATCATTCGCTATATAGCATACTAAAATGCGTTAGCTTTGTCGCCGTGCCTTTGACAACCGCCCCTTCGGCATAGGCCAGCAGCCCGGAGCGCAAAAGAGGATGGGGTGATGCTGAACGAAGATGGCGACAATGATCGCCCGAACCAGCCTCCCTCCAGCCATGGAGGTGCGCGGCCCTCCCGTGCACTCCTCAAGGCGGCATGCCAGGCCATCCGTGGCTCCTCCACCCACCCTGCCCGCGCCCTCCACCCTGCTAACATACACAACCATCAGTTACATTAAGCTACTGATTGCCCACTACATGCCACATACGTGTGCTGTTGCTCCTCCCTTGCCACGTGCCCAGGGGCTGGTGGAGGACGTTCCACTGCAGAACCCGAACACCTTGACACACAACAGGGTGTACAGCAAAGTAGGCGCCACGCGGATCTTGCAGGCTGAGCCTGCCGTGCTGAACTTTGGCGGCTACAGCCTGGGCCAGGTGTACAGCCAAAAGCTGCTCATCCGCAATGTGCGCGCCAGCGGCACCCGCTTCCACATTGTCCCTCCCAGCACCCCTTTCTTCAAGGTAGGCTACCAGAGGCATGACCAGACTCAGACCTTGGATTCAGGAGGCCTTGGCCGTCTCTCTGCCACACAGGCGGGGGATGGGGTTGGTGTCGGCACTGTAATGGAGGGTAGCACTGGGTACAGCTGTGCCGGGCGACAGCTCGTACGCAGCTACAGGAAACCGCGGGCGTGCGCTTGAGCGGACGCCCTGCACAAGCTGTTGCCTGGAGCGCCGTGGGGGTCGGGTTGGGCAGTAAAACGCGAGCCACGCAGTCGGGCTCTCCTTAATGTGACAGCACAGCTTTTCGGCATGGCGGTGTTGTTGTGCTGTGGAAGCTGGAAGCGCAGAAGCGGAGGCGTGAGGTACGACTTGACAGTGGGCAGTGCACCTTTTCCGGCCACCTTGTCAGACTTGCAATGACAGGCCGCAGCCACCGGCGCGAAGGGAGCTTACTGAAGCCTGGCAGCAGCTCACTGGCTACTCCCCAGGGGTCAGGTTCCTGCCAGCACGATTCCCACACGCTGGTGGCTCCAATGGCTTGGGCCACATAGGCCTCAGCACGGCACACCACATGGCATACCGGTAGTCTCAGCCTCACAGGTAATCCACGTCCCAGGGCAGCACCGAGCTACTCCGGCTCACCACCAAATGCATGCGTACGCCTCCCACCCCGTCCCCAGGCCACGTGTGGCACCAAGAAGGGCCTGCTGGCTCCCGGCATGCTTGAGGAGGTGGTGGTGGAGTTCTGCCCCACGCAGTACCGCTACTACTACGACTGCGTGCGGATACACGCAGAGGTGGGGAAGGGCGCGCGTGCAGCAGTGCCTGCTGGGCCTTTCGAACCGGGATTTAGGCGCGAAAATGCGGGGGCTGAATGGCTAGCTCACGGGAATGGGGCGCCGGTGAGGGTGCTGCTCTCCCACTCACATATGGCACACTGCAGTGCGGAGACGTGGCCTGTATTGAAACAGGGTGAGGGCCTCACCGGTTGCGGTGCAAATGCAGCCGAGCATCGTAGGTTGGGGACTGAGGACCTTGCCCTGCTCACCCTGCTCCCCTGCTCATCCCTTTCCCTTCCCCAGGAGGAGAACCTGCTGGTGCCCATCCACGCCTACCCGGTGGCCAACGAGACGCTGTTCCCCTCCAGGGTGGACTTCGGGCGGGCGGCGGTGGGGGAGGAGGTGGTCCGCCGCCACACGCTGGAATGCAAGGTCTGGCGCAGCGGATTTTGGGGACTGGATTGCATACCGGTATAAGCTAAGCGCAGTAGTTGCAGAGCCACGCATGGGCTGGGCAAGATCAGGCGGCCGCGGCGCTGGAATGTGCCATACGCTCACCCATGCACCCATGCACGCTGTGGGAGGAAAACCCCTCACAGCCTACCTATTACTAGGTAGTGACCCACGTCGTGCTGCCCCCAGGTGCCTGTGGACTTTGAGTTTGAGATCGTGGAGGTGCGGCCGCACCCCGCCTTCCGCGTGGAGCCCACACGTGGGGTTGTGCGCGGCAACGGGTTGGTGACGGTGGAGATGAGCTTCTGCCCGCTCAGCCTCACCACGGAGGAGGCGGTCATAGAGGTGCGCTACGCTAGAGCTGGCGCAGGGGCGACGGGGAGCTGTCTAGATAGGTAGCTTGCTCACACCGCCGTCCACCACAGTGATACCTGCAGAGGGCACTCATGCACCCACAGGGCGAGGGAGCGCTGAACAAGATATGACAGCAAGCAGGACATGTAACCATGCCACCGTACTTTGCGGTGCCTCGCGCCCGCAGGTCCGCATCGCTGAGTTCAACTCCAAGCCGGTGGTGTGCGTGCTGACGGGCTCGGGCTGGCCGGGCGCGGCGCGGGACCGGGCGCTGGCGGCAGCGCTTGGGGGCGCGGCGGAGGGGCTGGCGGACACCCTGCCGGGGGCCGCCGGCCGGGGGTCCGGGCGGGCGGGCAAGGAGCCCAAGGCGGGGACCAGCCCCGTGCTGAGTATGGAGGAGCTGGACGGCACGGCGGTGAGGGCGGCTGGGGCGAGGCGGGATATGGGGTGGTGGGCACTGGGCAGGCGGTTGGGCTGGAATGTGAACGGTTGGGCTGGATGTGCAGTATGCTGGCTGTGGATTCTGATTTGGGCACATATGTTCACTGTGTCCCGTACATGTGCTGCGGCGCTGTGCGATTTTGAATCGGAGTTCGTCTTTTGCTGCCCGTGTTTGTGTGGGTCAGTGCTGCATCACACCCTCCCTCCAGCTCCCAAGACGATTGCCTCACACTACTTGCAATTGACCCCATGTGCTGTAACAGCTGCGGCGGCGAGCTGCTCCGCACCTACCTGTCAACAAAGGAGGGGGTGTGCTCCGGGGAGGTGGGTTGATAGGGGCGCTCGTCTAGCCTGCTGGCGTTGCGTGACTTTCGTTTTCAGTCCCTTGCGCATATTGCTGTAACGCAGCACACTAGTTGCAGCTGCTCATTACCGGGTTGCGCCTGTACTCATCCCTACTCGTATGACTAGGCATACCGTTCAAACCCAAGCACTCTTTGAATTTTACACAAGCGGTACATGTCATCTCAATCTGACCCCAGGTGCCGGCAACGGTGACGCCTACACGGCCTACCTGGACACGGCCCGCCGCACGGAGCGCATCGGGCAGCGCGACTGCCGCGTGGACGGGCCCATCCGCTCCCGGCCGCCCAAGCTGCCGCCCCCTCCCGGGGAGGTGCCGGTGGACGGCGTGTTCGTGCCGGGGGAGTCCCTGCTGCTCAGTGCGGCGGACGTGGCCTACGTGCTAAACCAGGACCCGGGAAGGTAGGGACGGGGGCTGCACGGGAACACACCGGGTGCCCTAAGTACGGACTGTTTTGGGCTTCTGCTGTATGGGTGGCCCGTGGGTCCGCCGATCCATAGGGGCGAGCCTGCACGCACCGCAGCGTTCGCGGTGCCCGTAACGGTGCACGGGTGCTGACGAACCAGGACTTTTACCGTTACGTAAGCGTACGCGACACTGACTACCCGGCCTGCTCAGGTTTAGGTTTTCCGCACCCCGGCTACCCCTCAACTGTTCCCTCGTGCTCCACGCGATGCCGTTACCGCTACCGCACCCAGGCTGCGCATCAAGGACGTCAAGGGCGCCATCGCCAGCCGCAAGGAGGCGCTGGCGGCGCAGCAGGCGGCGCTGCAGGAGGCGTTGGATGGCGGCGCGGGGGCGGAGGGGGGCGCGGGGGGCATACACCCGCTGGAGCGGCCAGACATACCGCCGGACGTCAAGGTGCGGACGCCTGCACCTTAGTACCTACAGGATGTGGGACTGACTGAACGGGCGGAGATTGCAGGTTGCAGTGTTGGAAAGCCGGTGAATGGCAGCTTACAGTGGAGAGAAGGGGATACGCCGCGCCAGTACTGGCCTTGCTACTCCTCCAGCTTACATGGTTCTTTTGTAACGGTGCCTTTTTGCAGGGCGCGCTGTTCCGCATGCAGCTGCGTGCTGCCGAGGAGGCGGCCAAGAAGGTGTCGCTGGGCACGCACCCGCACACGGGGGAGCAGCTGCTGTCTCCGCAGGAGGTGCGGCGGCTGCAGCGGCAGCGCGAGGCGCAGCATGCGCAGCACCGCCGGAACGAGGAGCTCAAAGCCACGCGCAGGCTCCAGGTAGGTGGCAGCGTGGGTGGTCCACTAGGAGGCGCGTGCAACATCGACACCTCTTGGGTACCTAGGCTGAGAAACCGACGTTCACTCAGTCAATTTAAGGTTGCACGCCTAACTGCACCTGATCTGCCCCATGTGTAGCCCAGTTACGTAAGAATTGTGATCAGGTTTATGGCTTTGAATGCTGTCTCCGCTTCACCCCGTCGACTGTTCCTCATAACACCTGATGCCCCGCTCTCTCCCTGCAGCCCGAGATGGAGGCAGCCGGCGCGGTGCACCTGCCCTCCGCCGCCGCCTCCAACGCGTCCTTCAAGCCCGAGTGGCGGTTGATCGAGGGCAGCGACTGGGCCAAACGCACGCGCGTGCTGGACATGTTCCAGCGGGCCGTGTGGCGCGTCATCACCAGCCTGCGCCTGCAGAGGCGGCTGGAGCGGATAAAGGAGCTGCTAGGTGGGTCCCAGATGGGTTATGTGGCACCACTGAAACGGAAAGCCGTATCGTTCTTGGGCGGGTTTTGATGGAACTGTTGACTTAGCCGTCGTCAGGATGCTTTCGCGGTGGGGGTTTCGCCGCTGCGCAGTCTTTGTGTGTCTATTCCCCGACTAATGATGAGGGCGTGTACATTGCCGTTGCCTCGCAGCCCACCTTGGATACGACAAGCAGCGTCTGGCGGAGGAGGCGGCCAACCCCGTGCTGCTGGTCACGGAGAGCGACCGGCCGGGCACGGCGCCCACCAAGTACCTGCAGCCGGAGATGGTGCGGGTGCGGCCGCTGCCGCTGTACCGCGACGTGCTCTTCCAGGTCAGGAATGCGGCTGCCCTCGCTCCCCGTACCGATATCACCGCTGCGTGGCCGTACAAGAAATTTGTCCCTTTGTGTGCAGCCGTGTTGGTCGTGCAGGTGCGCACAACGTTACGGCTATGACGTAGCTCCACACGTCTGATGCCCGCCGGCCCTTTGTCTCCACCGCCCAGGTCCACGAGCCCGTGTCCACCAGCCACTACACAGACTTCGACGAGCTGGCGCCTTTTCAGACGAAGGTGGGTCGCGTCAGGGCGGTTGGCGCTGGGCCTGGAACATGCGCGGCACGGCTATATGACGGGACGATCCGTATGTGATATCACCGTGCTCTGCATGTGACTGCCACTGTAAGCTCAAAGCTAGGGCTCATTCCAGTCAGCACGTTTCTCAGTACTTGAGTCTTACCGTGGGCACCACTTACGGCCGCTATCCTCTGTCCCCTCCCACAGACCCCCCTAGAGTACCGCATCCTGGGGTACACGCCGGAGGACTTCCCCGGCCTCACACCCTACCTGCCGCCCCTCCTGGACCAACCGCTACTAGCGGGCGCAGCCGAAGAGGCGGCAGCCGCAGGGGAGGCAGTCGTACCGTCCGGCATCGTTCCATCCATCTCAGAGTACCCGCCCCTGCCGGACGCCTGCCGCAACATGCCGTTCATCACGCTCGAGGTGGGCAGCCGCTACAGCGACGACAAGGTGTTCGCGGCGCCGGAGCCTTCGTACGGCATGGATCCAGACTACATGATCCAGCCGCGGCTGTACGACATGTACGACAGCATGGCGCACGAGGCGGGCGCGAGCGGGGGCGTGCGTGCGATGCGCGGCTGCCCGGCCTTGAGCGAGCGGTGGCTGGTGCGTCAGGACACGTGGGCTGTGCAGCTGGGCCCGGAGGTGGTGCCGGAGCTGCTGAGCGGCCCGGAGGCGGAGGACCTGCCGGAGGACCGGCCAGAGGACCAGGACAAGCCCAAGGTGCGTGTTGGGGTGCTCGAATTGTCACGCAGTAACACGGCGCTCTTGGTATTGCGTGGAGCAACCGGCCTGAAGTGCTGGTGCGGTGCCGAACCGCTCCGCGTCTGTTTGCCGCATCACATGCCAGCGTGCGGCCATTACCGTATGCAAGCGGCACGGCACCATGCCACTCAGTAGTACCGGTACCTTCTTAACCGCTGCCTGTGGTCGTTGCGGCCTAAATACGCCCCTTGCGACATTCCACCTATGTCCTATTCCGCACTCTGCAACAGATATGCCCACGGGTGCCCACCGACGAGGAGCTCGCAAAGTACCTCCCCACCACCAGCCGCGCAGAGGCGCTGCGGCCACCAGCGCCACCAGCAAGCGCCGACGCGCCATCCTCATCCTCACCTGCAGCTGCTGGCAGCGCCGATGCGTCCTCCTCCTTGCCGGCTGCCCCCACACGGTACCGCCTGGTGCGCGATCGGCACGTGTCCGAGCTGGACGCGGCAAAGGACCAGGTGCGGAGCGTTCAGCAGGCCTCCGCTTAGGTAGCAGCAGCAGCAACAGCAAGCGGAAAAGTACTGGGTATGGCGCGCCTGACACAAAGTTGGAAATGTTGTTTGATGCATTTTTATGTACCGTACTGTGAACCCATCTTGGTGCTCACTTTCTCTTCGCGCCTTCTCTCCCACCAGGGCCACCTGGACTCGTTGGCGGCCTTCGAGCAGCGGCTGGCGGACTACAACGCGCTCCTGAAGCGGCCTTGCTACTTTGCGCTACACTTGTAGTACTGGAGAACGGAGCAGGGAGGTGTCACGTGGTGCCATTGCCGGGAATGCGGGCTGCACTCACTTGGGCGAAGGATCTGCTGACAGCGGCCCGGGTGGCTGAATGTGTGCATGCTTGGCCATGGCAGTAGGCGTTAACTGCCTCCGGGTACTGGCATGACTGGGTAGGCAGCACGTCAAGCTTGGCATGTTGAAGAGATTAGTGCCAAGCAGACGCCTGCACGGCCAGTGCGGCCAGGTGCGGCAAGCTGGGTAGGGCGCTGGAAGCTCACAACAGCTGTAGTCGTGCTGCTGCAAGACTGTGCGAGCAGTGATGCATGGACTATGGAGTGGGAGTCTCCTTGGCAATGTGGCAAAGGCGGCTGGCGCTAGTATTAGCTGAAGTCCGAGAATGGAAAAGCGCCTGGGTCTGTTCTACCCCTAGGATCTCGCTGGATCTCGGGATCTTCCCTTTCTCGTACGAGATTTCCTAGAAGGCCTGTGGGTGCCACCTCACTCGGCCCCCTCCTTGTGCCCGTCCCAACACCGAGCTTCTTGGTACCCCACTGAAGAATGCACATAGCAATGCTGTGAAGGGGCTTGTCGGCCATGGTGAAACAGCATCTGATCCAATGCTGGCGGGCCCCTTACCGCACGAGCTGCCCGCTAATCTATCTGCCGTACGCCATAGAAAAGCAGGCCAGTGGGCCTAGAAGGACTTTGGGGGTCTCCTAGGTCCTAGGCTAGATTTTAGCTTAGAATAGTTACGGTATACCTAGAGTTCTCGGCCTCGGGCCCGGGCCAACCCTAGCTGGCGCTGGCATACCGTGCGTGTCAGCATAGCTGATAAGGGAATACGTGCGGCCTGCCGTACTGTCTGGGGCCCGAGCAGTAGTACGGTATCTCAGGCAACAGCGACAGACATTGCATGCTTCAAATTTCGCATCGTGCCGTACGCACTTCCGATTACTGTGTGCTCAGCTTCAGGCACGGGCAGACGTCACATAGTGCAGCATAGTGCACATAAACGGCTTACAACGTATGCCAGAAGGCAGGCGACCAAATGCGGGTCACCCACTGCCTTGCCCACTGCACCAAAGAGTCTTGGTCTCAGTGGACAGGCACGCCGCAACTCCCACGACTCTTGCAGGCCTGCAAGCACGCTTTTACCGTTCTTGACGGATATGTGCTTATTGAGAACCAAGCCATGATTCACTGCTAGTTCGTGCCCAGCTTACGGTATCCGACACAAATCACCAGGGGTAAGGATGAGGCACCCCGCCCTGTCCGTACTACTGCAAACACCTGTGCACACCAGATGACAATGATGCAAGGCAGTTATCTGGCTTCACTTGCAAATGCAACACGCTCGCATATTGCTTGCCAGCTCACAGCGTTCCTAGGCCAAGCAAACAGCACACGGCCCTTATTGGCTACACAATGCTATGCATAATGGAAACATAGAACCGCTGCACCCAACCAAGTGCCCAAAGCCCCCAACCCCGACAACACTGCTCACACCTCCTCTGCAACACCCGCCAGCCCAGCCCCTTAGTCGATCGAGCACAGGATAGCCACGCCGCGCAGGATCCACTTGCTCTTGTCGTCCTCGGTGCGCAGTGAGAAGGTGGTGATGAAGTTCAGGCCCTTGCGCGCCTTGACGCGGTAGGTGGGCGCCTCGTACAGGCCGCTGCGCTTCTTGTCCTTGGCCAGCACGCCCGTCACGTGCAGCACCGGCAGCGGGTTGAACAGCTTCTTGGGGTCGCTGTCCACCAGGCGGTTCTCCTTGCCGCTCCACGAGCAGCCGTCCAGGTACAGCCCGTACACGTACACGCCCTCGGGCGGGCCCTCCTTGAGGCTCTCAAAGTCCTTGGGCGGGTGCGTCACCTCGCTGCTCATCACCACGTCGTCCAGCGCCCACTTGTCCGCGGCGTGCTTGCGGTTGACCTCCTGCTTCATGGCGGTGAGGAAGCCCTGCGGGTTGAAGAAGCCCGTCATCCAGTAGCCCTTGGGCCGGCCCAGGTTGAGCCACTTGTTCAGCTGGTCGTAACGCTGCAGCAGGCCGGTGAACCAGTTGCCCAGCGTGCTGGCCTCCCAGCTCTTGCTCAGCCAGGCGGCGGGGATGCGGGCGTTGAACAGGGCGTCCACGGCGTCGATGAGGCCGCCGCTGAGCGCGATGGTGCCGGCGATGGCCAGGCGCAGGTTCTTGAGCGTGGTGGTGGTGAGGCGGGTGACGATGTTGAGGCGGTCGATCTCCTGCCGCAGGTGCACCGTCAGCGGCATGGTGGGGCCGCCAGGCAGCTTCTTGAGCTTCTCCTTGGTCTCCTCCTTGTCGAACAGCGGGGGCGCCTGTGGGCAAGGGCGGGAAGAGCAGGTGTTAGGGGACACGTGGGTACGGTCTGAAAGGCAGCTATCCCTAAGCTGTGAGGAGCGTGTGGCCAAGCACAGCTGCGGCAGCTGAACCGTGCCGCACTACCAGCGCATGAACGTGCATCGAACGTATTCGCTTATCCGCCATCCAACACACACTTCCACTCCCGCCCTGCATAAGCGTGCCGGCCCCAGCCCCTGCCGCTCACCTTTGACAGCAGGTCCTCGCAGATCTTGTCCACCACGTCCTCACGGCTCAGGCCGCTGCCGCTGCCGCCACCCTTGGGCATGGTGTCCAGGATGGTCACCACCGCCTCCTGCACCTGCAGCGTGCGGAAGGTGATGTCGGCGTTGGGGTGCAGCCCGAAGATCTCGGGGCTCTCCGTGCCGGGCAGCGTCTCGATGTAGGAGCGGAAGGTGTCGATGTCGGTGCTGTCCGGGACGCGGTACGAGAAGCTGCTGCGCTCATCGCGGAACAGCTCCACGTTGGGCGCCAGCATGGGCTGCAGGAAGTACTTCTCCGCAAACGTGTCCATCAGCAGCTTGTCGAAGTCGTCGGTGATGCGGCCGCCGTACTGGATGGCGCTGATCATGTAGCGCACGGTCTCCCACGTCGGCTGCGGAGACTTCTTGGCGTCCATCTCGCTGAGGTGGTTCTGCAGGAACTGCACGCACGCCGACAGGTCCGACTGGTTGAACTCGTACGGCACGTTCCAGCCGATGGGGCCGAACTTGCGGCGCTCCTGCACCACGCTGTGCAGGAAGCACATGACGAACAGCAGCTGCCGCCACTCCTGCCGCGACACCATGTCCAGCATGTCCTGGTTGACCCACTGGTACGACGCGCGCAGGCCGGCCTTCATGCCCACGGGCGCCTCGTTGGTGATTTTGATGCCCATCTGCAGCAGGCCGATGGGGAACTGCGGGTGCGGCTCCGCCGTGATCCACAGCCGGAAGTCCTCGTGCACGTTCTCCTCCTGGGGATAGGACGCAGCGGGAGGCAAGGGACGCAAAACAGTTAGAACGACGCACTAGGGCTTTGCATGCGGACCCAGGGATGCAGTGCTGGGAGACTTAACGTGCAGGCAAGTACTGTTCAAGCACAGCATGCCGGCAGCCTGACTGAGGCTGAAACGTAGCGTGAGGATCACCACAGCCAAATCTATTATTAGGCCCCACGCCGGGTTACTATAAACCAAACCCACCTTGACCAGGAAGGTCTCCACCTCGGTCAGGTAGCCCAGGCCCAGATGCGTGTTCTGCAGCAGCACCCAGTGCCCCTCCAGGCTGGCCGACGCCATGTGCTTGCGCGCAATGACCTCCTGGCCCTGGCCCATGGACACGCCCAGCGTCTTGATCTTCTTCTTCTTGGCCAGGTCCTCAATGAGCTTGGTGGGGTCGGCGCCGGGCGACAGCAGGCAGATGAGCGGGCACTTGGCGTGGCTCTCGCTCCAGGCCTTCTCCATGTTGAGGGGCACGCTCTCCACGAAGCGCTGGCCCAGGGCCTCGGCGATGTAGTCGGCGGCGGCGATGAGGGTGCGGTCCTCGCGGAAGGTTTTGACCACGCACATGCGCTCAAACTTGTTGAGGCGGTCCTCGTAGTCAGGCACCTGGGGTAAGGCGCAGGGGGCACACATAACACGTAAGCCGGCGTAATGTGGGCAAGGCGCTGCTTATCACAGGGCAAAAGGCATGCAAGAAGGCGCCGCCAGCTCTGACACTCCATGCCAGCCCCGCAAGAATGCTCCCTGAGCCCACCTTCGCCATCTCCGGCGCCTCCTGGTCGTACCACTGCCGCCACAGCCCGTCGTTGCGGAACACCGAGTCGGGGATGTCGCGGAAGGCGTCCATGGAGGACAGCGCGATGATGCTGAGCCACACCGAGTCGGGGATCCAGTCCTTGGGCTTCTTGCGCACGCTGTTGATGTCCAGCGCGGCGCCGCCCTTAAGGAAGATGTCCAGGTCCGCGGTCTTGACCTTGCCGGCGCTGACCAGCACCTTGTTGGCCAGCATGAGCGCGAAGATGATCTTGTGGCGCTCAAACAGGCCGCGCTGCACGTACAGGTAGATCTCGTACGTCATGTACTCGATGATGTTGTGGATGCGCTTGGAGGGCATGTTGGCCTTCTCCGACCGATCGATGGCCTGTGGGTAGGGCAGGGGCGTAAAGTCAGCACGGGTCTCATGTGCGTTCGGGTCCAACAGGCAAAAGAAGTGAGGGCACCCTCACCCCTTCCCCCAAATCTCCTATAGGAGCCTGTTTGGCCACACGGACACCCCGCAGTTGGCCGGCAGGCGCATAGCGTGAAGCTAATTGCCAACCTACCAGCTCGTACAGCTGGTTGAACTGCGCCAGCGACGTCTGGTACATGCAGTTGACCACCGAGAACTCGGCGATCAGGAAGTAGATGAGCGTGGCGCGGTGCGCGACGGGGCGGTACTCCTCGCACGCCTCGTTAATGCGCTTGTTGGTCTCCGACGCGTTGGCCAGCTTCTCGCTCACGTCCTGCGCCGTCTGCTTGGTCACGGCCAGCACGTCGATGAGCTCCGTGTCGTCCAGCAGGTTGCCCTGGCTGTTGGACAGGCGGAAGAGCAGGTCGTCCTCCAGCTGCTTGATGCGCTTCTTGTACGATTGCACCTGCAGGAAAGCGGGAATGCAGCCACCGTGTCACTATGACGGGGAGCCTAGCACGTGTGTCATGCCGGTGTGGGCAAACTGGTGCACGGAATGCTGCAGCAAGTTGCCAAAAAGACGCAGTCGGGTAGGCTGCTCAAGGTGAGTAAACATTCACAACCGGCCCAGCCCCATGCCCCCGGCCGGCCCAGCCCCATGCACGCCGCCTTATGGCACGGGCTACTCCCCCAACGCCAACCCACCTCCTCTAGCAGCTGCTGGCGCTGGTCCTCCAGCTCCTTCTTCTCCTTGCTGATCAGCTTGCCCAGCAGCTGGTCCTCCAGGCCGGCCATGGTCACGGTGAAGTCCACCACCGTCACCTTGGCGCTCAGCTCAGGCGTGAAGTGCGGGTTGGGCAGGCGCGTGGTGCAGAACAGGCGGAAGGTCTCCGTGAAGTCCACCTCCTTGTCTGCCAGGGGCACCTGCATGGTGGTTATGCGACAGCCACGGTTGAATACTGTACACTGTGCAAGCAGTAATCAGTGCAAGGGCCAAGGACTCTTACTCTACTGGTACAGAAGCTTGCCAAAGGACTGCCCAAGGCCGAAGAGCTAGGACAATGGCCAGTGGCCAACACCTACCACGAGGGTCTTGCCCTTGCGGATGAGGCGGCGCTCCAGCACGGGGTCCAGCAGCGGGTCCAGCTCCTCCTCAATGTTCTCTATCAGCAGCGGCCGCCCGAACGCCAAGCACTCCTCCAGGTGGTTGCGGAACAGCTTGTCGTTCAGCTGCGTGGTCTTGAGCTGGTTCGCCTCCTCGCGGTTCTTGATCCACTCGCGGCCTTGGCCCTACAAGAAACAAGGGTGAGCAACCGGGTATGAGTAAGCAGTCCACAGGAACTGCAAAAGCCGACCTTGCATGCACGCGGTTGATACTGTCCCCACACCCGCAGGCCGCAGCCCTCCTTCCCCTTGCCCACCTGGGGATCCACCAGCACCGGGTAGCGGCTGGCACGCGTGACCATGATGCCGTTCTGGATGGACAGCTCGTCGGTGGGCAGGCCCTGCAGGTTCCACTCGCCGACCTCGCTGTCGTCGACCAGGAACTTGGTGATTTGCAAGTGCGGCGTGACGGGCACGTTGAGTTTCATGCAGTCGCCGTAGAAGTCGCGGTGCAGCAGCAGCTCACGGAACTCCTTGTTGAAGGGGCCCAGGTACGACACGAAGGCCGAGGCGAGCGCGCAGTCGCCGGTGAGGCGCTGGATCTGCACGTCGAACTCCTTGGACTGGGCGGTCCAACGGGCCTCCTCGCCTGGAGTTGAACAAGCAAGGCAGGAGTTTGCACATCGCCTTGATCGTTTGACCACACTGCAGCGTGAGAGCACAGCAGCGTACTGTACTATTAACAGCCTGCCGTGGACTACAAGGCTACAGCCCCTTGCTTTCAGGCCTAGTTAGCCCACCTGCCAGGGCGCCGATGAGGGCGTTGGCGCTGTCCATCTTGCGCTGCGTGGCCGCCGCGTCGTCCTCTAGCGCCTGCTTGTGCGCCATGGCGGCGTCGAACTGCGCCTGCATCTCGTCCAGCTTGGCCTGCACCTTGGCCATGCGCTCCTCGGCGGCGTTCTTCTCCTTGGTGGCAAGCTTCAGCTCCGCCTCGGCCTCACGCAGCTTGGCAATCTTGGGCTCCACGACCTGGGAACGCGAGGGACAGTGCAAGAGAACGTTATGCAAACGGCATGAGCGCCATGGATACGCTGGGCTGTTCTACAAGCAGAGGTGGCCTTAGCGGTAGCACGGGGCCTGAAGAGAAGCTCAGAACTCTTGAGTTGTATGCAGCCGTCCTGTGCCCTTTGCTGTGGTAAGGCAGCTATTTGCGCACCTTGGCGACGTTGTGGTACTTGGCCATGGACTCGGACCAGTTGCACAGGCCGGCCACGTTGCCCGACGCCTTGGAGGCGTTCTCGAAGGTGAAGTCCTCGGACGCGAAGTACGGCTCCAGCAGCTCCACCGTCTCGTCGTTGATCTGTCAGCAGGTAGCAGCAAAGCGACAAAGAGTGAAGGAAGGACTCGCGGATTCCGTACCCAGGCGGCACCAGGCAGGACACCGTCAGCCGCCCTACTGCAAGTGAGGAATGAAAGCCCCATGGGCAGCTAGCTCTAGGCCTTGGCAAGCGTAAGCCTGCCTAACCCACCTGCTCCTTGGGGAACTCCTTCAGGTCGGCCAGGAAGCGCATGTCGTTCATCATCTTCTGCGCCTCGCTATAGTTGCCGCACAGCACCATGCGGCCCTTCTCGTCCACGTACTCCGCCTTGTTCATGGGCAGCATGCGCAGGACAAGCACGCAGTCGAAGATGCGCGTGATGATCTGCGGGGGCTTCTTGAGGGCCTTCAGGTTCTTGATGTCGCCGTCCTTGATGGAGTCCAGGGCAGCCAGGGCGGCGTCCAGCGCAGGTTTGGCAGCAGCAAGGTCGCGCTCGGCGTCGTCCTTGACGGTGGCAATCTCGCTGGCCTTCTTGGTCACCTGGGAGCAAGAGGCAAGGAGCGGGATGTGCAAGAGTGTTTAACGGTATGTCCCGAACGCATATGGCAAGCAGGGAGGTGCCAGGCAGACAGGCAAAGCCAGGCACCACGCAGGAAGGTGAAGCTAGGCAGGAAGGCAGTGGCTATTAGCAACGGCTGTGCCCCCGAAAGCACGACCTGCCCCAGTACGGCAGCCCCCGCCTGGGCTGCAGACCCACTTACCGCATCGACGATGACCGCCACCTTCTGCTTCTCCTTCTCCGCAATGGCCGTGCTCTCGCTGATCTGCTTCAGCAGCGCCTCCGCCTCCTTGGCGCTGATCGCCAGGTCCTGGTTCTTCACCGCCAGCTCAGCCTTCATCTTGTTCACGTCCGCCTTGGCCTCGAACATCTTCTGCAGGCCAGCCTCAATCTGGTAGGCCAGCTCCTTGGTGAAGGACCACTTCTTGGCGTACAGCTCCTTGTAGCCCTGCACGGTGTTGCGTGACGCACAGACGTAGGCTCAGCGCGGGGTTCCGCCAGGGTACTCACACAACACGCTACAGGTGATGTGCCGGTACACGCGAACCGTAACCCAACATACTTGCATGATGGACCTTTCCATCCCCCAAGCAACACACCTGGAGGAACGACAGGTAGCTCTTGGGCGTGACGTACACGTAGCGGCGGTACTTCTCGAAGTACTCCTTGCACGCGGCGGTCACGAACACGTGCGTGTGGCCCATGAGCAGCTTGAGCTGGTTCTTGACCTCCTTGGGGCACGCCATGGTGAACTCGTCGATGAACTTGCCCGACACGGACGTGAGCGCCTCTTCGGGCCAGGGGAGGAACCAGTCGATGGTGCAGCCGTTGATGAGGCCAGGGAACTGCTGGGCACGGCGCGCGAACTTGGCGCCCACGGGCGAGAAGCACAGCACCACGTGCAGGTTGTCGCGCACGCGGTTGAGGAAGAAGTTGTACAGGTTGTCGTACGTGTCGGGCACGCCGGGCGCCTGTTGCTTCATGATGGGGCGGATGTCGTTGACGATCATGTCCTGGTCCTCCTTGGTCAGCAGGCCGGCCACCTCGCCTGTGGACACGACATGCCAACAATGAAGAGGTCAGGAAAGCACACATGGTCACAGGTGCTCCGCAGTGCAAAGCAATGCTTGTGGTCCCCCAGCTGCAAAGCAGCACTTGCAGTTCGCAGTGGTACCTCCTTTCCCCAAAGGGGCTGGCAGGGGACCGAATGGGGCTGCAGGGGCCAGGCTATCCGCAGAGTGTATTAACAGCGTCTATACCAAACCCGGTTCTGGTACCGGTACCCACCAGTCATCAGGATCTGGTTGATGTACTCCAGGAAGCCCTCGTCCTTGACCTCAGCGTCGGTGAAGATGAAGCACACGGGCTGGCCCTTGAAGCCGGCAATCTTGTACAGCCCCTTGATGTCCTCGAACAGGTTGCTGGTGTTGTAGGTCTTGGTAATGGTGATTTGGAAGGGGTACGCGCCGGCGATGTAGGCCGCCAGGCGCGACAGCGACTGCTTGCCGCTGCCTCCCACACCCACCAGCAGGGCCGACCCACGGGCCATGGCCAGCAGGCGGGTGATGCGCATCAGGTGCATCAGGGCGTCTGTGAACAGCACCAGCTCCAGCTTCATCACCTTGGACTCCTCGTTGAACTTGCGCTGCAGGCCCTCCACGCGTGCGCGCACCTCCGGCAGGCCGCCGGGCACCGCCTCGTAGAAGCTGGGGTGGGCGTCAATGACCTCGCCGGTCTCGTCGTCCACCGCTGGCTCGCGCAGGAAGTCCACGAAGTACAGCGGCTCCTCAACCTGTTGGTATGATGTTCAGGGGCGGGGGCCGTACTGGTGTGATGGGCGTGGGGGCCACAAACAATTTATACACAGCGCAAGGGGCGCGGGACTGCGGTGTAATGGGAGAGGAAGGCGCATTGAGAGCCCTACAGTGCCCAGGGATGGGTGCTGCAACGACCCTGCCACAGCGCCTACTGCAAGCCAAGTCAGCGAGCCCCTGCGGCTGATGCCACCAAGGGCAGCACATGCTTATCCCACCTGCTTGACCAGGTCGGAGGAGAAGTGGTCGCGGCACAGGTCGAAGATGGCCTTGTCCACCCAGTTCTTGTCCTCGTAAGACACCAGCTTGTCCGAGAAGACGCGGCGGCACTCGTGCACCCACAGGGCCAGCAGGTAGCCCTCCGGTGACGCCACGTTGCCCCCAAACTCAACGCTGTCGCCAGCGGAGATGTTGAAGCGGTCACGGGTAGCCAGGATGACACCCTGTTGGACGGAAGGGAACGGATTTGGTGAGGCACGACAGCCAACGAGACGGTGCTTGCTTTGCTCAAGGGTGCGTACAGTTCAGGAAATAGGGTGCGTGCATGGGGCCCCTTTTCACGCACACGCAGGAAACGGAGACATGTACCGCCGTGTGTGCTGCAGTTGAGGGACAAGGGCACAGGGAACAAAGCAATTACCTGGAAGACCTTGGACAGCTCGCGCATGTTGAACAGGTAGTGGAACTTGGCGGGCGTGGGAAGCATCTTGGACTGGATGCGGTTCCACAGCGTGATGGTCAGCGGCACCAGCTTGCCGGCCACGTACACCACCTCCTCGCAGAACACGTCGCGGCTGAAGCGGCCCTCCACCAGCTTGCCGAAGATGCCGTTGATGGCGGCCACCGAGGGCAGCGGCACGTTGAAGATGGCGAACTGCAGGAGAGGCGGGCGAGCCAGTGTCAGGCAACAGGAAGTTACAAAGGGGATGCCAGTGGTTGAGCAGCGCCCGCCCCAGCCCACCGGTTGCCTTCAGTAAGCAGCAATGACCAACCAACACGAACGCCTCAAGTTGATGCTGTCACCTCCATGCAGGTCTTTGAGGCTTGTCACATGGCCCTCCCTTCCTACCTGGCGCTTGAGGCGGTTGGGGATGTCGTTCTTGCCACCGCCAGGCGTGTTCATGGCCGCCACGTAGCGCACGTCCGTGATGAACTTCATGTCGCCGATGGGCTTCTCCAGGCTGTACATGCCGCCCTGCTCCAGCAGCTGGCGCACGATCTCGTTGGTCACCTGGTCGCCCCACTCGTTGATGTACGGCATGGAGATGTCGTCCACGAAGATGCACATCTGCTTGCCGCCCGGAGGCCCGAAGGTGCGGCCCTGGCGCTTCTCCACCACGCCCTCGATGGACATCTGGAAGATGCCGGGCGTGGTGAGCGAGGAGAAGGTGATGGTCTTGTTGGAGGTGGTGTCGGGGTTGAATTTGGAGATGAACTGGTTGATGGTGTTGGTCTTGGCCGTGCCGGGCCCGCCGACCAGCAGGGTGGCCTTCTCCACGGCGTACGACAGGTTGAGCAGCTTCTCGTAGCGCACGCTGTCCAGGGTGGGAATGACCAGCTGGGCGTACTTGGGCTTCTCCTCGTTGCGCGGGTACTGCCACTGGGGCACGCAGTGCCGCCAGTGCAGCCACTCGCCGTCGGCCGTGTTGACCAGGTACTCGAACACGGTGTCCGTCTCCTCCTCCTTGGACGGCATGTTGGTGCCGAAGCTGCAGGCGAAGGGCAGCACAAGGCGGTTGGCGTCAGCAACTTCACTGGTGGGACACAGCCGTACAACGCAGCCAGCCTCCTGCTACACTACCGTGTCATTACCATTACAGAGTGCTTTTACTGGTACGGCAGCTTATTTGCACATGCGCAGCACCAACTGGCGCCGGTATGGCAGCATGTGCAAGCAAGGGTACCAGCGCCTCGTACCGTTATGGTAGCGTGCAAGGAAAAGCACCAGCTAGTCATAACACCCCACCTGCGCAGCTCCGAGTCGAACAAGGGGCGGTCCTTGACCTCCAGCAGGCCGCCCAGGCTCCACGTCAGGCAGTACAGGAATACGCGCTCGATCTTGGCCTCGTTGAGCGGCGTGCCCGTCTCCTTGAACGACTTGAGGTAGCCGTGCAGTAGCGTCATGGTGTTGCCCACCACGCTGACCTGCTCGTTGTACATCACGGGCTTGAGGCTCAGGCGCACGAACTCCAGCATGCGGCCCACGTACTTGGCGAACAGCGGCTGCAGGGCGGCGCTCTCGGTGGCGTCGCGCTTCTGCAGCCACGACTTGACCACCGGCTCCCAGCCCAGCTCGATGTCGGACACGTAGATGATGCCGGCGCGGGACACCGTGGCGGGCGAGGCGTTGTTCAGGTTCTCCGGCTCGAACATGGCCTGCAGGTACCATGGCGTTGTACAACTTGGTACGACAGCGAGGTTTAGGGCAGGCAACGAACTGGACAGTGGCACAGAAAGCCAGAGACATCATGCAAGGCGGGGGGGCAGTGGTGAGAAGCTGGTGTTCATGGCTGGAAACCGACATAGCGTACCTTCATGGCAGCGGACATGAGGATGCGGTCGCCGTTGGCCAGCGTCAGCACCTTGTTGTCGTCCAGCACCGTGTTCAGGTTCTCGATCCAGATGGCGTCCACGGGGCCGTCCAGCACGATCCAGGTGTTCTGGTTCTTGTTCTTGGCGGCGCGGCGCCACAGCACGGCGAAGATGCCGTCCGTCCAGTCGCCGGTGGCGTCATCACGGCGGCCAAACATCTGCGGGGAATCCACAGAACACGTGAAAACCCCTTCCAGATGTGCAATGGCAGCACTTCAGCACAATGCATTGAAGCTTTACATGCAAGCTCAAGGGTAAGCTGCTACACAGGGACCGGACACACCTGCGGCGCGGTGATGGCCTTGGGGTTCATGCGCCAGATGACGTGCTTGGTGCCCAGCTCCGTCAGCGCAGCCGCCAGGCACTCGCAGATGGCCGTCTTGCCGGAGCCCGAGGGGCCCACGAGCATGATGCCGTGGCGCACCAGGTACGTCTCGTAGAGCTGAATGCACTTGTTCATCCACGTGGGGTGCACCTGAAGCAGTGGGACAAGAGAGCTATGTGAAGCCCAGAAGCCCTGGAGGCAAGCCGGCAGGCAGTAGCAGTAGCAAGCAAGCATCCTTGCCCGGAGCCAGCGCTAGCCCATATGTAGCCCACCTGCAGGCCGCGCTCCAGGACCACCTTCTCCAGCGCCTTGTTCACGTCCGGGAACGAGTTGCGGTCCGCCTTGAGGCCGGGGAACAGGTCGTCGATGAGCGACAGGAACAGCGGCACGTCCTCCGCCACGAACTTGGACATGTTCATGTCGCGCAGCGTGCGCATCATGAGGAACACCTCCGACTTGTCCGGCGCCTGGCGCTTGGACGCGCCGGCCGTGCGCAGCACCGACAGGATGTTGCGCAGGCCGAAGTCGTAGTGGGCCTGCTTGGACAGCTGCTGCTCGCACAGGCCGTACAGCACGAAGAACTTCTTCGACAGGATGTCGTTCTCCTGGTAGCCGCACGCGGCCAGCTTGACCTGCAGTCACAGCGTGGGAATGAGTCAGAAAGCGTCATGAGGCGCTTCAGCACGTCGCTGTGACTGACGGCTTATACCACTAGCCACTAGGTACTTGACACTCGACAGCTGAGCATGGGGCACTCAATAGCTGAGCACAAGGCGCAGGGCAGGCAAGGCACTGCAGGCACGGTACAGCGGTGCAACTAACAGGCAGCGCTACTGCGCAGCAAGTGCTACAGCAACAGCGCGACACCAACGCAGTGCAGGCAACAGGAAAACAGGCAGCAGGCGAGTGAGCAAGGACCCAGCTGGGAGCCAGTGCGACAGCAAGCCAGCAAAACAAGGTACCTAGCACCGTAACTGCATGCACTGCCTACCTTCATAATGATCTGGCGGTTGGGCACCATCATGGTGACGCCGCGGAAGAGCGCCTTGAGGTTCTCAGGCAGCTCCTGGCGGCCGGCGTAGCCGGGGTTCATGGTGATGAAGAAGCCCACGCGCGGGTCCAGCGACACGGTGGTGCCGTCCGTGAACACGAAGGACTTCTTGCGCTCGCGGATGGCGGACAGGATGCAGTACACCTGCTGCGCGCACACGGACAGCACGTCCAGGTTGATGCGGTTGAACTCGTCGAAGCAGCCCCACAGGCCCGACTGCGCCAGGCCCTTGTAGATCTTGCCCATGTACGTGTAGTCGAACTGGTCCGAGCAGTTGAACACCACCACGTATTTGCCCAAGGTGTTGCCGAGGTCCTTGGTGGTCTCGGTCTTGCCCGTGCCTGCATGCAGGAGTGCACCACGGCGTTGTATAATTGGTGGAAGGCAAGGCAAGACAAGGCAAGTGGTGAAGGACTACCGGTATGGCCAAAGCCCCCTGCGGTGGTGGCGGTGGGGGACGCGCAGGCAGCAGCAAGCGTTGGCGCAGCAAACACACATTGTCTTATCAGGTGCGCGCCAGGACTTACCAGCAGGGCCGGCAGGGGCACCGCCGAGGAACATGCCCAGAGCCTGCGACAGCGTGATGTAGCAGATGTCGGTGAGGGGCGTGATCACCAGCCGCTCCTTGACGCCCAGGTACTCGAAGGAGTACTCGAAGTCCACGTCGCAGATGGAGATGATGACCGTGTCCTTGTCGTCCCGCCAGTAGAAGCGGACCTGCGGGCAAACGGGACGGGCGTTGCAGTTAGTTGACCCTACCACCGTAGCAGTACTTGTGCTGCAAACATAACGGCAGCAAGTAGCGCAACGTGTCCTACGGCCTTCGCTGCAGCCCTAACTCACGCACCTGCTTCAGCCACTCGAAGTCGGTGGGGTCCTTGATCTTCTTCTTGACCAGGTCCTCCGTGCTCTCCTTCTGGTGCATGTGCACGGTGATGCACGTCTCCAGGTTGGTGCGCTGGTTGCGCGTCAGGTCCGAGCGCACCGTGATGTTGACCATGTCGCGCAGCAGCGCGTCCACCTTCTTCATGTTCTTGTTCATGATGGTCTTGTCCACCTTGGCGTTGGTCAGCGCGGACTGCGTCTCCGCCGTCCACTGGAACTGGATGCCCAGCAGCGACACCTGCAGTGTAACCACGTACGGTGGAGGCAGCGTACCGGTCAAGCCAATCGCCAAGCGGGAGCATTTGACTCCCCTTTTCACTACGAGCATACATGCTGATAGGCACCGTACTGCTACAGTGCCGCTTTTAGAGCGCAAGCGGCAAGGGGCAGGCTCGCTCCGACCTCAGGGACCAGTTGCCCAGGTAGCAACCAGTTGCCACGGTACCCCTAAAAACAGCTCACTGCCCCATGCCCACCTGCGCCGGGTGGCCGAAGATGAAGTCCTCCAGCGGCATCTCTGCTACGTTGCGGACCGCGCGCTTGATGATCTGCTTGATGGTGTCCTGCATGCCGTCCACCAGCCGCTGCAGCCACACCTCGATGTTGCCCTTGGCGTCCACCGGCCGCTCAAACTCCACCTTCTCGTTCTGCTGGCTGAACATCTCCGTCATGCGGGTCTTGTCCACGCGGTCGAAGGTGACGTTGGACAGCGAGTCGAACAGGCCGGACTGGAAGTGCGGCACCACGGAGGGCGGATCGGAGCCCAGCGACAGGATCTCCAGCAGCGTGGGGTCCGACACGAAGTAGAAGCTGTGGGAGGGGGGAGAGATGGCGAGGGGTTGGTCAAGCGCATGAGTGGAACTCAGAGCCAGGCGCACATCAGCGTTTTGCTATACAGGAGGCCCATTCGGTCGGGTGTCGTACCAAGCCCACCGCCCTGATACCGGAGCAAGACAGCCCTCCCACACAGCGTTCCCAAGCCAGCAGCCGTGCAGCGATCATGGTAACCACCCCGGGGTTAGCAAGCACGCTAGTATGCCTAAATGAAAAGGCATTTGGGCTGCACAACCTCCAGGGCAGTGTCAGGGCATCCGACCTTATGCATGAGAGTTGCTAGACCCCACACCCTAGACCACCATCCCTAACCCACCGTGGGAACTCCGCGCGCTTCTGCTCCAGGTAGGCGCTCAGGCTCTTCTGGCACATCTCCAGCTGCTCGTGCAGGTGGGGCAGCATGTTCTTCATGAGCTCGTTGCCGTAGCACGTGTTGATGACGTTGAGCGTCTCCAGCGCGTTGGACACGATCTTCATGAAGTTCTTGTCGATGTTGAGGAAGCGCTTGGCCTCCTGCGGCAGCTGCTTGACGATGTCGCCGCCCGAGAACACCGCCTCCATGTACTGCCACATGCTCTGCACCATGAGCCACTGCTCGATGATCTCAGAGACCGTGGACAGCTTGAGCGACCAGGCCTGCACCTCGTCGCGGAAGGGCGCCGAGTACCTGAAACACGGGGCATGATGGGGTGTGGCCGGTCAAGCAATGGACACGGCATTGGTCGCCAGGCAACTCAGATCCCTTTGCGGTTGTGCACTGTTGCGGGTACCGAGTCAACGGGCATCCGAGTCGCAGTTGACAAGCAAAGCTTTAAGCCCTTTCAGACGCCCTGACAGGCGTGTACCCTACTATGGGGCGGGTCCCGGCCAGGGGGCTAGCAGTCAAAGCTGAACGGGACACATATGACAGTACCGTACGAGGTGCTCCGATACACCAGCACACCCACCTGTTGGTGGACATGGAGCCCAGCGTCATCTGGCTCTCCTCCAGCTTCTCCATCAGCTCGCTGGTGTCGCTGGGCTTCAGGATGACGGGGCCGCGGGTCTTGTACTCCGCGAAGGCCAGGTTGTAGTTGGCCCAGTCCGCCTTCAGCTGCGCCAGCTTCACCTCGATCATCTCCTCCTTAACCGCCGCCCCCGTCAGCTCCTCCACGTCCTCACGGTAGGCCAGGATGTTGCTGTCCAGCAGGTGCTGCGCGGTGGGCAGGCGGGGGTACAAGGCAGGATGAAAAGGGTTTGCATCCCTGCATCTGCTGAGTGTGCAAGTGTCACATGACCAGGGCTTGGTGGCCCAACGGTTGCTGGGTGCCCATACCAGCACATTAAAAGACTTGCATGGCTGTTGAGCTCACGGAGGCTGACAGCGCCGGTTGCACGTGCACAAGACAGCTTTTGCTTGCTGGCAAAACGGTCTACCTGCAACCGGAACACGTCCTCCGCCAGGTTGAGCTCGTGCCCAGTGATCCGCATCACGTCCTTCCAGTGCCGCTCGCGCATGGACTTGTGCGTCAGCGCCTGGAACAGCGGAAGCATCTCCAGGAAGTCGTCGATGGTCTTGCGGCACGCGTTGTAGGCGGGCCAGTCACGCAGCGCCTTGGGCAGCTTCTTGGACTGGTTCTGGTATTGCAGCACCTGTTGCAAGCGGAGGGGGACGCAGGGCAGCGACATGCGCGGTTAGGTGTGGCGCAAAGCTGCACCCCCAGCTTAGGCTAGATGGAGGCATGCTGACAAGCCCTACGTACTGCTCACATAGTACGTGCAACACATGACCGGCGCTTTGTCAGCACACCTCGCCACCCGCCGCACTCAAGCTCCCTTTGCATACCTGCTCGCCCATCTCGTCGATCTTCTCCACCACGTCCACCCAGAAGTAGTCGCCGTAGCCCTTGATCGTGGTGATCACCGTGACGTACAGGCTGTACAGGCGGTCCAGCATCTGGATCTCCTTCTCCGTCTGCTCCAGCTCGGGGTACTGGGTGACGGGGAGCCCAAAGAGCTCCTCGCCGCTCGAGTAGTTCTCCCACTTGCGCTTGCGCACCTGTCGTGAGGTTTGCATCAGTCGCAAATGTGGCGGGTGGCTAAGCGCTGCCCACAAAGCCTGGAGCTTGCGTGCCTGGAGATTGCATGCCCTCAAACCCATACCGATCATGCTTGCGGCAGCCTACACGAGCCCCTGATGCTGTGTGCTGGGGCGGCCTACACCATGCCCTTGGCTTTCAAGCCCCCACGGCCTTTCCGCAGGCGTACGCTTCACAACAGGCACATGCTGCCACCTGCTGCTGTGCATGCAGCCCTTTGCCTGCAAGCAGCATAATAACCAGGCCCCAGCCTCACACCCACCCACCTCGAACATCTGCTGGAACTTGCGCAGGCGGTCCACGGCCTCCATGGGGTCCAGGCCCGGCACCATGGGGCCGTTGGCCTCCCAGTCCTTGCGGAACATCTGCGCGTCCACCACGAAGGACTTGACCTCCTTGATCAGCTCCCGCTTGAAGCCCACCTGGAGGCGCGTCAGGTTGTCCGACACCTCCGTAGCCACCTATTGGTGGAAGGCGGACGCAGGGCGGGGGTCTTAGTGAGCTGCAACAGTGGTGCAGGTTGCGCATACCTCGCGTTGCACAGCAGTTAGTGCACGCTGCGGAACCGCAGAACCGAAGGGGGGCGAGCAATGGGCTGTGGGGAAAACACAAGCAGCTGCAGAGACCAGGTCGGTAGCTCCCAGCGTAACTCCCGCCCCTTACCTTCTTGAGCTTCTTCCAGCCGTAGCGCAGGTCGCTGACCATGGTGGTCTCCTCCTTGGGCACGCGGACCTCGTAGCGCATGAGCAGGCCGTACATCTCCTCGATGGGCCCAATGAGGTTGTCGATCTCGCTCTCCTTCTCGCGCACCTCCTTCAGCACCGCCATCACGTTGCGCACGTCCTCCAGGTCCTCAATCTTGCGGTGGAACTTGGAGTTCGTGTCGCTGTGGGTTCAGGTAGGCAGGGCGGGGCCGGAGAACGTGGGGTGCAGCGCACGGCATAGCACAAGGAACGGGGCTGCACGTTAGCACACATACCGTAGGGAATGGAAACTGGCATGTCAACATGCAGGTAACAGCAGGGCTGGCCTATCCCTTACCGGATGTAGTTGTCGAAGGCCTTGAGGTCGTCGCTGCACTGCTTGTGCAGGTTCTGCGCGAACTGGGTCTTCCAGGACACCGCCTCCGCCTTGAGGCTGTTCTTCAGCGGCATGGTCTCCAGCGACAGCGCACCGATGTTGCTCACAGGCGTGATGTTCGCCACCTGGTGTGAAACACAAGAGACTTGATGAGGACATTCGTACACGGTTCACAGTACGCACCTAAGGCACACGTATGACCTCCGGCTCACAGCACGGTCTGACTCAGCGGTCGTTGCCTAACACGGTATGCTATCCGTCATCGCCAACGCACATTCAGTGCCCCGCCCGGCCCACCTCCGTCTCGATGGCCATGTACTTCTTGAGCTCGGCCTCGAACGCCTCCAGCGTGGGGTTGGTCTGCATAAAGTGGTCGTACGCCGCCTGCAGGTCCTCCTTCCACAGGAAGTCGTAGCGGTCGAAGGTGCGGATGTACTCCGTCACCTGCGCCTTGATGCCCTCGACCGAGCCTAGGCAATGTGGGAACGGCGCAGGCAACACGGTAAGGCGCAGGCAGGACAATGACAGGGATTGCACGTTGTTGCAGTGCAAGGTCAGCCAGGGTGTCAGCGCACCAACATGTGTAGCGATTCAGTTGCAGGAAAAATGATAGCACGCGTAGTAACGCCAACGTGTGTGCTCCCTAGACGCCCACCTGTGAGCCGCAGCACCGCCTTGACCACCTCCTTGTCCTGGGCTATGAGCTCGTGGTAGGAGGACACGCTGTCCATGCCCCACGCGGGCAGCTGCTTGGAGATGGTGAGCACCTTCTTGGCGCACTGGTTGATGGCGGCCTGGATGTCCTCCAAGTTTGGGTTCATGCACACGCTGGGCACCTGCATAGGCAGAGAGGTGTGGGATTGTGAGCGGTGCAGGTCAACTGGTACGATCGGCGCATGAGTAATTTGCTACCAACACCCACAGCTACACACGCGCCTTCAAACAAAACAAGTGATCCTCCACTATTCCGCACCTTGAGCTCCACGTCCACGTCGAAGAACGGGCGCTCCATGAAGAAGATGCCCGTAGTGGTCTTGGAGCCCAGCCGCCGCTTCATCGCCTGGGGTAGGGGAACGCCAAAAGGGTCAAAGCACGCTTGGTGTTGCGCATTGCGGTACAGCGGTGGCCACGAGACCTGCCATCCTACGCCAGATTCAATGCACCTGACCGGCCCCGGGGCTCACCTGCAAGCTTCGCAGCGTGCAGGTGAGGATGGCGTTGTACATGTTCTTGGAGCAGTGGCGCACGAAGAGCACGACCTCCTTCTCGTCCAGCGGCATGTCCTGGTTCTCGCGCGGGTAGTTGCGCACCAGCGTCTGCAGGTCCTCAATCGCACGGCGCACCTGCAGGGGAGAGCGAGCCCAAGGCACAATGGTAGGTGGATGCCGGCCCCCTGGAACGCAAACATAACATGAACACTCAGCGGCAACACGCCCGTTGCTGCCGGACAGTGAGGCCGGCTTCCATGGTGCTAGAAAAGTGTACAGCAGGCAGCAGGGATTTGCGGATGGGCAGTGTTTTGGGCATGCTTAAAACGGAGAGGACAGGGAAACAGTAGAAAGGAGAGTCAGGCTTGGGGATGATGGGCAGTGGGGTACCGAGGGGAGTTGTTGGGACTTGGTCTCTAGGGGACCGATTTGGAGTAAGTGTTGGGCCAACATACCGGTACCCATGATTTCCTTCCCCGCCCCAAGAGCCCAAGACACACCTCCTCGTTGCGGATGGCCAGCTGCTCAGCCTGCTTCTTCTGGAAGCGCGCCTGCGTGGTGACGAACTCGTCGTAGGTGAAGGACCGGTCGGAGGGCAGCTCCACGATCATGGTGTTGGCGATGGCGCGCAGGTTGGACTCCACCCGGTTGTCCACCAGGTCCACCACCTTGCGCACCAGCTCCTCCAGCCGCGCTAGACCCTGCAATGGTAGCCACGTGCATACACTGGTCAGTATACAGCGCAGCCTCTGAGTCTAACCCTACGTAAGCGGACGCCACCGACGCCGAACAGCCTGCACTGCGCTGCCTTGCCGCCCGCAGCACATACCCTACACCCGCTGCCGCGCACCTGCTTGAAGCGGTGCAGGTAGCCGTCGATGTTGAGCGAGGTCCAGGTGAGCACCGCGAAGCCGGGCGCGATCTTGCGCTCCATGTCGTCCAGGTGCGGCCGCAGCAGCGGCTTGATGGTGGGGGCCACGCGCGACAGGATGTGCTCGTACTCGCGCACCAGGTGCGTTAGCTGATTGTGGTAGAACTTGAACTTCTCCTCCTGCAGCAGCACCATCTGGGCGCTCTCCGGCACCGCGATGTTGAAGCGCTGCATGTACTTGGCCTCGCGGACAAGCTGCATGATCTCCTTGTCGAAGTTGACCAGGATCTTGCCCGTGTCGGGGTGCTGCACCAGCAGCGGCGCCGCCAGCCCGGCCTTGCACTGCTCTATGGACTTGATCCAGGCCTGGTGCCACAGCGTCTCGAACTCGATCAGCGCCTTGGCGACCTGAGGGCAGGTGGCACCAAAGCCGGGGACGTGCGGGCATAAAACGGTGGTTAGTGTGTAAGCAGCTGGGGCCGGCTAGGAGCTCAGCGGCACGCGGCCAGTGATGCACGGCACGGCACACATGGTTGACTGCCACAGCGAGCCCTTCCACGGTCCAAGATGCACGGCACGGTATATAGGTCTAATTGCCACAGAGGGTCTCTTCACGGTCCACAGCGAGATGCTTGACAGCAGCGGTTGCGAAAGGTACGGTACATGCAGCGTACTCCCGTGCAGGATTGCAGGGCAAACCCTACCAATCCCCACGACGCATCCCTGACGCCCCACCTTGTTGTAGGTCTTGATGATCTTCTTCGACTCCTTCGCCGCCAGCAGGTTCTTGTTCTGGGCAAACCGCTGCATGGGGGCCTCGATGCGGCGCAGCAGCTGGCGGGCCCACATGATGTTGCCCGCAACCGGGGGCGCGTTGCGGGGCACGGGCGGCTCGTACTTGTTCTTCTCGTACAGCTTCTGCACCGCGTCCAGGTCCTTGGCGTAGTTCTGGAAGATGACCATGTACTTGGTCTCCAGGTCCTGCTTCAGCGTCTCGCGCTGCATGATGGCCTGGAACTGCGCCAGCAGGCTCAGCGCGTGCTCCGTAGAGGTGATGTTCTCGAACGAGGCGTTCACGAAGCCCTGCGGCAAGTGGATTGGGCGCCAGGCAGGGCAAGCCATGCATGAACGTTTAGCCGCAGGCTGTGAGCTGTGAGGACACCTACGTGCCAGGCGCCGCAATGCCACCCTACCCCATGGGCTCTTGCATGCTTTATGCTGCCAAGAGCGCCAGGCTGTTGTGGCCCCCGAAGCCTAATGCACGCAGTCTTGTGCCAGACATGCACACCAACCTGCAGCTGCAGCTCGAGGTCGTTGATGTTGACGTTGAACTCCAGGAAGTCGCGGTCGAACGCGTTCTTCGTGTAGTCCAGCAGGTCGTACGGTTTGCGCTTCACGTCGTCAATGATGTTGTTGAGCGACTTGAGCATGGTGTCCAGCCCCTCGATGTGCGTGTGCTGCTCCAGCGACGAGAACTGGTGGATGGTGGTGAACCTACGGACGGTAGGAGCACACAGCAGGCGGGCGCCAGTTCAATGCGGGTAACCCACAAGAGCATGTGCCCAGACCGTACGTCCCTACAAGCGGGGAAGCGGGCGTACGAAAGCAACCAGAAAAGAAACCCGGGCGCAAGGGCACACGCGAAGGGGAAACGAGAGCGCATCGGTTGGGCACGTGTCTTGCTGCTAGCAAGTGCCCCGGCCTGCTCACATGTCGATGAGCTTGTGCAGCCGCTTGGAGAACAGGTCGAACTTCAGGAAGATGGCCTGCTCGTCGAACTCGAACTGCTTAGACTTGGGCTGCTGCGCCAGCGTGTCCTTGGCCAGCTTGTACTGCTGCCGGTACATGTTGGCCAAGTCCACCGCGACCTGAGGCGTAAAGGGGTTTCAAGCGGGCACAAAACGTTACACCGCTGTGCCGTACACATGGAGCTGAGGCCAAGGTGAGACCTGAAGACCGTTGCACACATGGCTACTACACACAGCGTGCATTGCGTTCTAACAAGTAATCCCTGGCTTCGTGCGATAATGGCACGGGAAGGCGACGGTCACTGGAGGAGCCCGTAGCGGGCCGAGGAGGCGCATGCCAACAGCCCGAGGAGTACCAATGCAGGATGACTTTCCGGAGAGCCGAGAGACGACAATCCGTGGCCTGGTGCGTGCCCGCAGCAGGCGCCCCGTATGCTCTCAGCTACTACCACCAGCCTGCCGCTGGCAATAGATGCCTGTACCCCCTGGCCACCTGCCCCTGCCGGAAAGAGCTCCAGCCCCGACCCCCAGCATGCCCACGACTGGCCTGGCCTGCTCACACCCGCTAAAGACACAACAGTGCCATACGCCCCCGGCCTCACCTTCATGTTGCCGATGAGCGTGACCTTGTCCTGGTCCCAGATCTTGCCGTTCTCCATGATCTGCTCCTTGCAGCGCCGCACCAGCTGGTTGGTGATCTTGGTGAACAGCCGCGTCATGTGCTCCGAGGTGCTGTAGAAGCGGGCGATGGTGTACATCATGCGGATGTTGATGAGCAGCGCGGGCATGGACTCGGTGATCTCCGCCACACGCGCGTGGTACATGGGCTCCAGCGACTTCTCCAGCGTGGCCAAGTACTTGACGTTGTCCTTGGCCTCATTGGCGGCGTCCGTGATCTGGATGTCCAGCGCTTTCCAGCGCTGGTACGCCTTCGTCTTCGAGTGGGAGCAGATGCCCAGCACCACCTTGCACTCCTTCGTTTTCAGGTGCTCGGTGATGGAGTTGAAGTTGCTCATGCGCGTGCGCCAGTACTCGAGCTCCGTGTCCGGCCCCGGCTCCTCCCCGTCCTTGATCTTGTTGGTCTGGTGCAACAGCAGCTCTGCCTCGCGGCACCACTCGTTGAGGCAGCCCTCCATCTCCTCCAGCGTGTCCCCGTCGCCGGCGGCGCTTGCCAGCGCCGCCGGCCGCAGCTCAATGTCCACGTACTTGCAGTCGGGCATGCGCAGCTCAACGCCGCCGGTGACGGTCGCCACCGCCTCCGTCAGCATGCTGCCAAACTTCTGCGCTGAGGACAGGAACTCCGACAGGTTATCCTGCGGCACCTTGCCCCACTGCTGCTGCTCCTGCATGATGGGGACGTACAGGTCCGACACAAGCGCCTTGAAGTTCTCCAGAGCGCTGCCCGCCACCTCGCCGCTGCCCATGTCCGCCTCCAGCGTCTTTTCGCCAACCCCCTTGGGATTGAGGCGCGTGAAGTACACGCACTTGCTGTGGATGCGCTCGTACTGCATTTAACACGCGGGCAAGGGGAAGCCGCAGGCTTGTGAACTGAAAATTCACCTGGCAGTGTATGCGCACTGAGGCTGGGCCCCAGGGTCTAAAGCATGCAGGTGCCCTCACAGAGTGGGAGGTATCAGCATTGCGTACAACCACAATTCAAACGGAAGCAGCACAACGCACTTCGACATGGGTTGCAGGAATAATAACAGGGGTAAGCAGCAAAGTAAGCTCCCTTTGGCAACAGCTTGATCACACAGCGACCGGTAAGGCAGGACATCGTAGTTTATAGCCGGTTCTAGCATGTATGGCATTATATGCCAGCCCCAAAAGCTATTGTGGCCCTGCGTTACCAGCGCTGATGTGCCCCTGTGCCACCTCCCTCTCCCTGGCCATCCGCACAAGCCCGTAGCTCACCGGCCCAAGCCTGTGCAGAGTGGGCTTGTTATCCACAGGCCCGACAGAGCCATCTTTCTGCTTGTCCTCCTTGATCTGCGGTGTGGAAGGGCCACACACAGTCAAGGTGAGTTGTTCACGCAAAGGCTTCACCCCGCTGCCCCTGCCGAGCGGGTAGCTTGCCTGGTGCACGAACGCCAACGACGGGGGCCCGGATGGAGTAAAGAAGCTGTTGACCACCAGCTTATCTTGCCTGCAAGGTGTAGTTTGCATTGGTTTGTTAAGCTGCACCGCCCTGCTGCGACCAGCAAATGCACGCGGTCTCCGCGACTCACGTCAAGGTCTTCTCGATAACATTCTCTGGAAGTCCAAACGCCTCAGCAAGCTGCAAACATTGAAGCTTCGGTCAGCGGGCGGCTTGCTGCAACTCCACGACAGCGAGAGCTGGAGCGACATTTGCGGACCTTGCCGACGATGAACCGATGGCGGTTGTCCAGCGCCATGGCTGCTGGCCGCGTTTAACGGATATACGTCCTATAAGCCCAGACTCATAGGTGAAGCCCGCTCTCCATCCGATTGTTACAGTGGGAAGGCAAAATAATAATCGCGAGTGAAATCCTATCTAAAGCGTTTCACAGCTTTCAATATATACAAATGAGCAGATATGGTGTACCAGTCACCAAGCCCAGCAAGGACCCTTGTTGCTCGAGCGGTACGGTCACCGCATCGAAGTGCTGTAGATGGCTTGCTCGGGCTGGCCCACTGTAGGCATGCTCATTGCGGTAGTAGAAATAGTGACGCTGCTAATGCAACACCGCGCGCTGCCGCGTGAAGCTTGCCGTGGTGGCAGACGCATGCTGCATGCTGCAGTCCTTGGCGCTTGGGGATTCCACACCTATACAAAGCTGTTTGAGAGCATGAGTGATCCGAGTGTGATGGTACCGGTGGTCTGCAATAGCAAAAGAGGGGCAAGCTGACTTACAGGGAACAACACCGTGGACACTCTACAGACCCTGAACCACTTGGTTGGCTGCTCAGCGCTGCCTTCGCGCCGGTGTCGTTTTGACCCCTTCCCTTCCAGCGTGTGGGGATCATGACACGCGTTTGCTCGTGGCGTCAGGTGGAGCACGCCGTGGCCTGCTCGCCACCACGGCCTGCTCCCCTGGGCCTGCACATGTACCTGGATGCACTAGTACGCAGAATTGATGCGTTTCCCCTGCATGGAGGCGTTACTGACAGGCAGCATAGTGGAATCGTTATGTTCCTTCACTGGATGGGAAGCGACCCTGAGAGCATGAGTGCTGCTGTTGTCGGGCAGTAGGGGCTGCCAGGCCGCAAGGAACTGCCGGAATGCCACAGCGCCATAACTCCCGTGGTTGCAGTCGTGCTGGTCCTTGAGTCCAGACCTTGGCCAGACGCTAGGTACAACGCTATCCTTTGTGTGGGAAGCTCCTAGCGGACGGGCAGTCGGGCACGGCACAGGTCGGCGTTCCATGTTGGCCCCTGCGGAGGCCAAAGCATACGGAATTAGACTGAACGCATGGGGCAACGGTGGGGGCCAGCGGACCTCCCATGGTGGGGGCCGAGCGGACAACGAACAGCTGATACCGTTGCGTTCCTGCAAATGCAGTGAACGGACCGGTTCGTCGTCCACCCTGGTTCACCTGGTTTGATGATCATCATGTAGCGTACGGTATACGGCAGGTATATATTGCGGTATAATCCCAGGTAATCGTGCCTGCCGTGTCTTGGCGTGCAGCCAGAAGGTGCAGCTTCTGCGTGCAGCTGGTTACGTACAGGCTCAGCGAGGGCAGGCCACTCTGCTCGCCACCGCATGCGAATCCCCTGCTGGCATGCCGCCGGCAGACGCCCACAATCCTTGGCGGACCTTGCGCCGATGTTGCCGGTTGACTTCCGGCGCTGTTGCTGCTGCTGTCGTTGCTGGGCGCACACATCCTAAAGCATACGCAGGCCTTCCATCTGCCAACGTCGCCCTAGCGAATGAGGCAATGGGCCTGCATTCCAGGCGCCGCAATGCCCACAGGTTCGAGAAGATCTAAGTTGTGCCCTGCAGCGCCCCCTGATGCAGTGCCTCAACGGAGTGCATTGCCAACGCAAGCTCCTGTACGAAACACTTCAGTACTAGTCAGCAGTAGTCACCACCAGTATTGTTAGCGTTTCTGCAAGTCTATGCAAAGTGCTTGGGCCTTTGCAGAAGTGCACCTGGGCATGACGGACCCCCGACACATTGTTGCCACGAACAACATGCAAAGACAACGTGCAAAAACACCTCCTGCTCCAGTCTCTGTCCCTCCTCAACTGCTATCACTACAACCTCCACGTGTCCAACTGTACGGGCTGTGAACAGCAACTCTCAGCGTTGCACAGCCGCCCTTGCCACACCCCTGCAGAGCATGTGCACGCTAGGAACACCCTGCATTGGCTAGCCAAATGTTGCGTGCCCCGATGCCCAGCACAAGTGTTTTACCGCAGCCCACGTGGGTGGGTTACTCTCGTAGGGCTTCGGCACGATCTCGAAGACACGCGGCCAAAGCTTGCCGGTCACAAAGACCCTTTTCGTAGTTGGGTCGTAAGCAATGCCTGCAGGAGTGGAAGAGCATAAGGGTCAGTCCAGGCCGACAAGGCATCAACTCCGGCTGCATGTACAGCCCCTGCGCTCCCCCACCAGGAAGGGTGACATCTTGTCTGTAAGAGTTCATGCAATGCCTGTGTGTGCACACCAGCAACGCGTACAAGACAAGTCAGCCGTCCCTGTAGCACGGCTGACCTACTCTCAACCAAGGCTTACCGTTGAGCACATCCATGCTGCCTGCCCCCTCCAGATTGTTCCGTATGATAGACTCTCTTAGGCCGTGCATGTGGATCCAGCCGATGACCTCGCCAGTAGTCATGTTGATCCGCGCTATGCACTCCGTCTGCCATACGTTGCCCCACAGCTCGTCTCCCACGACCTCAATCTGCAGCACGAGGGCGTGGTGCCGCAGTCGAGCGTTATTGCAAGGTCCATTGCACTTTTTCGGCAAGGCACACCAATGTCTACTGCAGACTGTGAGGACAAGGCTCTAATACGTTGAGTACGATGTGCGAAGAAGCACAGACCCCCCTACGCCCGCAGATGCCCCCATGGTGATACAGCGGTTCCCAGCTTACTCACCTCGTTAACCCACTTGATGGGATGCCCCCGGTCTGTGATGCTCACAGTCCGCACCTCCTTCATCGTCGCTGGATCTATAAAGTGAAGCTTCTCACTACTTTCCGTGGCAATGAGGTACTGGCCGTCAGTGGTCAAGCCCCAGCCGTCGCCAAGGCCCGACGAGAACGACTCTACCTGGGGTTTGGCACAGGCAAAGCGGGAACGGTTCCTGGTCATCTTGCCATCCAGTGTACTGCTTTTGCATGCGTGCACGCAGGACTCAGTCGTCCATCTACAGGCACCAAGTAGCCGCCCGAAGACCGACCGCAGTGAAGTGCTGTTTACACTAGTGTGCAAGCGTGATGCTGTGAGTGCTTCCATGCGTGCCATGCTTATGTATATCACATCTGCTTATGCGTAACGCGTCCGGTATCCCGCACCCTGGATCAGCACCACCACCGCTACACACCAGTGTAAGGTCAGACGCCTTGAACTTGAAGGCCGTCGAGGTGCGCCATGTGAGCATGTACAGGTAGTCACCAAGGCGCGTTGATCCCTCTCCAAAGTGGGCATTGTCAAGGTCCTTTTTGAGCCTCACTTTGCCGGTGGCAACTTCCACTTGCCGGATGCTAGAGCGCCCGTTCAGCCCTAGGCATGGGCCAAGCATGTGACCAGAGGCACGCACGTGTTGCAACCGCTTGGGTAGGAAATTGGGTCAGCATCAGCTCCCCTACCCCTCAGAGCTGCTCTGTTACCTCCACGCATATTACAGAACAGCACTGTGACCAAGTGGTCTGGTTTGCAGCCCGTGTCCAACCGCTGTGTCCAACCGTGTGCAACACCCTCTGCTCTGCGGACCTTTGTGGTGCTTTTCTCACCGGTGGACTCCCAGAAAACATCATGGCACACCTTGCTGCCATCGTCGCATACTCGGTCGAACTGTAGGCCTGTGCGCGGTAGGACAACCCGTGTCATGCAGCCAGCGATGGAGTCGAACGCCGTGGCAGAAGAGCCACCGGTCTGAACTTGCAATATACCTTGAGTAAATGCCTGTGAGTCGTGAGGATACTCCGCGGTAACACTATATGTCCACAGCGTTGGCTCCGTGCGCCTTTCTTGTGTTCTCCGCCGCTTCTTCTTTGCCTCCGCCACTAGAGCAAACGCTGCAATAGCTAACAAAATGACACAAGCTTGCAGGAAGGACCGTCGTTTCTCCATCCCCCGCAGCGTTAGCCCTGTGCAACAACCCGTCAGTCAAGTGCTCACATAGGGCAAGGTTGCTTAGTGGCTTAGCAAGTGGTTGTTCATTCCTATGGCGCACCTTACCGTATCCGCGTGCATCCTCTCGGTTGACGAAGGGTGAAAGGTACGGCAGTGTCTCCCGCCAGCCCCACGAACCTCTACACTCGCCCAGCCTGCCGCAGCAAGACCAAGTCGGTTTGGGTAGATACCATATGGATCGCCAGCAGCATACCTAACCACCTCCGACATCTGAGCGCGCGAGGAGCCCTGAGCGTGAGCCTGGGCAGGGGAGCCCCTGAGCCTGGGAGTGAGTCCCTGCCTCGTGCCTGCCTCTGCTCTTCATAGTGGACTCTCCGGGCTACAAGCAGCATATACTCGGCAGTTGATAAATTTTCTTTTTTCGCGTGCATGCACCGCGTGTGGGACAGTGGCGAACAGTACGATTGGTGAGGCAGTGGGGCCTCATTGGGACGGCACGTGTCAAGAAAGGCGGGATGAGTGTAGGTCCCGGAGCGCACCGAAGTGCAGTGCCACGGCATTCCGATAATGAAAGGCGCTTGAAGGTACTACACTTGGTTCGCTGAAGCAGTTTTACACGGACTGCGGGCGGCAGCCGACCTAGTGGTTACAGTCTGTCGGTTACGGCCGCGAAGGGCATAACAATGCAATAATGCTCCTGTGAAACAGTATGCCTATGTGTGGCCTCTTCGCAGCACGCACCCCAAGTTGACTTGACTGTAGACTGCGCGCGGCTACACATCTGAGGCTGCTTACCTTGGAAACGATGCTTGGCATAGGTGAGACCTGCATCAGCAGCGTATACATGTCGTATACATGTCGACCTTCAGTAGGGTTGTGTCGTGGCTCGTGCGCGCAGCCCCCCGCCGCACCTTGCGCCTGGGCCCCCGGGCCCCCAGACACGCCGTTAGTCGCTTCATTTTCCTGTTTGCTTCCTGCCGTGGAGCTAGGGGGGCCAAACCCACGCTCCCTGTCCAGGACGTAGTAATATGAGTGCAACGCAGGGGAAACACGCCATGTAAGCGAGGCCACCTGTGCTAAATCTCAGTGTTTCCCTCCATGCAGCATTAGGCGCCAACACTACCCCTCGTCCTGCGCCCAATGGGACGAACGCAGACGGCTGTGCAGCAGCATCGGAGGCCCCTCCCAAGCGCCGGCTGATAACAGTTGCTGCAGCTAAGCTGATTAGTGCGCTGAACTCGAAGCGCCCCGCGGATGCCCCTGCCGCGGGCCCCATGACTCCGGAGGCTGCTGATACCGTTGCCCCTGCCGGAGGCCCCATGACTCCGGAGACTGCTGATGCCGTTGCGGCTTCGGTCGCTGTATGCGCCACAGCGGAGGCCGCAGAGGAGCTGGAGGACGATGTGCCGACGCCACCGCCCGCCCAGCAGCTTGCTGGGCAAGAGCAGCAAGGAGGCAAAAAGCAGGGGCAGCAGCAACAGCAAGCGCCGGCCGGCCAGGGCGCAGGCAGCAGCGGCAGCAGCGACGAAGAGTCTGAGGACGTCGACGGCAGCACCGGGGACGGTGGCAGCAGAGACAGTGGGGCCAGCGGGAGCGGCAGCGGTCGCTCTGGGGATGAGGATGATAGCGACAAGGATCGTGATGGGAGCAGCGACGACAGCGAACCCGACAAGGATGGGGACGAGGAGGAGGAGGAGGAGGAAGAGGAGGAGACGGGCGGAGACGATGGGGCAGGGGCAGCGGCGGGGGCAACTGGAGGCTCAGGGGCTGGACCCTCTAACGGTGCGCCGGCGGATGCCAAAGCGGGTGCGGCAGCGCCCCAGGCGGTGCAGCGCAGAGCCCCCGGGGCACGTGAGCTGGCTGCTCTCGGTGATGTTAGGAAAGGCGCAACAGCTACCGAAAGGGACGGGAAGCAGCAGCAGGGCAAGGCCGCAGGAGGTCCGGCGGCGGTGGGAGCAGCCGCGGCGGGGCAGGGCAGGGCAGGAATAGCGCCCCAGGGCGTGCCTGCGCGTGCGCGCGAGCAGGACCGCGGCCGGGCGCAAGACCCGGACACGGAAGGGGACACAGTTGCAGACGGGGCCTCGGATGAACGGGGGGGCGCTGAAGACGGCGACCAGGGGGCTGGCGGCCCGGTGCAGCAGCCACAGCCGCGGCAGGGGGCCGACAATGATGAGGAGGATGACGATGAGGAGGACGGGGAGGGCGATGAGGAGGAAGATGAGGACGAAGAGCCAGAGGAGCAGCTGCAATCTGCAGGCCGTGGGAGAGGAGGCGGCAGGGGCCGGGGCAGAGGGCGGGGCAGGGGCAGGGGCAGGGGGAGGGGACGAGGGCGTGGGCGGGGCAGAGGCCGTGGCAGGGGCCGGGGCCGTGGCAGGGGCCGGGCAGCTGTCGAAGCCACTTCAGGCGAGTCGGAGGAGGGCGAGGACAAGGAGGACGAGGATGGAGACGCCGCAGGGGGCCAGGGGGCTGGGAATGGCGATCAGGCAGCACGCGGGGACAGCGACGGCGAGGGTGACCAAGACGACGATGTCGTCATGGTGGATGAGCAGCGCCATGAGCAGGGCCAGGCGCGGAGGCTGGGGCAGCAGCGCCGTCGCATGCGGGAAGCTGCCGCCGCAGCTGCTGCGGGAGGAGCCCGGGTCAAGCGGCGGCGCACCCGGGAGGGAGCTGACCAGGAGGACGATGATGTGGACGACTTCCAACTCTTCTTAAAGCTGTGGGAGGTGCGTTAAACCCGTGGCAGGCGTGCGTGCTGGCGGTTGCTAGATCAATGTAGCAGTTCGCACCGTACGTACCGGTCCCATAGCTAGGGCACGGAATCTCTACCTGAGCGGAGCTCGTAATGCCACCGAGTTTGGCGTTGGGATGTGCATCATGAGAGCGTCTTGCTTCGCACGCTCGGGCAGCTGGATGCAGCTTGCAAACTCCTGCAGCGCTGACCTTGCCGGCAGTTGCATAAGCAAGTTTGCCGCGCTGCTGGCAGTAGCAACAATCGGCAACCTGGCCGTAGGCCATTCCTTTGTGCCTTCCGCTTTAGCTGTACGTCGCTTACCATAAGACTTCTTGTTCAGGCGCTTCCCGACTCCCGAGCACGCCCCGAGTGCGCTCCCTGCCCCGTTGCCCAATGAGCCGCACACCACCGATCCTCTCCTTTGCTGTTCTGCCCTTCTGCCACGCGCATGTTATTTTGCCTTACCAGCCGAAGACCTTGTTCACCGAACCACAGGTCCAGAACAAACGCATCGAGGCGAACGAGCGCTTGGTGGAGGGCAACACGCGCACAGTGGAAAGCAACACGCGCGCGGTCATGGAGCACAACAAGCTGCTGCTGCTTCAGGCAGACAAGCTGGAGAAGCTGATGGACATGCGCAAGAAAATGTCGACCTGAAGGGGGCGTGGACAGGGCAGTGTCCAGCCGCTTGTAGCAGTGCAGGGAGGATGGGAACGGTGTCACAGCTGTGGGCGGCATGGGCGTGAGGGGCGTACGGTGGCTACGCGTGTGCGTGCTTGCATAAGAGGCCTTGTAGCAATGACAACAAATAGGGGGAGTATAGTTAGCATTCATTGCGGTGAACTGAATGCGTGGAGTGGAAGCAGCGACTCAAGTCTGGCCCGCGGGGCAGGCTGGGGCAGGAAGGGACCCGTTGTGCTTGGGTCATGCAGCGGCGTGCGGTTTGCGCTTGGAAAGCCCCTAGGACGGGACGCAGCAGACGATCGGTGTACAGGTGCTATAATCGTGTCTGGTCTGCTGGTCTGTTGTCGACTCTGTCGCTTACCGTAAGCGACGGTAGCGACCTTTCCTGGTGGATGGTGGGCCCGAGCGCACGACGATTTGTGCATCAGGTAGGCCAGGGCAGACCAAGGCATGCTTACTGTAGTCATTAAGCCTACCTAGTAGCGGTGACTACAACACGTATCAGCTGCTACCGGTATGTCAGACCAGGCCAGCCCAGCTTTCCAGCCTCCTTCAGTACGGTACCGCAACCTCGCAACCCTCGACCCCCTCAAAAAGCAGTGCCGTGCACGCCCAGCCAGGCTCAGTGTTCCGGTCTTATTTGGTACAAAATCCTAAGCGCTTACAATTTTGGGCCCTCTCACACAGAAATTGTCACAGTACTGCTTACAATTTTGGCCGTAGGAGCAGGTAGGAATTGTAAGTTGGCCTTCTTTCCTGGGGGCAAGCCCCCTACCGCCTAGATGACTACTACGCACGCAGCAGCAGCACTAAAACAC
>VFQN01000729.1_pt1 | contig 59423 bp, 104 predicted proteins | sample 3512371 | NCBI WGS metagenome assembly VFQN01 (sample SAMN10412370, study PRJNA504923) | tailings metagenome | isolation source: Replicate 2 from Balatoc abandoned mine | place: Philippines: Itogon, Benguet | collected 2017-08-28 | reverse complement strand
CTCCACCCGCCGCCTCCAGCCGTTTCCTCGCCCGCTTCCGCTGCAACGACTTGCAACACGCCCAATCTCTGCCCCTCCATGCTTTGCCGCGCCCCTGTACCTGCCCCTGACGCTTCTCCACCCACCGTCGTGATACCGGAGCAGTTCTTGAGCCTGAAGGTGGTCTTATTAAAGCACACGCGCACTTCCTACAAGATGGGGGGCACTCCCTTGTCCAGGGGGGAAGCGCAGGCCGGGCCGATGGGGGGGGTGGTTGAAGGCGGGGCCGCAGGCGGCGGACAGCGCAAACGCGACCTGGCGGACCCAGAACCGGGATGCAAGGACGGCATGTGATGCAGCTGTGGGAACCCGGACGAAGCGCTGCGCTTGGGGTGGGGCTGCAGACATCAATGCAGTATGGAGTATCAGCACAGATGACTTCTGTCTGTCTGACCCCCCCCCAACTTGCCCGCCTGTACCTCTCCCACCTGCTCCCACTCATTCGCCCGCCTAGCCCCCGCGCACCTGCTCGGGCGTGCTTGGTAGCGGCAGGCGTCACCTTGGCGCCCGACCACACCACTCGTACATCCGAATACAGCGAGGTGCCGTGCATCATGACGTGAAGTACCGTATGTCGGCTGGTCCATGCGGGGAACATGTGCCGTGCCAGGGGCCACGCAGGAAGCCTACTGCCCTCCTCCCGCCCAGTTGGCGTTCAGGTATAGGCTGGCCTGTGTAGCATTGTGCGCAACTGGGAGTTGTAGATACTTGCAAACAATGTCAGGCAATGGGACTGTAGTGGGCTGTCGAGGTAAAGGCTCCGCGATGCCGTACGGGGTCACGCGATGATCCTGAAGACCAGAGCTGTTGACGTCCTGCCAGACGTTGACAAGCATCACATGCAGTACCAATGCAAAAATACCAAAGTGTACAGCATAGGTGAGGGGAAGCCTGTTTCCTTTCCGGCTTTCAAAACGCCTGCGCGCTTGCTGCACATAAGTCATCCTATATACAGTGCCAACATAGAGCATATAGCAAATGACAACAAATGAAATACAGCAAGAGGAGCAGCGGCAGCAGCTGTACACGCCCGAGCTGCTGCAGGCGTGCCAGCGACTGCCCAAGGTGGAGTTGCACGCACACCTGAACGGGTCCGTGAGGCCGGAAACCATCAGGTTGGTAGCCCTGCTGTTAGGTAGAGCAGGTTCTGCTGTTGACACTGGGACGAAATGCGGGCTGTGGGGCCACGTCCGGCTGGGCGGCAAGAGTGATACGGTACACATCCGCTCATACGGCTGGCCTAATGTCCTGGATGCACGTGCGTGCGCATGCCTGCCATACACAAGAGTGATGCCGTTTTACTTGGCACTGCATTTCAACTAAGCCTCCACCGCTGATTGTAGGTCGTCACCATGCTTAGTCGGCAGCCTTGTCCCAATTGCCATACCCCCCCTTCAACAACGTCCACAGGGCCATTGTGGAGGAACGGACCCGCTCGGGCGAGGTGGTGCCCATCACCCCTGAGCAGATGGACTTCATATCAGGTAAACGAACACGCTGCTGCCTGGCGCAACTGCTGCCTTGCACTGCATCTGCTTTACGGTGGGGTGCCGCCAGCCGGTGCTGCCAGGCGCCCTGCGCAACGACCGCAAACGCTCTTCGTGCCATCCCTACTCCTTCACCCCCCGTGCCCTGTCAACACCACAACAGGCCCTGCTCAGTGACCTCTAACCACAGTCACGTCCACAACGCGACGCCGTGCCACCACCCTCTGACTCCTGGTCCCCTGGCCCTCACACACAAGCTCCCCTGCCCCTAGCCCCAACTCAACGCCGCTGCCCCTGCCCCTGCCCTCTGCCCCACCTCCTCCTACCCCACGACCTCGGCTGCTCCCCCCAGACCTGTCCAGCCGCTCCCTAGCCGACTGCTTCCGCCTCTTCGACGTCATCCACGCCGCCACCACCACGCACGCCGCCGTGTCGCGCATCGCTGCGGAGGTGGTGGCGGACTTCGCGGCCGACAGGGTGGTGTACCTGGAGCTGAGGACCACGCCCAAGGTGGGGGGCAGATGGGGGCGGGGGTGTGCATGGAGTGTCGGGGGGATCAGGGCTTGGGGTAGCGCAAAGGGTGGGTGATGCTGTGACTTGTTCCAACGCAGCTGCGTGGTGTAGGGCACAGCTGGGATGGAGTACGGAATGGGCCGCTTTATGCCACAAGTGCTGGCCCACTGGACGCCGGCTAGCACGAACAAGATGTTCCTTCCTGCGCACCGCAGGCACGGCCCGAGTACGGCATGACTAAGGCGTCGTACATCGAGGCCGTACTTGACGGCATCGACGCAGCGCTGCGGCAGCTGGCCGAGCAGCCGCAGCAGCAGCCGCAGCAACGGCAGCTGGTGCCCGCCGCCGCCTCGCTGCTGACACCACCAGCCGCACACGGCCCCACAACCTCTGCACCGGACCACCACACGGGTGACGCCGCCAGCCCGCGTGGGCCCTCGCACCCCGGTGACGTGCCGTCACACGCTCCAGCTAGCCCGTCCCGCTCCGCGCTGGCACAAGCCACCGCTGGCCTGGGCGTGTCCCCGCCGTCACCGTCCCACGGGTCGCTGTCATGGCCTCATGCGTCACCGCCACCGTCCCACGGGTCGCTGCTGCAGCCGCACCACGCCGGGTCTGGGCGCAGGCCTAGCGGAGCAGCGGCCAGCAACGGGCAACACGGCGGCGGGAGGGAAAGTGTTGACGATGCTCGCGGCGAGGGCGTTGGCGTGGGGGAGGAGGAGGGGGAAGCTGGGAGGGGGCCGAGCGCAGGGGCAGGGGAGGGCGAAGGGGGCCTCGGCGGACGAAAGGCTGGGAGTGGGAGTGGGAGCGGGATTGGTAGGGGACGCAGTTGCGGCGTCACGGTGAAGCTCATCCTCAGCATCGACCGGCGGGAGGATGAGGCGGCGGCCATGGAGACGGTGGGTGCGGCAGCTGCTGGCCTGGGGCCGGTGCTGGCAATATGGCCGGCTCCTTCGACGGGATACCTAAGACACTGCCTGCTCGTGTAGCCCCGTGCTGGTCACGGATGTACACTGATCTGGGTTACCTGCCACCCGCATTGCCGATGTTTGTACCAGGCCGCACTGCAGCTACATGCTACCGACAGCCTGTGACACGCCCTTTACAGCCAGCGGATCCCTACCACCAAGCAACCTCCCAGACTCCACAACTCACTCCCTTCCAACCTTCCACACCCGCCCTCCGCACACCCCCTACCCCGTCCCGGTTTTCCCACAGGTGGAACTGGCTGTGCGGTACCGCCCCCGAGGCGTGGTGGCCGTGGACCTGTCCGGCAACCCCCGGGTGGGCAGCTGGGGGCAGTGGGAGGCCGCCCTGGCGGCGGCGCGGCGGCGGGGCCTGGCGCTGACGCTGCACGCGGGGGAGGTGTGGGCGCCAGGGGAGACGGCCGACATGCTGGCGCTGCGGCCGGAGCGGCTGGGGCACTGCTGCTGCCTGGACGAGCGGCTGGCGGGAGAGCTCAAGGTGGGTGGGGCACGTGGGGTGGCTAGAAGGCATGGGCTGGGGGCTGAGGATGCGGGGGGTGCTGGTGTCCGGGGTGAGGGAGCGGCCGCGTGGACGAATGGCTGGCGGGGGAGCACAAGGTGGGCAGAGGCCAAGGGGGGCTGCAGGAGGGGCATGGGCTGGGAGCGGAGGCACTGACGTCAGGCAAGGAAGACGCAGCTATGCAGTGCAAAGGACGCCATGTTGAGGCGCAGCGGCGCGCAATGGGTACGGCACCAACGCGAGCACTGTGGATGGAGGGATCAGGCGCACAGCCTGCAAACGCCACCGTACCACCGCTTGGCTAGCGGCGAAGGGCCCCTGCAATAGCGCACCGCCCCGTGTTGCCCGCCTGTGCTGGACTTTCTGACGCCCATCGCCCACGTCTGTCCCCGCCCACGTCCATCCCATACCCGCAGTCCGCCGCCATCCCCCTGGAGCTGTGCCTCACGTCCAACGTCCTCACGCAGTCGGTGCCCTCCTACCCTGAGCACCACTTCGCGGAGCTGTACGCGGCGGGACACCCCGTGGTGCTGTGCACGGTGGGGCGGGGACGGGGTGCTAGGGGGCGAGCGGCAGGGGCGGGGACGGGCGCGGGGGCGCGGGCGGGCGCGGGTGAAGGCGTGGCGGGATGGGCCGAGGTGAGGTGTTAGGTGTACCCTGTGCGTTTGATGTACTGCAGCAGTTACAGTAAGTTACGCACCACTTCACCGTGCAATGTCCACATGGATGCACTAATTTACCCTAAGAGTACAGGACCGTGGCGGCAGGGTCAGGCACTCCACGCGAAAAGGAGGCCTTGAATGTGTGCCCCACCTTCCTCTCTTGGTCCCCCAGGACGACTCTGGCGTCTTCGACACCACCCTGTCACGAGAGTACGCCATCGCAGCCGCGGCCTTCAACCTGTCAGGTGCATATTAAACCCGCACACGCCAGCCGCATATGTACCCACATCCGCGCTCCTTTGCCGTGGCATTGTGTGCCCCCTGTGTGCACACCGCTGCTGCACTGTACATGGCGGCGTACCGGCACACCCGACCGAATCGCACACTCAAATTTCTACGCAGCGCAAATTGTCTGTGGCTCTGACCACCACTACCCTGCGTGCCAGCTGCCTGGCTCATGCCCGACACACGGCCTGTAGGACGTGCAGCACAGCGCACGGTTCTGAATCCCGTACCCCCAACCCCCAACCTACCCCAGTCTCCGACCTCCAGACCCTGGCCCTCAAGAGCGTTGACTACATCTTCGCCAGCGAGGAAGAGAAGAGGGTCCTGAGGGAGCGCATGCGGCGGGAGATGGGGCTGGGCGCTGCGTGATGGCAGGAGCACGTGCATAGGGTGCCACCACGGTACCGGTAGTGCAGAGCGTCCTTTGGCGTGCAGGGTGCTTGGGTGCTTGGTGTTCCGCACAGCCTGGCCTGGCCAGCATAGGTTGCTGCGTAATTTTACAGCAACGGTGATGGACGTCGTGTCGAGCCTCGCATCCGTCTTACTGACATGGCGGGACATGCATGCGGGCATGGACCAGTGGTGCAATGGGTTCAGAACCATCTGTCCTTGGCAGACAAACCGTCGGTGTCTGTGATGGCAGGCCGCGAAACTATAACTATTAGCGTACTCCACCGTTGTACGTTTATGTTTAGTACGCTCCATGCGTCCACACGCATGGCTGCGCTGTTTAACCTCGCGACGGACGACACTGTTGCAACAGCCACCGTTCAGCACCCTCCAGCCATGTAGACCAGCTAGGGATGTCGTGACTGCAGCAGCTAGGAAGAAGGGTCCTCGATGGTCCGCTCCGCGGTCGCCGCGGCCAGCGGTGACCAGCTCTACAGAAATCGACGACGACGACAAGCAGCAACAGCTCGTCTATGAGGGAGAAAGAGTCAAGATTCACTCCAGGAACCTTCCTCTCAAATCTATCATATCGGACGTTGACGAGGGGTTATTGAACCTTGAGCCGGAGTGAGTCCAACCCGAGCCGGCCGCTGTGCCTGCCGCCTGCCTTCACCACCCCGGCACCTGTGCGGCATAGGTCCCAGGGCACTTCAGGAGAACTGAACATGCACGCTCGTACTGCAACTTAAGTGCACACTCACTGCGCATGGGCACAAGGGGTGAAGGCTCTTGCAGCAGCACAGCAGGGCCAGGTGGGGCACCGTCCTCGCTGTTACCTCAGGTCCCTAAATCCCCCTGCTTCCAGACACAGTGCGCCACTCCCACGTATCCCTTGCGTGTAAGCAGCTCCGTTATGGGTTACTTTTAACCGCAGGTACCAGCGTGACTTCGTGTGGGACGCCAAGAAGTGCATGGGGCTGCTGAAGACGGTGTTCGAGGGGCTGCCCATGCCGGCAGTCATGCTGCACGAGCGGACCATCCCCGGCAAGGGCGTGCTGTCAGAGGTGGTGGACGGAAAGCAGCGCCTCGTCACGCTGTACGCCTACATCAAGGGTAAGCAGCGCCGTTTTTGACCTGGGGTGGTTCGGGTGGCAATGGCAGCCTTGGCAGGCCCTGCTTGGCAGGCCCACAGACGTACCGTAGTGTGGCCAGTTACCTGGCAGTTACCGGAGTTGGTCTCAGTGGCCGCACTCCTGCGCGTGTTCACGGTGTAAGGGGGTCAGAGCCACTGCGCTGGAATGTGAGACCATACCAAAGGGCCGTCCTACAACGGCTCGGCTTCCGTTTAGATTGGCCAGCGTACCAAAGGGCTGCGCTTCACGGCTGGGCAGGATGTGGCCGCTCACACCGCCTCGGGACCCGAGGCTATTGAATAGGTTAGGGGCAGTGCTGAATGTTCGCCCAGACCTTGCAGGTAACGACACGTCCAGGGCTGCAGATCACACACAGCCCTTAACCCAGCCATGCTTGTCGCCCTTGCAACAGTCGACAACCGCAACAGCCGACGACCGGCGCTTCAGCGGACATTGCGCTGGATGTTGCGGGGCTGCGCATCGCACCCGCGCACGGTAACCGACAATGCTTGCCACCCTTGGCGCCCGTGTGGCACGCAGGTGACAACGGGCGCTTCCCCAAGGCCCCGGTGGTGATCCGGCTGGACCCCGACGAGGACGAGCTGGCGCCCTTCCTGGACGGCAAGGCCTTCCACAAGCTCAGGCGCGAGGACCAGACGCGCATGCAGCAGTACGAGGTCAACGTGCAGTCCATACCCGAGACCACGCCCCTGGAGACGGGTGAGGCGGGCAGGGCTCGGCAGTGACCAGTTAAGAGGCGAACGCCATGGCCCAGCTCCTGTTGCCCGGAGGCGCAAACATGGCGTGACCTGTGGCTCGGGGATCCCTGTGTGCCTTGTGTTCCGCAGTGTTCCGCATCTATGAGAACATCAACGCCGGGGGGATGGAGCACAGCCCGCAGCAGCTGAGGAGGTGAGGTGCCGCGCATGTGTCCGTTGGCAGTGGCAGCCGAAGGAGGGCAAGGAGTCGGTACATGGCATACCGTGCCTCTTATCCACGTATCCACCTACCGCCTTCCCTGTGTCTGACCTTGGCTTGCGCTCACATGTGCATCAGGGCCGCGTTCCACGGCCCCTACATCAAGCTGCTGAGCCGTCTGGCGGCGTCGGAGGCGGGCGAAAAGCTGCGGGAGCTGGCGGCCGTAACGGAGAAGGAGGAGGTAGGCGATTGGCCAGGGAAATGTAGCGCTGCGACCGTGTACCAGTGTATGCTCCGAAGCCCCTTGCATGGTTTGTAAGCTTGGGGCGCCGGATACTTACGGTACTTGATGGATTGTGTTGTGGCACGCTGCTGCCACCCCTGTCGCTGCTGGCTTAACAACGGCAAGGACTCACGTTTGGCTCACGTTTAGCTCTTCAGAGCCTACATCATGAGGATGGTCGTATGGTGCGTTCTGCTGTGTGCAGACGGAGCAGCTGCCTGAGGAGCTCATCCTGCGCTTCTTCGCACTGCGCCGGGCTGGCATACTGAGCAACAACAGGTGCGGAACGGAGCAGTGTGCAAGGGGATGGGTGCCTAGTGTTGTGCTTTACTTTCGTGCTAACGGATTTGGGTAGGGCGATGCGACACTGTTGGGGCAGCAGGAGCGTATGGTCCCGGCGAAAGGATCAAGAGAACGTGAGATGGTGGAGCAATCTTTAGCTCGGTAGCGCACCTGGTCCCTTTGTACTCCTGCCCCAGGCGCTTCCGGGCCCCTATGAAGCGCTTCCTCAACCTGGAGCTGCAGACGGAGGGGAGGGACGGCCGCATGGTGGTGTGGGACCTCACGTACAAGGATCAGGAGCAGATGGAGGCGGTGTTCACGGTGGGCAAGCAGGGCTACCTGTGTGCCCTGGGACCCGCTGCAACGGAGGAGCAAGGGCGCACGCCACCCATGCATGAGCTGACCGGAGGCCATCAGCCGCTGTTTTGGGGCTTGGGTGCGAGCTGCTGTTTATCCGTGCAGAGCATGCATTGTGTTCGGCTAGCGAGCGCAAAGCGGATGGTCATGCCGTACTCGCATGCCGTACTGCACCCGTTGCAGAACACCATCCGGCTGGTGGACACGCTGGGCCTCAAGGACGAGGCGGAGCGGGCGCTGCGCTCCGAGTCGGGCGCCAAGACCAAGACGTTCCGCAAGGCGGCCCCCGTGTGGGACACCACCCTGGTGGGGCTCAGCCTGGCGCTGGACAGGTAGGGGGCTTGGGCACTGGAGCGGGGCTTAAAGTGTAGCCAGGGCACTGGGCAGCCGCAGCCTCGCACGCCAACGTGGCCCCAACACACGCACGACCACTACCTACGTGCGTGCTGCTCACACCTGCACCATATGCGCACGTCCCAGGAGGTGGCTCACTGGCTGATGGCCTGTGGGCCGGTCACCGTCCGCAACTCACCGCACAAGCCTCTACCTCTTGTCCAGTAGGAATGCTACCACACAAGTTACCGTTACATCCAAGGCGGCGTGTACTACTTGCCGCATGCAGGAACTCCAACATCGGCATCTACGAGCGCAACGCCGCCGCCCTCACGCGCAACTACGGCAGCCTTCTGCGCAGCGCGGGGTGGCAGGCCATTAGCAACACACTGTCGCACGCCAACCTGGTGAAGCGGCTGGAGCTGTTCACGGACGTAGTGGTCAAGCCGGCGGTCAAGGACGACCACAGGCTGTGAGCGGTGTGTGGGGCGGCTTGGGGAAGCCCGGGACCCAGCTAGGAAGGGCGGGGGGCAGCAGACCTGCAGAGCAAGCGGGTGTCAACCTGAACGGGGGAGACGCGGCGTTCTGCAACTCCTTGTGTACTACGCAACGGCAGCGTGCGGGAAGTGGTGGCTGTGCTACGGACCCCACGGTGCGACAATAGCGCGGCAAGGCGGGGGCACTGATGCGACTTCGTTCCTGCCTTGCCCCAAAGCGGCAACGATGCTCACTCACACGCCCCAACTCCACCCACATATGCAGGCCCGAGGTGCCCGCAGCAGCTGCCTCCATAGGCGAGGATGCCGGCGTTGTGGAGATGGAGAGCAACGCTTCCCCAGCAACTGCCGTGGTCAGCCCTCCGGCGTCGGCGTCCGCCGCCGCCTCCCGCCGCCGTCTGTTCAGCGACGCCCACAAGGCAGCTGCCTACGCGCGCAACCCCACCTGCGCCTGGTGCGGGCTGCCCATCCTGGACCCCGCGCACGCGGAGGCCGACCACGTGCTGCCGTACGCCCTGGGCGGTACGACCACGCACGACAACTGCCAGGTGCTGCACAGGATATGCAACAGGGAGCGGGGGGCAAGGCCCATGGCGGAGGGACCGGCAGCAAAGAGGGCGGCGGCGGGGCTGCTACAGCAGTAGGGCCGGGGTGCCCTAGGTTGGAAGGGAGGCGGCATGGTCTGGCCGGCACGGAATTGGAATACTGGGTAGCACTGGCATTGTAAGGGGGGGGGGCACGTCCGGACTCTTGGTGTGCGCCAGGAAAGCAGCGACGGCAGACGGGCGGGCAGCGTGTCCTGGCCGGGCCCGTCGATTGCAAATGTACTGCAATACCGGTACGGCACGCAGAGTCTGACGTATTCAGTACCTGCACTATGCATGCAAGCGCCGAGGCTGCATACGGTATGGCTCACGCCTTAGTCTGGTCAGGGTTGGCTTCTGCTGGGACGGGACACGCCTTGTGCGTAGGGCTGCACGTCTTGTGTGTGACTACGGGAAAGGGCACAGGATGCAAGGGTGCAGGCTTGGATGCCCTTGAGCCCCCAGAGGGCGTGGCTATGTACTGACACCGGTGCACAGGCGTGCGAAGGTTTGGTGCCGACCGCTTGTGGAGGCTGGAGGGCGGTGGCTGCCGTAAGGCGCCCATTGACACGTGTCGATGCGTGCACATCGGACATCTAATATCCTTTCCGCCTTCCTGCACAGCGGTTGGTTTTGAAGCTATTTGCGGGGTGAAAGGCAGGCCTTGGCGCCATGTCCCATGGGTCGCTGGCAGTCCCTGCGGGGGGCGTGCCATTCCGACTGTCGGAGGCAGGTAGCACTGCGCGGTCCATCCATACTTAACTCTCATGCCATCCTCCTTCATAGGCTTTCCAGCCTGTGTTGTTGGTAAACTGCACCCCATGTGGCCCTGCTCAAGGATATGCTCCGGGCGCGAGGGACGCGCGAGGCCACTCCAGCACGGCGTCACTACTTTTATAACTCCAACCAAGACCTGCAGATCTCTTGTAGCAACAGCAGCAAAGCGGAAAGATGGCCGATCGCCCCCGTCGCAGCCAGACGACGACCAGCCGCAAGAGCCCAGTTACCGACGTGCAAGGGTCCAGATCAACTCCAAGAACCTGGTCTTAGATACTCTCATCTCACAGGTTGATGCAGGGATCCTTAACTTGACCCCCGAGTAAGTTTGGTCCGCACCAAGCAACCTGTCCACCTGATGTTACCAACCTTGATCGTGCGTGCAGCAAAGGGAATTTTCTGAAGCTGTGCCACGTGCAATGCCTAACACGCAATTCGGGCGCTCAGTGCATAGTCACATACACAGCGCCGTCAGTTGTAGGCTTTGCTGTGCAACCGCAGGTACCAGCGTGACTTCGTGTGGGACGCCAAGAAGTGCATGGGGCTGCTCAAGACGGTGTTCGAGGGCCTGCCCATGCCAGCTGTGATGTTGCACCAGCGGACCTTCAAGGGCGAGGGGACAAAGTACGAGGTGGTGGACGGCAAGCAGCGCCTGGCCACCCTGTACACCTTCATCAAAGGTGCGTGTGGGCGGCGCGTGCTGCCTCGTGTAGGAGCGGATTCCCAAGGACTTGTGGAAGGATGCATGGACGGCGGGGCAGGGATTAGGTCCGCCCAGAATCTCATGTGGCGCAGCATGTGGTTCCGTAGACAAACGAATGGGGACACAGTGCGATTACTGAGCTGCTCCGTCGCACACGCACAGGCAACAACCAGCGCTTCCCCAAGGCCCCAGTGTCGTTTCAGCTGAAGGAGGACGAGGACGAGCTGTACCCTCTGTTGCACGGCAAGACGTTTGCAGACCTTGACCCCGAGGACCGGAGCGCCATGCTGCAGTACGACGTCAACGTGCAGTCCATCCCGGAGAGCACGCCCCTGGAGACGGGTGAGAGAGGGGCTCATGGGGTGCTGTCGTTTGGGGTACAGCAAGAAGAAGCAAGGCCGATAGCCAAGGGAGACCATGCATGCCCCTGGAGACGGGTGAGAGGAGAGGGGATATAAAGGGGTCAGTAGAACATTCCTGCGTATTTACGCAGCACCAGGAAGCGGTAGCGCTGCGGTGGCTCGGATGTTGAAGACACGCTGTGGGTGTGTTGGGAAAGAGCAACAGGGTTGCAAGCTCCTGCCATTACTGGAACCGGGCGGCTGTTATGTCTGACGACCAGCGAATCGTGTTGCGTTGATGCGCAGTGTTCCGCATCTACGAAGGCATCAACGCCGGGGGCATGGGGCACAAATCACAGCAACTGAGAAGGTACGCGAGCGTGTACACCGACAGGTTGCATGTGCCCCCGTGCTGGCTGTCTGTTGCTGCCTATGTGCTTCCCAAATCACCGTCCTTCCCACGGTCGGGACCAGTAAGGACCGTGTGGCCGCATCACCTGGATTGTAATAACACAAAACGTCGTATGCCATGCGCCGGTAGAGCTGCGTTCCACGGCCCCTACATCAAGCTGCTAGGCAGGCTAGCGGCGTCGGAGGCGGGCAGTGCGTTCAAGGACTGGGCGGCCGTGACGGAAAAGGATGAGGTGGGGGCCTGGGCGGCCGTGCAAGGCATGCCAAGGGCAGCTACTGCGGCCTTGCGACTGCGGCCAACTGGACTATTGATGCGCGCTGCGTATGCAGTGCGTAGTAGATTACCTCAAGCAGCTATGCACAGTAGGTTGATAGACGCGCATGCATGCGGAGTTATGCTACCGGTACTCTGCCAGCCATGCGGAAAGATGGGTGGTCTGAGCTTCAATCCAGCACTGCGTGGGGGTACACGCACGGTGACATGTCAGCGACAGGGTGCCCGCAAAACCAGCCCTCTATGGGTTCTTTCCTACCTATTGTATGCGGGCATGTACCGGTACGACCCCTAAATCCTGTGCTTTTTTGCATGCGCAGGCGGAGCAGCTGCCCGAGGAGCTGATCCTGCGCTTCTTTGCGCTGCGGCGGGCGGGCAACGTACACGATGAACGGTGCGGCGTGTGCTGACTGTGGGATTACGAGGCGCGTGTTGAACAGCCTGTGTCCACTGCCAGGGTGGAGGAGTACGGCGTCCTTTCATGGCCCTGTTAGCTACAAGCTTACGTAGGGTGAGGCGAGCCAGCAGCTGATAACTCCGCACGGGCTGCGCTGACCGTCGTCGGTTATTGCTGTGGAACACAACCCCGTCCAGGCGCTTCCGCACCCCCATGAAGAGCTTCCTCAACTTGGAGCTACAGAAGGAGGGGAGGGACGGCCGCATGGTGGTGTGGGACCTGACAGACAAAGAGCAGGAGCAGATGGAGAAAATCTTCACGGTAGGCAAACTCAACGGCCGAGGTGTGCGTGCCTGGAAACACCTAGCTAGCAATCTTTTGTTGGCCGGCCCAACCGCCCCGTTGTGTGGTGCAACTGCCCTGAATTGCAGAAGACCGTCCAGCTGATGGAGACGCTGGGGCTCAAGCAGGAGGCGGAGCGGGTTCTCTCCGAGGCCGCCGGCAAGAAGAAGACTTTCCAGGGCACGGCCCCCGTGTGGGACACCACCCTGGTGGGGCTCAGCCTGGCGCTGGACAGGTGGGGGCAGTTGGTGGGCACAGTGCATGGGTGTCGCGGATGGGTGGTGTGCTCGGCATGGAATCAAGGTGCAGGACGGAGCCCAACACAGTGCCGCGTAGAAGACAATGACACCACTAATACTGGGCTCAGCCGTTCGGATCAAAGTGCTGTGCAGAGCACAGGGCACCGGCACGCATGCCGGCTGGCTGGGGAACACGTGGGCCAGCGTGCACCTTCACTACCCTGCGACCGCCCCGTCTGACACCCCGTAGGCCAGTAACTGGTACTTCCACCATCATTGCTGTGTGTGTATCTTAGCTTTGTGGGCTTCCTTGCCGCGTGCAGGAACTCCAACATCGGCATCTACGAGCGCAACGCCGCCGCCCTCACCCGCAACTACGGCGCCCTGCTGCGCAGCTCGGGCTGGCAGGCCATCAGCAACACGCTGTCGCACGCCAACCTGGTGAAGCGGCTGGAGCTGTTCATGGACGTGGTGGTCAAGCCGGCGGTCAGGGACGACCACAGGCTGTGAGCGGTGTGTGGGGCGGCGGGGAGGGGCTCGGGGCTCGGGTGGGGTTGGACGGGGGCCGCAAAGAAAGGCAATGGACACTGCGGTGTAGAGCTCTGAGGTGCGTTGTCATGCTGACCGTACGGCAAATGAGGCGCAAATTGCAACTATGCACATACGCGTTGGAATGTATGGGTGTCCTGCTATAACAAGCGGTTGTCCTAGCTATCAATATCCTCAATGTGATGCATGACTTTCCCTTGTCAACAGCATCGACGACGGAGACATTCAACACGTGCTGAGCACATCGCCCTACCGAACGAGCCGCCAGTAACAACCGGAACTACTGTTTCGCTGCCCGATGCATAGGCCTGGCCCGCCATCCGCAGCTGCCCCCGAGGACCCGGGCGCCGACACTGATGACCTGAATAACGCTCCTGTCGCTGCGGACGTGGCAGCTGGCCGGCAATCCTCCGCCTCCGCCTCCCGCCGCCGTCTGTTCAGCGACGCCCACAAGGCGGCTGCCTACGCGCGCAACCCCACCTGCGCCTGGTGCGGGCTGCCCATCCTTGACCCCGCGCACGCGGAGGCCGACCACGTGCTGCCGTACGCCCTGGGCGGTACGACCACGCACGACAACTGCCAGGTGCTGCACAGGATATGCAACAGGGAGCGGGGGGCAAGGCCCATGGCGGAGGGACCGGCGGCAAAGAGGGCGGCGGCGGGGGGTGCAGTAGCTGAAATCTTGGTTGATTCGTCGGAGACCGACGATTGAGGGCTGTTAGACGGAGACGTGTAGCTAGGGCCACTTAGCATCAAGGGGTACGTGCAGCTGCACTGGATGCCGGTGGCTAGGAGCGAAAAACTGGCATCTGGGGCACTGGGGTTCACCTGGGTTTACTGAACGAGAGCAGGGCGACGAGTTGCATACGGTACTGGGCTCACCTGGATACACTACATGAGAGCAGGGGACGCGTTGTTAGGCAGGCCCGTATATGTAGAGGGCGTATGCTGGTGGGCAGGCCTTCACGCCATTTCGTGCCATACACGTCTTTTCCTGGGCCGTTCCATTGGTCTCCCCACTCGGATGATGCATGCGCGCAAGTGGTGGTGGTTGTGCCATGCACCCAACTGATGGCGGTTGTGCCATGAAGGCATTAATCCAAATGACGGCGGTTGTTTGCACGGTATTAGCACGGTATTGGCATCGGACGCGTAGAACCACCGCCAGGTGTTTGCTGTGCTACGCTGGGGCCTTTCTTGGCGCTTAGTGCGCGTCAGCAGGAGCTTTGCAAGCATCCGGAAGCCTACCGTAACGCTACATTCTCGCCTGAACACCAAGAAACAGGTACTACATGGCGGCCTGGTCTGGCTCCATCCTAGCTGTTGCACTTGCTCATGCTCCACCACTCCTTCCGTGCAGCGACTGTCTTGCAAACACGACGCAATTGTGCATGTGGTGCCCACGTTTTTAGCCTTACTCTCAGTCGGCCAGCACAGTGTGCGTACGACATGGGGGAGTGCAGCACAGTCAACCAACGCCCTAACAGGACCAGCCGTACCGGGACCACCGGAGCCATGCACCAGCCGTTTACACACAAGAGGCTGACCGCTGCTTCGGCCCGCTCAAAGCTCTCGTCGCCAAGGGCATTTTGTCCCCTGTTTTTGACCTTCCATGCGAAAGTAAACAAGTTCGTACACCTCCAGTCCAGCCCTTCCCATCCCTCCTCATCACCTCGGGCATGCCCATCACCGCCCTGCACCTTCGCACAGCTGCAGCCGCACGCAGTCCAACTCCAACACCCGCCCTCGCCACATGGCCCCACCAGCACCTCCCTCGCCCGCATGCGCACCGCCACGCCCCTCTCCTCCCCACTGTACGCTACCGCCTGCTCCTGCCGTACACCTCCACTACACCCTCAGTCACGCGCTACTGCCTGTTCCTGCCGTACCCGTCGTCCCAGTCCACCAGCTCCACGGTGCCGTCCCGCAGCAGCGGCTCCGCCTCCTCCGCCGGCAGGCTGATGGTGCTGCCCGGCAGCACGGCGGCGCGGCCGTAGCTGAGGATGACCTCGCCCACGTCCTTGAGGCAGCGCACGTTGACGAACGTGTCCTTGGGCGGCTTGGTGTCCTGTGCACACCGAAACAGGGCGTAGGGGGTGCAACCAGGTGGGGCCAGGTATCAGATGTAGGGGCCGCACGGGGGCGCGTGTGGTGTAGGGGGCGCATGGGGGCACAACCATCAAGGCCCAAGGCGCCAGAAAGCGCCATAAATGACAGACAGGAGTGCCCGTCCTGGCTCCTGAAATATTTTAGCAAGAGTAAAATGTGTGCCAGCCATACGCAGAGCCCGAGAGGAGGGGCACAGCCCCAAAATCGTCGTGTAACCGTGTCTCCCTGCCGGGTGCGTGGTTGCATGCTCGTAGTACTACCACCACTGCCGCCGTCTTAGCACCCTGTCCCCCCAGCTGCCGCACCCACCAGCGTTAGGTCCATGCCAACGCCCTCGTTACGCGACATGTACTGAGACAGCGCCCGGGCGTAGTCGTTGTAGAACTGCGGGGAATGAGAAGGCGCAATGATGGAGAACGGGTGGCCGTGAACAGTTGCCACTGCGGGTTTAGTGCTCGTCGTACCGGTGCCTGCACTGAGGCGTCGCACCTTGCAGCACCACGCACTACCGGTCCGAATCACCGGCATGGGCAGCAGCGGGCAGCCAGAGCACATGGCCCACCTGGATCTCGCTCTGGCAGCACCGGGCCTTCTGCGCATCCGGCAGCGCCCGCTGCGTCCACCGCATCTCTCGCAGCCGCTGCATGCGCTCGTGCCTGCGGGGGACACCGGCGGGCAGGCCCTGTTTTAGTCAGGTGGCCCGCATGAGCAGCTCCAAGCGCAAGGCAGTGCCCCTGGGCAGTGCTTGTTTGCAATCGGCAGCATGACGCCAGAGACGCACGCCAGGTGCGCAGCGTGTATCGTGCACTACGCCATGGTGTAGCCCTCCTTCACATGCCATGGCCTGGGTGTCTCCCGACCCACATGTAGATAAGCAGCAACCGCTTGTTCCGCTTTATGCACTCGTAATGCAGGCACATGGTGGTGGCTGTGAGCTCGTCCACTGGCGGGGGCTCCTCGCCCTCTTGCTGCCCCTGGCGGAGCGCGCTGCAGGCAGCACGGAGGTGAGCATGGCGGGCAGGTGGCTTACGTTTCCGCATGCACGTAGCAACGCGGCTACGCTGTACTGGTAGCACTAAGGACCAGCTGGTAGTCTCTCCAGGGCAGCAGGAAACCCGATGCCCACTCGTGGGCTGCAACACTCGGCGCACGAACAGGTGCTCCGCTTGAGCGTCCTCCGGCCCTGCCAGTGGACTCACCTCACGATGGCCTCCGTTTGCGCATTGTGCTCGTCAATTTCGCAGAAGATGAGGCGTATTAGCTCCTCCTGTTGATGTGTGCCCGCGATAGCTGTTTGTGCTGAACGCCTTGGCGCGTGGAAGCGAGCATCGTAAGCTCTTCTTCGCAAGACTCACGTTGTATGGCGAAAGCGTTCCCTGTCCATACGTCTTCAGCTCCTTCAACAGCTCACGTGCACGCCGTCCTAACTCAGACATTATCGGCGCTGAGGCACGGTGGCAACGCGCATGGCTTTTGAAAGGTCTCCTTGGACTTTAGTTGAGTTGATCTACGATGGCCTAACGAGCCAGTAGAGAGATTATGGCAGTGTAAAGATTGAATGGCAGTAGCGTATGTGCTGCAGAACCTCCCTCCTGCCCCGCTCTTCGCGCCCCGCCCCGAAACCGGGAGTGTTCTGGCCTGTGACTGACACTCTAACCAGTCTGCATGTCAGGAGTACAACTTAATACATACACAGCTGACGTGAGGAGATACGAGCAGCTGCGCGCGAGGTTGGTGAGCGCACAACCGTGCCTTAAGCGCTTGGGCCTGCGCGAGACACTCCACACAGTGTGACGTCTTCACAGCAAAAACATGAGCAGGTACGGCGCAAGAATCATAGACCGGCCAACAGTCTGTGCCTTGTCGCGGAACGACACGCCGTGACCCTGGCCGGCCGCAACGGCGTACCCTCACACAGGCGGGCCGACCCCAAGGCCCGACAAGCCCTAAACGAGGCAGCAGCAACCGGCCGGCGCCGGGCACAGGTACATATACACTCATACGCTCACACCGCCTGCCTCTCTTGCTAAGCTAGTCCTGTGGCGTCAGCTTCCCCCTTCCCTCCACCTCTTGTGTAACCCTCAGCCAAATCGCTTTGGTCTTTAGGTCCAGGAGCAGTCCAGTCGGCAGCGCGATGCGGCACTGCGCAGCCGCCGGCTGCTGGCGGAGCTGTCCGGCGGCGGCGGTGGCGGCGGCAGCGCCGAGGCCCTGTCCTCCCTGGGGGCGGACGTGCTGGCGGAGCGGGTGCGGGCGGTGGCGGCGGCGCTGGCCAAGTGGGGGCAGCTCCCTGCGGCGGAGTGGCAGGCGGCGCTGCAGCAGCTGGGGACGCTGCTGTCCACAGGTGAGGATGCCAGGTGCGCAGCGGCAGGATGCTGGAGAAACGTCGACAAGCGCGGATGTACGGGGCGCCTGGCACTACGTTAGTCTTCGGGCCTTGGGTCCGGGGTATACTGCTGCACTTGGGTTCGCCATGTACACGTGACTTGGTGTGCAGTTCACAGTACATGCATGCTCTGTGCTTGGCCCACCGCCGCCCAAAAACGTCCCACGACCGCCATGTATCCGCCTCTCTCCTCCCGCAGGCAGCTACCAGGTGGCAGAGGCCGCTGTCCAGGGCGGCGTGGTCGTCACCATCGCGCAGCTGCTGCAGCAGCAGCAAGCGCAGCTCGCGCCAGGTGGGCAGTTCACGCAGTATGAGGTGCGCTTGTCAGAGCACCCTGCGCGCAAATGCCTGGAGTTTGAAAGTACCGGTACGCCTATATAAGATTGTTCCTTTCAACTGCGCCTCTGATCCCTGCTCAGCTTCCTGATACTGCCCTCACCCTCACTGTGCAGAAACCATGCGGCGGTGTAGCTGGGTGCTTGAGCTGCTGGCCGGCTCCACGCCCGACGCGGCGCGGGAGGTGCTGGCGGGCGCAGGGCCGGTGCTGGTGGCGCGCCTCGCAGTAGCGGCGGCGGCCGTGACGGCGGCGGCGGCGGAGGGCGGGCTGCAGTGCCCCCAGGCAGGCGGAGTGCTGCTGGAGGCGGACCAGCTGGCGGCCGTGGTGGGCTCTGTGGCAGGTGGGTTAAGGGCTAAAAAGGGATTAAGAATGTATTACCCACAGCATGGCGGATCTGGTCCTTAGGATTTATGGCTACGGAGCCTAGTCCGTTACAAGCGTCTTGAGGGCGTTTGGGGTAGGGTGGTGGCCGCTCGTACAGTGCAAGCTGTGCACGTGGCTGACGCCCACCTGTTACGCCCTCTCGCAGCCTGGGGCCCGGAGCAGCAGGCGGCGCTGATGGCGACCTACGCCGCGGCGCCGCTGCTGCAGCTGCTGGCGGCGGCACTGGCGGGCGCGGCGGAGGCCACGGCGGCGTGGGCGCCATGGCAGCAGGGGCAGGGGCAGGGGCAGGGGCAGGGCGGGGAGGGTGGTGCAGGTGCGGCTGCTGTGGCAGGGGAGGGCGACGGCATGGCGGTGGAGGACGGGGCCGCGGGGGGAGGGGCGGCGGCGGAGCCGCCCGTGGTGCGGTGCTGCCTGACCGCGCTGTGGGCGGCGTCGATGCTGGTTCGGGGGAGAGAGGAGGAGGTGAGGCGGGGGAGGGAGGTGCCGATAGAGAGCTTACAGTGTTTGTACTGGGCAGTCTTGAAAGCGGTGTGCCTGGGGTCTTTCACATGTCGATATGCCGGCACGGCACGGCGGAAGTTCAGGTCAGCATCATGCTGGGGAGCTTTGAGAGTGGAACGAGGGGCTAAATCGTTCCGAAGCCTCGTGCACCTGTCTCCGCCCCTTTTTCCTAGGCGGCACAGCTGTCGCACCAGGCGGACGTGCTGCTGGGACTGCGGCGCGTGCTGCAGGCGCCCTGCCCGCACCTGCCGCTGCTGCGGGAGGCGGCGGGGCTGGCGGCGTTCTGCGGCGGCGCCGGCGGGCCCCAGGCTGTTGCGGCGCTGGTGGCGGGGCCAGGGGGGCTACTGCCCGCCCTCATGACCGCCACCATGCGCTGTACGGCACACGCGGTGGGTGAAATGGGCATGGAAGGGTCAGGTTGGACTCTAGTTGAAGATCTCAGGGCCACCGGGGATGGTCCTTTTAGCGGCAGGACTATAACCTGGCCGTGCTGTGCAGACGTCAGGCGCAGGTTTGGGTCTGACTGGAAGCCGCTTGGCGGCCCGACCAATTCAAGATACTACCTCAGCTACCACAGCATTTGGGGTCAGTCCAGTGCAATGAGTGTGTACGCAAGGAAAGCCCCAGTCAGCGGCAGCACCTGACCTACAACTTACCTCACCAGCCAGGCCCGCAGAAACTGCAGCTTTGGGGTTGACGCTGTATCCTGATGCTGCGAAGTTGCGCCTCACACCCATGACGCTGCCCCTCCCCTCCCCTCCCCACCGCTCCCCCAGGCACGGCTCAGCGGTGACGACCCCGCCGCCCACGCCGCCGCCCTGCCGCTGCACCTGGCGCTGCTGCCCCTGCTGCACGCCCTAGCCAACATCGCCGCCGACCCCGGCCAGGCCCTGCTGCTGCTCTCCGAGCTGCAGGCCCAACGGCCCCTGCCGCCCCCGCCGCCCTCCTTCCCCTCCGCCCCGGGGGCCCCCGCGCCCGCCGACCCCGCCGGCCCCAGCACAAGCACCGGCGTGACCTCCCCTGCCACTGCCACGTGCCTGACCGCCGTGCACACGTGCCTTGCCGGGGGCGTTGGGCATAGGGGGGTGCAGCGGGCGGCGGGGGTGCTGGTGGCGGGGCTGGCATGGGGGTGCTGCAGGGCGGGGAACGTAGCTGTGGACGCGTGCCGGGGGGTGCTGCGGGAAAGCGGCACGGTAGCTGCGCTCGTGTCCCTCTTGCGCCGGGCTGCTCTCGACATTCGGAAGGAGGCGGCGGCGGCGCTGCTGTCGCTGTGCCATGGGGCGGAAGGGGCGGCTGGGGGCTCTGCGGGGGAAGCGTCGCCGGGGGCAGCGCAGATGTTGAAGTCCTTGGGGATAGGCGCGGCGGGGCCCGTGCAGCTGCCGGGCAGCCAGGGGCAGGAGGCGGGGCAGGGGCTGGAGCAGGGCGCCCCAGGGGACGAGCACGGTGTGCTGGCGGCCTACGTGGCGCTGCTGAGGAGCCCCGACGCGGATGCGGTGCACATGGTGAGGGGTGTGCCAGTGCATGCGACCGCGGACACAGCAGCGCTGCCCCGCGTTGGGGCCTTGTTGTACACCTACTGTGCCTTGTGTTGCTTACTGTTTAGTTGCTGCGCGTAGTTTTCAGGTCCATGAGCAAAGGCGCTCATGCCGCGCTCGCACTCGCCCTGCTGCTCTGCTGACGAGTACGGCGCTACGGCCTGGCTTGCCGTACGACCCCCCAGGGGCTGCGGTTCGTGAGCTTGGTGCTCCGGAGCCTCCGCAAGGGCCCCCAGCTAGTGGAGAGCCTCGACGGCATCGACGCGCTCGAGGCCGTACAGTACGGCACCTCTGGCTGCCGGGTTCCGGAGCTGCAGGGCTGGGCGGAGGAGCTGGTGGACACGTACTATGGGGAGAGCTACGGGGAGGGAGGCGAGGAGGAGGACGAAGACGAGGACATGTGATGGCTGATGGGAGCTGGGAGGCCCAGGCTCGCTGCGGCGCCTTGGGGTGTTGGGCTGCTCCTGGCTGGTCATTGCGGCTGGTTTTTGATGCTGATGCTGTGCGCGGTACATGGCGGCACGCCCCAAGGGGCAGCTGCTGAGCATGCACATGCCGTGCGTATGGGCCTGACACGCGAAGAGCATTGACTCTGTAAGCGGTACAATGCCTGTACGCCCCGCGGGGCAGAGGTTGTAAACATAAGATGTGACGGGCGCTCAGCATAGTAAGCTGGGACAAGCAAGTCAGCACGTGTAAGTGCGTGTCACGGCATTAAGCCATGCCAGTAAGCTCTGTTCATGCCCTCAATGCGCTTGCATGTGTCAGCATGCGCAGGCTAATGGGCAGCGCACCACAAAACGAGACATGTGCCAGACGCGGCGTTGACACAGTCATATTGTATCCAACACAACTGATACCCAATCACCCGCGGGACAGCCAGTCGCTGCGATGCCCCCGACAACCCTCAACCCAGTTCCACCCCATAGACTCAGCTTAACGAAACGTCAGAGTGCTCCCCTAGTAACCCATACAGTCCCTTCCCCGCCTAGTCCCGCGGCAAGTGCCACTTGCGTGGGTTCGCCGCCATCCACTCCACCACAGCCCGTCTCTGCTGCCGCGCCCTTCCCTCACGCCCCTGCCCCTGCCCCAGCGCCCGCCCGTCCCTCTCCACCCCCTCCACCGCCTCCACCACCCTCCCCAGCCCCGCAAACACCACATCCGGCCGCGCCAGCACCAGCGCACACACCACTCGATGCGCTACCCGCAGCGCAAACTTCAGCTCCCCGACCTTGTGTCTTAGCGCCCCTGGCTGGACCACCAACAGCCTGGGGCACGCCCGAACCACACCGCGCACCCTGGCCAGGTCCTCCGTGCCCAACACCACCGCCACGCTCGCCATCCGCTGCGCCACACGGCTCAGGTCGCACGTCAGGAGCGTGGGCTCATCCAGTGCCATCCGCCTCGCCACCGCCAGCCCCTCCTCCGCCGCCTTCAGCCCCAGCCCCTGCTGCAGCTGCCGCAGCTTCAGCCCCACGGCCGCACTGGACATGGACAGCACGCCCGGCTGCCGCAGCACCACGTGCCGCACCTCCTCCGACCCGTGGGTCGCGAGCAGCTCCTGCAACGCCCGCAGCTTGGCCGCCAGGTTGTCCACCGACATGGCCAGCAGCGACGGCGCGTTGCGCACCAGCCGCACGACGTCCCCAGGGGACATCTCCAGCTCGCTCGACATGCCGTACAGCTTCTCGTCCAGCTCCCTCGGCTCCCATTTGAGCAGGTTCGGCTGCTGTAACGCCAGCCGGGCGGCGTGGTCCCGGCGCAGGGACAGCGAGGAGCAGAGAGCGCGCAAAGACGCGTCGGCATGGCCACGTGGCAGCAGCAGCAGGCGGGGGCTGCGGACCAGCAGCCGGCGCAGGGCGGCGGCCCGGGAGATGCCCAGCAGCGCGCGGAGGTGCCCCGCTGCGTGCAGCAGTGCGGCCGGGGGCACCATGAGCAGCTGCGGGCACAGCAGCACCATGCGCTGCACGTCCTCCGGCTGCAGCACGCGGTACGCCGGGGGCGGGGGCGGGGGCGGGCGGCGAGGGGCCGGATAGGGCGTAGCAACAGGAGCTGCATCCGTTCCATCTTCTGCGCTGTCCGTACCATTGTAAAGTCTAGGTGCGTCTGACGTCGAAGCTGCCGGCTGCCTGCCGCTCACCGCGCGGCCCGCTCGCCCCGTCGCCCCATGCTGCCCCATGCCTTCTGTGAACAGGGTTCCGCCCTCCTTCCCCTCTGGACTCTCTTGCTCACGTGCCTCATCCACCTGCCCTGCTTCCAGCGCGCTGTCCCCAGCTGCCAACCCGCCGTGCGCAGGCCCCCGCCCGGGGCCCTGCCCGCCGCCCGCTGGCCGCTGCCCCTCAGGCACCACCGCCAGCGTTTGCAGCGCCCCCGACAGCCCCCGCCACGCCCGCACCACCGCCCCTGGCGGCGCCTGCAGCAGCCGGTCCAGCTCCCCAGGCCGGAGGCGGGCCAGCGCCCGGCAGGCGGCCTGGGGGGTACACCGCAGCTGCTGCGACAGCAGCTGGCAGCAGCCGCACAGCCGGGCTGGGGGCACCGCCAGGAATGCGGGCTGCCGCGCGAACAGCTCCATCGCCTCCTGTACTGCCTCTGGCGTGAGGGCTACCCCAGTTGGGCCGCCACTGAGGCCATGAGTCCCATGCTCCGGCCCAGGTAAGCCGGCCTCCACAGCTGGCACCAGTGCCCTGCGCTTCGCTGCTGGGTGTAGGGTTCTGGGGCCTGCCTCGCTTGCGTGTGGAGAGGTTGGTGGGCTGTGTGTACTGGGGGTGGGGGTTGCGGCTGCACCCGCGAGCCCCATGGCCAGGCGCTCGGCCCGGGCTCGCAGGGTGGCGGTGGGGCAGGCCAGCAGCATGGGCTGCAGGGACACCATGTGGACAACCTGTGTACGGCATTGCACGATAACGGGGAAACACATGGTTGGGCGTGTAACGCTGAGCAGGGCAGGTACAAGACCACGCTTAACGTTGTTCGGGCTACACCGCCTAGGGTTTGGGTTGCCAAAGCGGGATTACCTGTGCGGCCGTGAGGTTCAAGTCTTGCTGTAAGATGGTCAGCCGTTTTTCCAGCTCCCTGGGGGCCACGCGTGTGTGGCTCTCATCGGACTCCTCCAGTGCAGCCACAAGCGCAGCTGCCAGAGGGCGGGGCACGCCCAGGCTGGCGGCCAAGGCCCCCGCGTCGAGTGCGTCTGCTGCAATTACATTGCCAGCATATTGAGGTCATGCACTATGTTGGTCGTAACGTGCCGGTCGCGTGTTTAGAACGCCAGCTCTCCCCTGACGAGTGCTCACCATGCCTTCCGTCGACCCTTTGCCCTTCGCCTACGAAAGCCGGTACATTCCCGATAACGCTTTTATGATCAAGGTAATTGGATTCTGGCTGTTGCCGGCTACGCCCCGTCCTCGCAGCGGTGGCGACAGCGCGCGCGGCCGCACGACTCCCATAGCTGTTCCGAGGGCGGCTGCTTGGCGAGTCGACTATGTTTTGTCGTAATCGGTAACTAGGAAACAGTCTGAGCAGCATAAGTAGGAATGCGATGTGTGCTCGGCCTTGACTCAGTGAGGGTTGATAGTCATGCGCTGGTTCGTGCTCGCCCAATGTACTCGATGATGTTGATGAGAAAGTATCACGATAACACATATTACAGCCACAGGCATTCGTTATGAACCTTCACTCAGTCCCACGCACGCCCGTCCATGCGAGCACCTCGCCTCTCATGCACCTGGTCCCGTCCTCTCATCCCTAGCACACCCTGCTCCACATCGCTACACTGTAACCTCTCCTCACAGCACACCTGCAACCATCACACCCATAAGTAACCATACAGCGGTCGCAAACCATGAGCTGGGACCGCTTCCGCCTGCCCCTGAAGGGCCCGCGCCCCGCTCAGCCACTGAACCCACCGGAAATTCCCATGCGACACCCCCGCACCCCCGCTCCTGCCACACCACATGTACACATGCTAAAAAGCTACCAAAACCCGGAACTCCTCCGTCATCCACCATCACAACCACCACCCCGCGTTTACAGGTTGAGGTACTTCATGGCGTTGTTCACGTCCTTGTCGCCGCGGCCCGAGCAGTTGAGCACGATGCGTGTCCCGCTCTTGACGGTGGGCACCAGCTTGGACAGGTAGGCGATGGCGTGGCTGGTCTCCAGCGCGGGGATGATGCCTTCCAACCTGTGGGAAACAGAAACCAGGGCCCGATCATGCATGCTTCTCACGGCAATGCACGAGCACTAGCAGACTCACCTACGTTGTCATACCCAGGTACCGGTACACCAACACCTTTGACCAGCCTGCGTCCGCTGCGTCATTTCCGCCACAAGATACATGCTCCCAGTACACTTACAGGCACCAGCCTGCTGCTGCTGCTGCTCTTGAGGGCGTGCCCCAAACGCCTTGCCGTTCACACTCCGACACATGTAGCCCCTTCCCAACCACCAGTCTCAGTCCCGAGCAGCGCTCCCAGCCCCCACCCCGTCCCCCCGCCCCGTCTCCCCGCCCCTGCACCCACTTGCTGAGCAGCTGGAAGCCCTCCAGCGCCTCCTCGTCCGTCACGGCGAAGTACTCCGCACGGCCCACGTCCTTCAGGAACGAGTGCTCGGGGCCAATGCCGGGGTAGTCCAGACTGCGGAGGGGGCGGCCCGCACCACGGAGAACAACGTCAGGTACTATGTATGTACTCGTTATGCCTGCCCCAACCATACTTGCTTCGCCGGCCTCAGCCGCACTTGCTGAAAGGTGCCCTCGCAAGTGGGCTGTCGAAGCAAGCCGTTCAAGCGGCGTTTCTTTGGCAGGCCTGACGCCACGTTCTGTTCCCGCATGGGGTCAAGCTGCCGGGCCCAGCTCGCCGTCCGTCCCCGGCTGCTCACCCAGCGGAGATGGAGTGCGGGTCGATGATCTGGCCGTCGTCGTCCTGCAGCAGGTACGAGTACGAGCCGTGCAGCACGCCGGGGGTGCCCATGGTGAGCGTGGCGGCGTGCTTGTTGGTGTTGACGCCCTCGCCAGCGGCCTCCACGCCGATCAGGCGCACCTATGGGATCGGGACGGGCATGGCGGCAAGATTTGCATACCGGTAGCAAGGGCGAATTGGGGCCATGATGCATTGCAGTGCTCGGGTGCGAGGACGAATGGACGCCCATGCGGCGGGAAGCATCAATGCTCTTTGACCCTCACTTTCACAGCGTCAAGCCCGTCAACCATCCGGTACTGCTTGTGAGAGAGCGGGCACGCGAAGCCCTGGTCTCAAGGGTGTAGGGGTCCATTTTCGGGCTGTACCCGCCAAGAAGGCCCTCCCCCTGCATCTGGTCCCTGTCCGGCCACTCTTCAGTCGCACCCCCTTGGCTCTCGTACGGCCAATCAACGCAACAGCTCCACTCACGTTCTGCTCCTCCACGAACTCGTGGAAGATGCCCATGGCGTTGGAGCCGCCGCCCACGCACGCCATGACGATGTCGGGCAGGCCGCCCCACTTGGCGTTGCACTGGGCGCGGGTCTCGCGCCCAATGATCGACTGGAAGTCGCGGACCTGCGAGGACCCAATGCAGCCGCTTAGCTGATCTGGGTCAGGTCGGGACAAGCGGCAGCCGGCCCCCAGGATGCGTTTGAGGGCCCCCTAGCACCATGCAACCATACCGCAGCGGCCACTGTCGTACATCGCAGCGTACGTAGCGCTGATACACCCCACGCTGATCCCCAGCCGCCGTACCATCATGGGGTAGGGGTGCGGGCCGGCGGCCGAGCCCAGGATGTAGTGGGTGGTCTCCACGTTGGTGACCCAGTCGCGGATGGCCTCGCTGGTGGCGTCCTTGAGCGTGGCCGTGCCGCTGTGCACGGGGCGCACCTCGGCGCCGCACAGGCGCATGCGGAACACGTTGAGCGCCTGGCGCTCCATGTCCTTGGCGCCCATGTACACAATGCACTTGAGGCCCAGGCGGGCGCACACGGTGGCCTGCGGCGTGAACAGGGCGCCCATGACCACTCAGCCTCGTGAGCTCATGCCGCCCCGGCGCAGGACGGAATGCTGCACCGTCTACCGCTTATGGAATTAGGTTGATCGTGCACAAGTGCTTTGCTTGCATAGAACCAGGGTGGGTCTGCTCATCCCTGTGCCGCCAGGGCGCCTCTAAGCCTGGCTGCAGCCACCGCTCGGTGCTGGCCAGGTTCTCCTATCTCCCTGTCCCCCGGGGCCAGGCCGACGCACCGTCGCCACACCGTGCTGGCCAGCGCCGGTCTCAGCAATGATGCGCTGCTTGTTCAAGCGCTTGCACAGCAGGGCCTGGCCCAGGGAGTTGTTGATCTTATGGGCTCCCGTGTGGTTCAGGTCCTCACGCTTCAGATAGATCTCCGCGTGGCCACCGTCCGCCCTGAGGGGAGATGGCAGCGTGGGCTGTAAACGAAGTGTTCGCTGCAGTGAGCACCAGCCCTGGGCTGTCCTCCTTTCCTGCCAGTCCACTCCGCCTGACCGGTCCACCCGCACAAAGTTGCTCAATTGGCGCTCTGCTGACGCCATTCTTATGCGCAAGGGTGTGGTGCAGCATGGGGTGGAGGGCTCACGTCTTCAGGTGGGCCGAAAGGCGCTCGGCGTAGTAGAGGGGGGTCTCACGGCCCACGTAGTCCTTGAGGATGGCCTCCATCTCCGCCTGTTGACGTATGACGAATTGTTTACATAGAAAGCGCCATGTTGCAATTACTTGGGCAAGAGAAAGAAGACCGAAAGGGCCGCCGCGTCGTTCGTCACCACACCCATCAACCCAAGCTTACTGACCTTGAACGACGGGTCAGCCATTGCCTCTTGATAGTCAATCTCCAGCTGAGCCAGGGCTGGGATCAGCGTCTCGGGCACGTACTTGCCGCCAAACTTCCCATAGCGGCCGGTCGCATCGGGGCGCTGGTACTGGGATGCGGGCTTCTCAGGCGCAGCGACAGCATTGACGCTAACAGTGGACCGACGGCTCAGGACCCTCGGCACGACGCGCGCGGAGCGCGTAGCCGGGACCGAGGAGCGGAGGCATGCGTCGCGAGTTGCGGTGAGCTGGGCCATCTTGTGTTATTGACCCAAAACAATCAGTCTGAAACTAATTGTGGCAAGGTGGGCAGAAGGGTTGTCTCAGGATCCTTTGACTGCAACTGCGCCACGATGCACACGTTGGTTGCCAATTCCAATTCCAGCGACGCGACTTGAACCGAAAAAACATCTACTTTAACCATCTGCACGCAATCCGAAAATCTTGGCTACTGACAACGGGCAGTGCATTGAGTCACACTAGGCGAGCACGCTGCTGTACGCCGCTGGTCCCACGCACGCTCTCTTCCGCTTGCTCACTCCAGCTCCGCTGCAGCATGTAGTGTCGCCTCGACAGAAGCATCCGTCGTGACAAACATTTCTCTCTGTGCAGGAGAGTTGGGGACACACGGCGACAAACGTGTCAGGTGCGGCTGGCCGGCCACGGGGCCGGCCCATGGGACGGGCAAAGCCACCCAGCAACCCCTGACGGTCTCTTGGCGTACGCTGGCTCGACAAATCCCCCCTGCCCACACCACATGCGAGTGCGTCCGCACTGGCATTCTGGCTGAAGGTGAGCCGCTTTGAGCACGCACAATGCCAAAGCACTACCTGGCGCTGGATCTCCTCAGGCCCTGGCGCTATCAACTCGCCGCCGCAGCTTTCGTCACTGCACAGTGCGTGCACGAGCCGGCACGCTGCGCCAACCGCCTCGGCTGGGGATGAATCTGGGGCCAGGCTGACGATCTCCACTGTGGGGAACCTGGAGGGGCAGCCCAACGAGGACCCAGGGATTGGGGAGCGCCGGGCTTCCAGCAACCAAGCAAGAATGAGCAGGGACTAGACCAGTGCTACATGACATGACCCGGTCTGGCCCCCTACCGTGCGGTGCACTGCTCCAGGACGGCTGCACATCAGCTCCAGGACAGCTACGCAGAATTCAGGCAGTATTGGTGGGCAGAAAGGTTTGATACCCACCTAGTCGCAATGCCGACCGTCCTGCCTACACCGTGCAGGCTGGCGGGCATCAGGAGGTACAGGTGTTTGAAGTTCCGCTGCAGTGCTTCAATCCTGCATGCGGTGGCCGCGACGCACAAACTAAGGACCACTTCCAACATCAATCAGCAGAGTTCGTGTTGCGCTGTGCAACGTGCTGCCGCACGCCATCCTGCGCCAACAAAGGGCGCACGGTGGGGCACACAGTTGCCTGGGGCATGTCACACGGCAGACCCCACAGGGTACCCTCACAGCCCCCTGCTGACACTTCTGAATGCCAACGACCATACCTGCCGTCGTAAGCGTGGTCTGGCGCTTCCGGTGATGCTGCAAGGTACACGAAGGCGTGGGGCTTGCCAGCAACGGTGACCAAAATGTCCTGTTCGTGACGGGCCAGCACGTTCCAGTTGTATATAGCGGTAGGTATATTTGCATTAACTGGCTGTATGGCCTACCGGGTCGATCGTCGCTGACGATAGCGGCTTGAAGCCTAGCGCAAGAGTTTCAGCTTCCGGTATGAGCACGCGCGGGCAAAAGGCTTCCCGGACTATGCAAGCTCCACCTCGAAACATAGCAGACAGCTAGGTATGAAGGCTGCCCAGCTCCCGATCTCAGTGGACCCGCGGGTCACTGGGCCCCTCGTCAGCGGCGAGCACCTGCCAAACAAGCTACGCGTGGGAAATATGTACTTGCAGTCCTGAAAAGCTGACTACGTGTATGTGCATAGGTCGGGTTCTGGTGTGGGGGCATGGCATGGGCATGGCCTCGATTGCCGTGTCCGGCCCACGTGTTAGTCACTACCGTACTCGATCCCGTGTCCAGAAGCACGAACCCACATACTTTCCACAGCAGATGGACATTGAAGCTCGCTAACGGCAACTATTCCGTTGTTGCATGCACCGCACGCGTAAAACACCTCAACACCTGGCCCTGCGCCGGGTCCAGCCGGGTCAGCGCCGGGTCCCAACTCGTTGGCCCCACAGCAGGCCCCAGCCCACCCCATTGGCATCCCCAAAGCTGTGAGGAGCATGGCACCTTGTAATTTAATCGCCTTTGCTGTCGTCTTCTGTGTATGCCGTCCCGCTCGACCTTCCAAGGCGTCCTCAGCAACCCCAGCTCCACCACGCTGCACCACGCGTTGTACTCTGGAAACCTGGGCTACGCCTTAGCGGGCCCCATCAAATCTACAAACACTGTGCGTATAAAAGCCTACGGCGAAGTGTGCGGTGGTTTTATGCTGGTGTTCATCGGGAGGGATGCTCATGGATGTTGCGGAAGGCGCTGCACGCTGCCCATGACGTAGACTAGTAAGGACACAAGATCGTTACGATTGGTACATGTGGCCAATGCTGCTTGGCAACCAAACGCTGTTTGGCTGTACTCCCAATCCGGGGAACTGGAAAGAGCGAAAGCCCTTCCTTCGCCTTTCCCATAGCCTTGTGAAGTCATAGGAAACTCTTTTACAGCATACAAATACAGGCTACAACCTCAGTTGCTCATACGCTTTTCGCTTGACCCCAGCTGTCGAGAAAAGTGCTGCGGAGGCCGTTGTAAATTTTGCAGCTTGCGCATGTAGGACAGCGATGCTCCGGTGCAACGCGTGCTGGTCTGATCTAGAAGGAAAGTCAGTCGTCACCAGCTGCCAGCACTTGTTCTGTAAGTGTGCAACATGTAACTGCCCTTGGTCCACATTATGGGTCATAGAGGCTACACAGGGGAGGAACACGTCTCGCAGCCGGCTGAAGGAGCTTATTGTGTTGCGGCTCAGGCCTGAAATGTGCACAGCAAGTGGTGGAGAGCGACGCAAGCTGCCCGGTTTGCGACGCCATCATTAGCAAGAGGTAACGCGATATGCAATACAGATGCACGCCTAAACAAGTACATATGCGTTGGTAGGACCCTGGGGCCTGAAGCCACTCACTGCTTGGGACCACAGGTCGGGTGGAAAGGCACTCGCCACGGCTTGTCCGAGATGGTCTGTCGCTGGACCCTCCTTGCTGCCTTTGCCCTAACCCCTCTACCACCCTGCGTTTCACATGCAGCACTGTCAAGGTCATCAATTCTCTCCAAGATGCATCAGCATGCCAGGTGCGTAATGTACAGGTTGAGGGCAGATAAGAGTCAACGTGTCCTTGCTTCCGTGTCTGGGGCACGCCTCGGCACGCCAACCTGTGCAGTAGGCAAGCCTGTACGTCTAGTTATAGGCGGGAAACGATCCTGAAAGATGAGCACACACTAAGAGTTGCACCGGTACTAACTAGGATGTGCCCCCACGAACCCTCCCACCGCAGCTGCTTCTCTGCGGTCAAGCACCAGAGACTGCGTTCGCGTCCGCCCTCGCATCTGTTCAATTTTACATGTCGCAGCAGCAGCTCCAGGTAAGTTGTGTGCTTGGATAGGGGGCGCCATAGCGCCATGGTTGACCGTTTGGCACGTGCTGGGCCATATGCGTTCTGGGCCATAAGTGGGCGTACCCGTGCACCACAGGCGGAGCTGCGAGAGGCACAGCTAACCAAGAAGATCAACAAAGTGCAAGAGGCTTGCCGAAAGAAGCTGGAGGAGGTGCACAACGGCTACGTGCAGGTGAGCAAAGCTACACCGCTCGTGCTTCAGGGCCTTACATGCCGTGGCCTAATGTAGCACATACAAGGCGGCCCTTGGTCACACGGGCGGTGCAACACGAAGCATAGTCACCAACGCCGGGCTTGCGCCCTCAGGCGCACAGCGGCACGCACCTTAGTTGATCAACATAACCCGTTACCTCTGTTGCATCTGCAGGCAAAGCGCAAGTACGAGGAGGCTATGCGGGTCAACCAGACTCTGAAGCAGGATGCGGACGAACTGCAGAACAAGTACGCACAGAAGGCCCAGTAAGTCCTTGCCCTGTCCCAAGCACTTGCTGTACGGGAGCACGGACTAGATGTCCAGCAACGTGTTCGCTTACCATGAGCGCTCTACATGCAGGCAAGCCCGCAAACTTCAAGAAATGGTGAAGCGCATGCAGCAGGAGAACGAGAACCTGCGGATGGGCTCGGGCAAGGCTGTTGTCACGGCGGGACGCAGCATGTCGCCCATGGGGCAAACGGGACACATGGTAGGTTGCGACCTTTGCAGATGTATGCATGCTTCGTGTGCAAGACGACGTGCATGAATAACTGCTTTGCGGGAGCAGTGTCGTGGGGTGTTCTACCGTGTAACTGTTGGTGTTGACACATGTGCTCCTCAACGTGCAGGTGACGACGGTGCAGCGCACACAGGTGTTTGCGAACCTGCCAAGCCCGCCGCACAACGGCGGGTACGGCGGGGCTATCCAGCAAGCGCTGCTACCGAACAGCGGCCGTGTGCAGGGGATCACCGGCGGCTACCGGACGCAGCAGGGCAGCCAGGGCAACGGCGGGTGAGTGCAGAGCTTATTGCGGGCAACCAGTAGGTCGACTCCGCATTCGGGGTCCCCTGCTGACAGGGTGTACGAGTGTTGCGTGCTGCATGGGACGCCGTTCAAAAAAAGCTCGTACTGTCTTGCTGCGTCTGGTTACAGGTTCTTGGGCGGCTCCATGGACCCCAACAGCCCGAGCCAGGTGCTTGCGCCTGGTGGCCTCAAGCGGACCAACAGCGGGGGCTCCTTCGGCGGGAACGGCAGCGCACATCCCGCAATGGGCTCGGGCAGCCAGGACCAACACAACAACGCGCTGCGCAAGATGCTGGGCATGCCGCCAGCGACCAATGCCCCCAAGAGCGTGCTGGCGCGGAGGTCGTCCAACGTGGGGATGAGAAACGACCTCTTCTCTATGTAGCGCCAGGGTGCAGCCAACCACCGCTACAGATCACCGGGCACATAATCCTGTCGGGCTCCTATAGCACACCGTATATATGAACAAGGCCCGTACTACGGCCCTATGTAGGGTACCGACTGCCACATGTGCACAAAGCCGCCAACCGCAAACCGCCTGCGGTGCATCGTCGTCCATGTCGAGCATGTGCGACAAATTCCCGCTGGGGGCTAACTTGTGCAGCAAGGTCCGGAAGCACTCATCTCATTTTTTTGGATACGGAGAATCGTACGGTCACAAGACGATGGTCACCGCAACATCCCAGCGGTATATGAATGGATATGCGTGTATGCTAATGAATGAGCAGTTGCATGCCCCTAAATTACCAGCCCTGTACAATGCTGGCAAGCTTTTGGTTTGTACGTAGCCGCGTGTACAGCTCTGGACCGCTGGCTTGTTAAGAGAGTTGGGGGAGAGTGACATTCGCCGCGCCATCCATAGGGCTGGGCTGCTGTTGAGGAGTGCTGTAGCCGGAGATGTCCGGGACCTGCACACGCCATGGAAAGTGGGGAACATTTTTGCGGTCATTTGTGATGGACTCCGATTTGCTGACAGGCGCTTGCCATGTACGTGTCTGCAGTAATGTAACCAGCCATGCACCTACAGTGTTACTGCAACAGGGGCGCGCCACCACAACAAGCGTACAGTAGCCTCTCGTGCACAGAACCCCTGCGCAAAACCCAATCAGGTCTGATCGTGCAAGTCAAGGCGTTACACCAGGCAGCGCTCACCGGTGTGGACCGCGAGGACTTGGGTGCGCCGATGTTAGGCAGGTTGCCCTGTGCAACAGGGAGCTTTGCCAGGGTGCCCGGGTTGCTGGGCCGCCAGCCGCCCGGCGGCAGGTGCGGGCCCACGTGCTCGCGAGGCAGCGCCTCGGCCGCCAGGCCCTTCGTGTCCGTGTACCTGCAGCACAACAACAGCAACACTCTCATAACCCGCAACTCAATTGATGTACGATTCGTTACCCAACACCGAACTCCACCAGAGGCCAATTCAGTGCTTACCAGTTCTGCACACCTCGCACGTTGGGGTCGTGGTTGGGCTTCAGCTTATCTGCTGACGGCTGCGGGCTGAGCTGGTCAGCGCCCTGGCGGCCGCTGCGCGCCTGGACACGGCCCGAGGGGTCCACTGGCGAGCCGCGCACGGGCAGTTGTGCGGTGGGGATGTGGGGGCCTGGCAGCGTGTCCAGCGTGTCCAGGGGCCGGTCACATGCCATGCAGCGGTACCCTTGGATGGGGCGGGCGGCCAGCATGGCGTGGTCTCCGGGCGCCATACGCGGGCCCGGGGCTGACGGGTCGATCATCTTGTCCTGTGGAGGTGCAGCGCGACACGGGACACATACTTGACCATTGAGGGGTTCACTACTCATGTGGGTCGCGCTGATCGTTCACATGGGAAGCAAGGACGCCTGCCTGCCAAGGCAATTGTGCTGGCAGCCGGCGCACACAACTGCAGGTGGCGGAAAGTGACAGCGCTGCGCTGGTGAGCACCTGCGACGGGGAGGGGCTGTGGCGCACCTTCATGACCCGCACGTCGATGGCCAGGCGCTTCAGCTGGCGCTCCAGGTCCTTGAGCCCGTGGTCCGTCCCGTTCACGTTGCCGCCCGCACCGATGCGCGCCATGGCAGGGGACTTGAGCGTGGCCTCCAGACTCGCCAGCTTCTGGGCCTGCAGCGGAAAAGGCAGCATGGGAAATCAAGCACGCCAAGCTATAGCTAGTGGACAAGGTAGCGCTGTGCATCCTGTTGCACTCTGCTTACTTTCCTTCTGCACCAATTGCGCAATCGATCGAATGGGGCCAAGAGTATGTCTGAATGTGCCATGGCACGACAACAACCACCCGAAAGCAGTACCCTGCGCATTCAGGCAAGGTGGGACCAAGGGCAGCTGATTTGCCACAGGCACCTCCCATACCACGCTACCGGTATACGCAGTTGCTCACCATCTGCTGCAGCGCCGCGGGGTCAAAGAAGTCCATCTTGTGCCGGAAGTCCCCGCTGCCCAGCAGCTTGACCAGCCGCTCGTACCCGCCGCGCGGCGAGCGGTTCTCCTTGCCGCCCGCGCCACCCGCATCGCCGTACTGCCCATCCACCGCCCCCATGCCCATGCCGCTGTGCGACCTAGATGCCCGCGCGTTGTCCAGCCCCACCGCCAGCACGTTCGCCGCATGCGACACCGTGTCCAGCCCCTCCCTCAGGCTGCCCACCTCCCGGCTGAGCTGGCTCACCATCCGCTGCAGACCCGCCGCCGCATCCCCACTAACATCCTCAGTCCCTGCAGCCCCACGCCCCGCACCAGCCCCGCCCGCCAGCACCTCCGCCGGCAGCGCCGCCAGGTCCGCCCTGATCTTATCCAGCTCAGCGTACACGTCGCCCATGCGCTGGTCCAGGGAGGCCAGCGCCTCCTGCCCTGCGTGCCCCAACACCTGCCCCGCAAGCGCCCCCAGCTCCGCCGCGCCCGCCTTGCCGTCCAGCGCCTCCCGCAGCGCCGCCACCTCCTCCGCCGTTGCCTTGCCCGCCAGCTGCCCCTGCAGCACCAGGAGCTCCGCCTTTGTGGCCTTGTCGCCCACCATGCCCTGGATGGCACCCAGCAGGTTGGTGTACCCTCCTCCGCCTCCGCTGCCTCCTCCTTCCCCGCCCTCCGCACCCGTACCGTCCCCGGCCCCGGCGGCTGCGCCCGCCCCAAGCGTCGCCATGAGCTTCACCTCATCTAGCGCGCTCTGCTCTGCCTTGCCTGCCACCGCCAGCTGCAGCTCATCCAGCGCCGCCCCGTCCGCCTTGGCCCCCAGCGCACCACGCAGCTCCGCCACCTCGTCAACATCCGCCTTGCCGTTGACCAGCAGCTCCAGCCGGGTCAGCTCGCTGGCATCCGCCTTGCCGGCCACACGCGTCAGCAGCTCGCCCAGCTGCGCCTGCAGCCGCTCCACAGCACCCAGCGCGGCTCCGTCAGCGCCGTCGCCGACCACCGCAGACAGCCGCTTCGCGTTCGCGTCCGCGGTGGCTGCAGCAGCGGCAAGTGGTGTGGCTGCCGCGCGCTGGTTTGCAGCGGACCCCAGGGCCAGCACCTGCGCCTTCAGGGCCGCCAGCTGCGAGCGTAGGTCATTGATGGCGGCCTCCAGATCCGCTGTAGGCAGCTCGTGGGAGATCATGAACGGCTGTTCCTGCTGCTGTTGGGCGTTGCTTGGAGGCGATGCAGCGCGCGCAGCGGCAGCGGCACCGGCGGCAGCTCCGCTGCTGGGCCGCCTGGCGGCTGCCGCCGCGGCAGTGCCGGCTGCTTGCTGTGCGGCTGCCACGCGCGCTGCAAGCTGGTCTATGGCGGACGTGTCTGCCTTGCCCGCCAGGAGGGAGGCCAGCTCCTGGAGCTTGCGGAGGGCGTCCTCCAGCCCCGACCTGCAACGCATGCGGGGGTTTCAGCACGAGCTTGAAAGTAAGACCTTGCATGCAGCCACCGAGCGGATCCAAGCAAAGCTGACCTGGGCCGCAAGGACAGTAAGTTAGCCTGGCGGCAGGGAAGTGCACCGTCATGCAGCTTGCCCAGCAGCGGCAGCCCCTCTACCTGTCGGCCTTGGCGTCCAGGCGCGCGTAGATGTCCTTGAGCAGCGGCTGCACGTCAGCCAGCGTGTCGATGGCCTCCACGGCGGCCGTGTCCTCCTCACCCGTGGCGGCGGCAGGGGCGGTACTGCCAGCTGCCGCCAGCTTCACCTCCACCTCCTCAATCCGTCTGGGGCAAGCACAACAGCCAGGACTCGGCATCAGTCTTATCGCTTGCCTCACTAAACTACAAGTTGACAAGGAGCTGCGTCAGGGTCGCCGCGGACCGTATGTCTGCCACGAACTCACGCGGGGTGCACGTGCGACAATCGCATGTGTCATGTGAGTGCCACTGACCTGATCAGCCCGTCTAGGGCAGCGCTGTCCACGGTAGGTGTTGCCGAGGAGGCCGCGCTGGATTGGGCGGCGGCCGGGGCGGCCGCCGCCCCAGACGTGCCGCGGGCTTTGAGCGCCGCCAGCTGGCCCGCCAGGTCGTCCACGCTGCCCTGGTCAGCCTGCGATTGCCAACAGAAGGTGGGCGTCAAGTAACGGTAAGCCCTTTGAGCTGTGAGTCGTGTGGCCAGCAGGCAAGTCACCTGCCCTGTATAGTACCGTTGCGCAAAGCCCTTACACCTCAAACCTGGCCCTGCCCACCCTTCTCCCGCCTGCGCACCTTGCCGCCCAGGCGCTCCATCAGCACTGCCACCTGCCCCCGCAGCGCCGCCAGCTCCGCCCCCGCCTTGTTCACCGCGTCCGCCAGGGCCCCACTGTCCACGCTGCCGTCCTCCGCAACCGCCAGCGCAGGGGCCGCAGCCTCCCCCTCCGCCGCCACGGGCGCCGCGCCCGCCCTCAGCATTGCGTCCAGCTCACTGCGGTTGGCCTTGAGGTCTAGCTCCCCACGGCTCGGCTTGGCCTCCAGCTCCTTCTGCAGGCCTGCCACCGTGGCTGCCAGTGCGCTGTGACCCGCGACCAGCTCCTGCAGCTGCGAGCCGAGGTCCAGTCCCGGCGCAGCGGCGGCTTGTGGCCCGTCCTCTGTGGCTTCGCGGGTTCCGGCGGGCGGGGATGTGGAGACATCGCGTGGAGGCTGGGAGGCGGAGGCGGCCTGCTGAGCGGTCAGCTGCTCCTCCAGGGCAGCCACGCGGCGTTCGAGGTCGGGACCGGATGGTGAAGAGGGGGCTGCCGCCGCGTCGTTAGCTGTGGTGGCGGAGTCGCTGGCAGCAGCTGCAGCCGTGGCACCGTCGTCGGCCTTTGCTGCTTGGTCTGGCTGCGGCTTGGTGTCCAGGCGCTCCTCAATGTCATTCTGGGTGACACACGATGGATAAAAAAGGAAGGATCTAAGACAAGGTACTTGGACAATGCACAGGATGGCCGTGCACAGCAAATACGGCTGCAGCCGGCACGTTGGTGGGTGTGCTGGTGGGTTACAGGGAGGCGTGCGGGCAGGCGCAAAATATGCGATCATGATGTGGGCCCGCGCCAAACTCCATGAGATGCACAGGTTCTGTTGTGCAGTGGCTGCTTTCCTTGCGCTCGTTTACAAGCGAACGAGATGCCGTTATGCGCCATGCTTAGAGCGCCTTTCCAGTCCTAAAGGCACCTTACCTGCTTCGCTTGGAGCTGCTGCATAAGCGATTTCAGGTCACGGTTCTCTCTGCGCAACGCATCAATTTCGTCTTGCAGGGGCCCGACAGCCGCTGTTGCCGCTGCCGCTGCTGCACCTCCGACGCCACTTGGTTGAGCTTGCACTGTTTCAACCAGCCATTTGATAGTCTTCTCAAGCTCCTCTACGTCAACCTGCTGAACCACCTCCACTGTTTTCACCTTCAGCCAAGACATGGTGTACAGTATCCAAGGTCTACATAAAGGACGACATATGTACAAGATGGGGCAACTTCAAAGAAAGAATAGGGTGTATGTGCAATGTGAGAGGAGCAGACCCAGCACCTGGCTTCGAGGGGCTCCGGGCGGATGATGGCGAGGGGAAGTTCGGAGGACGGTCGTTTGACCCCAGACGCCAAATAGGGCGTACAACTGCTCACTTCGACACCACATTTCGTCATCATTGGTTTGATGCCATGCACTGAAATGCTCTGGCAAGCAGCAATACCACAACACCCGAACGTGACCGGAACGACACGCCCTGAAGCGTGGCAACAACCATGAGATCTAAGTAGCATTCATGTAACACGCTGCTTCCAATGACGGCGCTAAAGGGCAGCGGCGCCAAGGTATGACTGGAGCAGTGGCTGCAAACTTGGGTTTTGGCGCGCTGCAGCAAGGACCTACTTTGCGCCCAGCAGGCCTACAGCAAGGACACAGAAGACTTGAAAGCAGAAAATGAACAATTGAAAGTAACTCTGTCTACGGTAGCGGAGCGCATTGGCGGTCTCAGCAGGTGGGCCATGGGACGTTGACAGGGGAAGGCGGTGCCGACGGTGGGGAGCGTGCGGAGGGGCATGCGGACTGCGGAGATATGCATTCGGGTGGCGTGCGTACACGCACGGCACACCCCCCTATGCGCTTCCCTGCGCGCTGTTCCGACAGTAAAACCACAGGCCTGCCTCGGCCCGCCCTCCCATGCCTGTACGGCAACAAGCACACTGTGACAAGTTGTTGCCCAGACGGTAACAGCGCACTCACGCGTCATGGTTTTACGTTGTTCAAGAATGCATTAGCACAGCATCCGTAGAAGATGCACTAGCTAAGAAATGCACATTCACCGCGCGCAACTGTGACTGCACTAAGTGCTCGTTGCTGCTTCGTGCGCGTGCTACCCTTCGCTCCATATGCAGCCTGCTGCACGGCTCCCATGGAGAGCTAACCGCTGAGGCCCTGCTGCTTAGCGGGGAGGAGGTGCAGGAGGCGGCACTGCGGGCGGCGTACCTAGCTCACTACTGGGTACGTGTATGGCGGAGGAGTCAGCGGCCTCAAATCCTCTGTATGCAACCAGGCCTGTTAGCAGCCGGTCGGTAGTAGCGTGGCAGAGGCTATGCCTTAGATGCATGTCTCGCTGCTGTTGCGTGCAGCTGGGCTGTGTGAGTGGGTACATGCTTGGTGTGCGTGCGTGAGAGACATGAAGCAGTGCCAAGCGTATCCCTTTCAAGAATGTTACAGTTTTCTGGACACCATCCCCCTTCAGGGACTGGCGCGGCGGCTAGGCATCATGGAGCCCATGGCCGCCGCTCAGGAGGCCCAGTGGGCCCAGGTGGCGCCCCCAGCCTCGTTCCTACACGCAGCAGCGGCCGAAATGGCACGCCGCGTCACGCAATACGCCAACAACCAGGTGCGGCTGACGCGCACACACAACTCCTCAACTTATCGCGCAACCCAATGCTGTGGACCTAGATGAGGGTGCCTGCATCGCAGGGCCAGGCTACGCATGCAGTGCAATTTGCATGCAGTCACGGCAATGAACCGGGCGCACATCCTGCAGGTCTCCAAGTCAGGACACGCACACGAGCAACACGAAACAGCCGCCGCGGCAACGCACGGCCAGCTCAGGTGAGGCAGCCTGACTGAGCCTTATATGTTTGCCAAGGCGGTCTCCTACCTAAGGGGTAAAACCGTCAAGCAATGTGCACAGAGAATAAATGAATGCTGGTAACGTACAAGGACAAACAAAGAGCATAACCTGAAACACGTGGCATGCATGCATGTGGCAAAATTGGCCTGGGTGATGGCCGCAAACGTTTGTCGCTGGGTCAACGGTCGTGAGTCCTATGTACCACCTTGTCTACCCGAAGCCATCATTGTCGGGGCTCACACTCGCTCGGGCAAGTCAGCATCAATACGTGTAGCCATGGAGGTAGGGGCCCCAGCCGGCCGCTCTAGTAGATGAAGCGCTGGTCAAGAACCCTGCTGTCAAGAACCCTCCTGCGTTGTCGAAGCCGCTGCCACTCAGCAGAACAGCAGACGCCGGCCTGGGAACGCGCTCTCCATCATGACATGCTCCGCTAGCTCCTGGCCCGCGGCCGGGTCCTGCACCGCCCTCACGGCCTGGGCGTTCCAGTCGTCCCACGAGAGCATGGGCAGGGCCTGCTGCACGTGGTCTAGCAGCTGCTGGTCCAGGTTGGGCACATGACGCATGAGGGACTGGAAGGGTTGAGGCTGCGCGCCAGTCTGCCAGTAGCAGAAGGCCAAGAAGACGCCTGTGGGAACGGAAGGTGGGGGCCTTTGCGTGAGCGCGGAGGGCGCATGTGGCACGGGGATGTTGCAACAGCAGCAGCAAGTGCAGTTGCGTTGCGTAGAGCCCCTACAACCCACGTACCTTCCAGTGTGTGCCGTGGCAAGCTTCTGAGCACCATGTGTCGTTCTTCATCACTCATGGCCTCAATGGCGTCCCTGCGTTTGCCAGCAGAGCAACGGTTGGTGATCCTGGGCTGCGCACTGGGTAACGATAGCTACCACCCTCGGGGCATGCTATCAAGCTAACCGTCGTTGCAAACCTGCTGCCTTTCTTCGCACCTTGCACATGCCACAGCCGATTCATAGTTTCCACTGCTTTGTTCCCTCCTGCGCGTCATTGAGACCCGGGTGTAAGGTGGTGTCGGTGGCTGTTCGTCGCAGCGATGGGAAGCTGAAGTGCTTGTGAGGTCAGGACGACATGCGCAGCACAAACCTGTATGAAGGCTTCCTTGGCGCATTTGGGCATGTAAGTTGCTGGCCCAAAGAGAAGGAGTCCACGGTAAATTGGCTGGTCGGCGAACGCGGCGACGGAGGAGTGTCCATGATTATGAAGAGTCGATGTTATAATATATGCTTGATATACTTGATGGCAGTATGCGGAGCCCAAGTCCGGGGCAATTATTATTGCCACGAAGGTGTGGGTCGACGAGTAATTAGCGACTCACAGCAAATTGCAGCTGTAGTGCTTGGCGTGATGTGCAGTATTATAAAGGAATGTCTTGGGGTTGCCCTGGTTGTGGTCCGGAATGTGGATGTTGCGGCATTTGTTGCGGCAATTGCTCGCTACCGGGCGTTTTCGGTTGGAGCCGTTGCGGGGCGATAGCTGCAACACCGACAGCTTGCTTGCGCTGCCCCGCGGCCCAATGTGCAGTCCAACTTCAAGCTCAGGCGCATGCGTGGCGGACTGCGTTTCCATTGAGCGCGCCTTGCGCTGCCTCGTTGCGCTGGGCGTGCCGATGCGGGTCCGCGAAACGGTCGCCGAGGCAGCGCATAACGCGGCAGCTGGAGCAAGTAAGGTAATAATTTCCTTCCTATAACATTGTGACAGCTGGGTTTACGCTGTAGAGCATTTTTGTGCTCCACCTTGTCACTTGGGTACCCACTGAGGAACCCTAGTCATACCCCACGACACCCACCACGTGTTTTGCGCCCTCCTCCCAGGTTACCGACGCGGATGACCCGAGCACATGCTCAGCGGCCCCGCCCCTGCTGCCAGACACATGCCAGGCGGTGCAGGAGGCACAGTGGCTGTCATCATGGCTGTGTTACATTTGGGGACGAGCAGCGCTGTCCGGCATCCTACCCACGGTACGGGACCGCTCAAGGAGCGTACGCAACCCTTGGTGTCAGGGTCCTTTTCAGACATTACAGGACATGTTTGAATACGATGTGCTCTTTTACACAGGTGTCGCTACCCTACGCTGAGGAGTGGGCGGCACGCAGCAGCCGGAGCCCCAGGACCCTGCAGGCGGTCCTGCAGCAGCTGGCCGACGGCGCCGCTGCCGAGCTGGTGAGTGGGGTTGGCGGACACTCAGACCACACTGTAAACATGTACTGTGCTATACCACATACGTAGTTGTTGGTGTCTCACAGCGTGCCTACAGAGCGTCGTCACCTCCTTGCCAGCTAAAAGAGCTCGTTTGGTCCTCCACGGCCACTAATGGGCCGCAGAGCCCGTCGGCGCGCAGCCCGCCCGTGCGCAGCTCCTTCCGGTTGTCTACATCAAAAACGATATGCATGTTTCCATGCCCATCCACAACTACCCCTCTTAAACCGCCTACGCCTTGTGCATGCAGGCGCTGTACCAACACGACGTCGAGGTGCTGCTGTGGCAGCGCCGGTGACGACGGCACTGATGCCCCTGGGTGCCCAGCTGCTGCTTGGTCGACCCATAGCAAGCAACGCTTGCACCCACGCTATCTACGCCATGTACCATCTGTACACCTTCCTAAAGGAAACCTAAGCGGAACACCGGTCCGCCATACAGCATGGATCTACCTTCACAGCCAGGGGACGCAGCTTGTCCAGAGCGGCACGCTATCAGCCTTCCGCGCTACCCTGACTGCGCTACTTGGCGCTTGCCGGAGCTCTGGGCGTCCGGAAGCGTCTCAGCGCCGTTGGTGCCGTTATGGGACGCGTTCAGACGCGCCTCAATCTCTGCTAGCTTGGTCTTCAGCACACTGTTCTCCTCCCGCAGGTTGTGGGCCTCTTGCAGCAGCGCGGGGTTGTCGCCCACGAGATTGGTGGCCAGCTGCGTGCAGACGTGGGCACGGTTGCATTAAGACACGTGTGGGCATACCGTGGGCCTTGCGGTGTCGTATGCACAAGCATGGCATCCGTGCGACAACAACTTGCGCGTTGCATGCGGCCCAGCATCAACAAGCACGGCCTAGCGTGGTGGTTGGCCATGGACTTTTTGCTTAAGCTGTAACGGCGCACCTTGTCGAACACGGGCATGAGCGCCTTGCCGGTGCCCGCCGCCACGTTGGCGGTTGCCGCTGCGGCCACAGAGGATGCGCGCATCAGCACGTTGCCAGGTGTCATGCCGCCGGGCCGTGGTCCGGGCGTGTGGATGGCGCTGTGTATTGCGCTGCCGTTGGTAGCGGTGGACGGGCGTCGGCGGAGGGAGCCGGAGCCGGCTGCATAAACGTGTGCCCAAGGAGGGGCAAGCTTTGTAAGACACGGGCGAAGTAAGGCCAAGGTGCTTTTGGGTCAGGCCAGGGTTCACGGCACGCGCTGGTGCACGCTGCTGCGCTTACCTGTCGCGGACAGAGGGGCCTTCGGGCTCTGCACAGGCTCGGCATCTGGGTCGTACTTCTTGATGAGCGCCATCGTCTTATCGAAGCGTGTCGAGTCCTGCACTCACATCAGGGGTAGGAGCGTGTGAGGCTGCAAGAGGCGACCAGTGCCGGTGCCTTACGTCGCCAGCCCGATACCCCCGCACTGCCCCGCACTACCGGACGAGCCAGCAGCTAAAGTGCTGCATGTACGTGCATCCAGGTACCTTTAGGTCCTTGATCATCTTACGCTTCGACTCCATGAGTTTCCGCAGAAAGCGCTCATCCCGTGCCTCAGCTAAGCGCAGAACCCTGTACAGACAGGCACATGCATACACGTGTCAGACTTGTGGACCTCGTGCTGCTGATATTCAGGACGACCTGACATGCCTTTATTACTGGGTGGACAGGTAATGATGCTATCGTATCCTGGGGTTCCAAGCCCCCTCCGCAGTCTAGGGCGCACCCACCACAGCAGGCCCTTGAAGAGGAGGACTGCCACCAGGGGCACCGCAAAGGACGCCAGAATGCGCAGGCTCTTCCGGTACCATTTGGGGTCAGGCACTTGTTGTATCTGCAGTGTTGTATCCAGGGGTTTTGGTTGCCTTGGTGCTAACAAGCGACAGGCTTAACCTCCCTTTACCCTGGCAAGGCCCTACCCAGGCGGTGAACAGGACAGCCAGGCAGAGCAACACCGTGGTCGTCCAGAAGGCGATGCTGCTGACCGCCTCCATGGTTTTCCGACGCTTGACCCGGCGGTCCTGATCATAGGAAACCAGTCAGGGCTGAGCGGACTTGCTAGCTTCTTCTGTCGGCCGAATACCCAAACGTGGCCGCTACGCTTGAAGCTTACCACGACCCTGCTGGACTCCTTCTCTAAACGCTCGAAGGCCTTTTCATAGTTGGCATAATAGGGATCTGTTCCCACGCGGCGGGAGAACACTAAGCCCATCTCCAACCGTTCCGGGCCCGAGACTGTATTTCCTACGTTACGCTATGTGCTAAGCAGTATGTGTGTGCCTTATTAAGAAGGTGAAGCCTAGCTTTCGCGCAGCGTCTGGAATGATGTCGCTCCGGTGTGGGGTACAAAGTTTGCACATCCAGGTATCAGAATCTGTACAGGAAGTACTAGAACACATGTCTATATGTAGCCGTGCATCGCGTCTTGCATTCTCTCTGTCAATCGGCGGGGGCCGGGTGGTTGCTGACGGTTGAACGTCTGTAATGCTTTTTTGCAGGTGGAGTTCCTTTCGAGCCCGGCGTGCCATAGAAACTGCACATCTGGTTCAAGTGTTAGTATACACAAGGGGTGCTGGTACGCGAGCTTCATTCACGTAACACACGTCATGCCATAAAGCAAAAGAACCCTGGCCGTAACGACGGTCCGCAAACCATGGAAGCAGTTCTGAGTGGCTTTCTTGGGAGGTTCCCAGATGCAAAGAATGCTCTTCAGGATGCCCTGGCTCAACGGGTGAGGCTCCGGCACAGGGATGTCGGCGGCGCGGCGGCGGTGTAAATGCATTTCGGCCATCATATTTAGGCTAAACAATCCCGCCATTGATGCGGGAACCGCAGGCGTCGCTGGAGGAGCTTGCGTCGGTGCTCGAGGACCTGCTGTGCCAGCCGTTGTACACCCTTGCCCTGGGGAGTGCCCTCCGCAGCTGCGGCTCAGTCCTCCGCTTGCTCAGCTACCTCGTCGAGAGGCGACTGAGCGCGGCCAGAGGGAGCACAAACGATTTAGTTGCGGAGGACGGTGCCTTCGTTGTCATGCTGGTCAGCGTGCTGGAGCTGGCACCCCACTGCGGCAGGTACGGGGCTAACCGCCTTCCAGTAAAAGCAAAGCCCCGTTCTGGCGTCAAGCCATCTGCCACAGGCTCTGACTACTCCACCCCTTTTACCCACATTTGTAGGGTGGTGCAGCGCTACCTGGAGCGATGCGTCCCTCCGCAAGCGATGGCGCTGCAGGCGGGGGCCGGCGGCGGCGGTAGCGGCAGTAGCAGCAGCAGCGTGGGTCCCGCGGCGGCGGACCTTTCCTTCGCTGCCCTGCGGGCGCTGCAGCTCCTACCCGGCCTCCAACAGCAGCCCGCATGGGCCGCCGGGAGCTTTATGAAGCTGCTGACGCACACGGTAAAGCGCGACTGACTGCACTGAATCATGCACCATGGCGGGTACCGCTGTGGCTCTGCGACTGTCTGCAGCTAAAAGCATGGCAGCCGGCAAGCTGACAGTCATGTCGTTGCTTCTGGTTGCAGACCCCGGAGGTCCGCTGGGCTGCGGTCCAGGCCGTGGCGCTGCTGCTGGCCATGGTGAGTGCTGCTGTGTCTGGTGGTACATGGTGCGCAAGGGGTGAGTGGTACAGGAAAGCCTGGTTTGGCATGCCGTCATGTGCACCGAGCAGCATCACCATGACCCAGATACGCACCGGTATGCTTGATGGGGCTGTAACGCTGTTGCCGACTCCGTCCGCCGCCACACTCTCCGCTGCACCCCAGAGCGACGCGGGCAGGGGCACGCTGTGTGAGCACCTGCTGACGGATGAGGAGCACGTGGCGGCGGTTGGCAGTTGGCAGGCGCAGCGCAACGCGGTGGCGCTGGAGCAGGCAGCCATGTGGCTGCACGAGCCTGCCACGTGTGGCCACTGCGCGCAGGGGGCAGCTGCGGCGCCAGGGGCAGCAGCGGGTGACGCAGGCGCAGGCTGGGACGCGGGGCTGAGCAGCAGGGCAGCCGGGGCGGACCCCCTGGGGCTCCCGCCGGCGCGCGGCTTTGCCCAGGTGTGCGGCATCGAGCTTGCGTGTCGGGAGGACGAGCCCTCAGCCGCTGGTGATGGCGGTGGTGGCATGGTGGCTAGCGGGAGCTCCGGGGCGCTGGACGCCGCAGAGGCCTCCCCAGGGCCCGGGGCTGGTGGTGCAGGCAGCGGCAGTAGTAGCAGCAGCGGCCATCCGTTTGTTGCGACACCCACTGTGCGGCGTAACATGGAGGCAGCGGCGTTGGTGCTGTGCCAGGGCCTCCCGCTGCTGTTGGAGGGGCCGCCGGGGTCCGGTAAGACGCGTCTGGTGGAGGAGCTAGCGGCACGGACGGGCAACGCCGGGACCATGGTGCGCGTGCACCTGGACGACCAAATGGACGCCAAGTCGCTGCTGGGGGCCTACGTGTGCACAGCGGTGCCGGGGGAGTTTGCGTGGCAGCCGGGGCCGCTGACGCAGGCCGTGTCGGAGGGGCGGTGGGTTCTGATCGAGGATATCAACATGGCGCCAGGGGACGTGCTGGCGGCGCTGGTGCCGCTGCTGGAGAGCCGCGTGCTGCACGTGCCCAGCCGCGGCCTGGCGGTGCCGGCGGCGGCGGGCTTCACGCTCATTGCGACGGTGACCGTCGCGCCGTCGAGTGGCGGCGGCGGCGGTTCGGCGACGGGGGCGTACGGCATGTCCAACATGGTCAAGGTGGGGCAGGGGCGGGGTAGAGGGTATAGGGTTTGCAAACATTGGGTCCAGGTCGAGGCCGTTGTCGTGGGCAGTGCTCCAATGGCATTTAGTACCAAAAATTGCAGTGTACCGTGTACTGGTGGGGTCCAGGCATGTGAGGCCATTATGGCTGCACCTGCTGACTGCATGGTACATGACATGTCGTACTTCCGGGGGTGCTGCAGGAGCTGCTGGGCGGGTTATGGCGCACGGTGCGCGTCGACGCGCCCAGCGACAGCGAGCAGATGGCGCTGCTCACCACCGCCTACCCGCAGCTGCTGCCGCTGCTGCCGGCGGCGGTGGGCACGCTGTGCCTGGTGCAGGCGGCGGGTGGGCACCACGACGGGCAGCCGCAGCAGCAGCATGCCGCAGCAGCAGGGCAGCAGGCCGGCGGCGACGGCGCCAGCGGCACTGCGGGGATCATGTTGACGGCTGCGGGCGTGCAGCAGCACGGCCCGGGGCAGAGCGCAGCGGCGGCGGCGGCGGCGGTGCAGAGGGGTCCGTGGCACGGGCTTGCGGAAGCGGCGCTGGCGGCGGCGGGTTTGAGGCGGGGCGACCTGGCTCTGCACCTGGGGAGGCACTTCTCGCTGCGGGACGTGTTCAAGTGGTGTGCGCGCATGATGGTGGGTCGAGAGGTTTGTGAGAGGAGCATGAGGTGGTATTGTGTTTTCAGAACGCCTTGGCCACGCTTGGGAGGTAGCGGGGCGCGGGTCGCCGATGGGCATGGGTACTTACGAGGGCTACCGGTATCCGTACATGAGTTATTGGTGTGGGGGCGCAGCGTTGCGGCATGTGGGTCAGCAGCGGCAGCATCGTCACTGAACTGCGGCTACACATGTGAGAGGTGCTGCCAAAAGCGGTGGCACAGGGACAGTAGCTCCCATCCTTGCACTGGCGCGCCCCGGTGCAGAGCCGCAGTGCGTCCTGGAAACGGGCCAAACACAGTGCCAGGCACGCAGAAAGCCGTGCACCTGCGAGGACGTGGAGTATTACCCAGCTACCCGGCACCGTTTGAAGCAGCAGCAGCGCCCAGATTGTCGCTGCTGTCAATGCGGGTGCAAAAGCAAACCCCCTTCAGCCTTCACTGAATGCTCGACCACGGCTTGGGATTGGGTGCGACGGGGCGGTCCTTCCCTGTCGCACTGTCGTTGAGACCGCACACTGCCGCTTCCGCAATCCGCCCATTTCATTCTCCCCTTTTTCCACTTCACGCAGCACCTACATTCCGCGCCGTTGCGCAGTCGCAGCTACGGTCAGGTGTTGCGTGCGCAGCGCAAGGCGGCGGAAGCAGCCGCAGCGGTGGCAGCATCAGGCACAGACGCCTCCGGGGCCCCTGGCGCTGGTGTGGCCCCCGCCCCGGACCTGTCCACCCTGGAGGCACGTGTCCGCGAGGCGGCATTCGTGGAGGCCGCCGACTGCTTTGCCGCGCTGGTGTGGCGGCCGGACATGCGCATGAAGCTGCTGCAGGTGCGCCCACGGGCCCTGCACGCCCGACCCACATCTTTGTACGCCTCGGTATGACATCGCCTTTTGGATGCACCCTCATGCCTTCGCCAACATTAGTGTATTTAATCAACTGAACGGTACGGGGCCTGAGCACGGGTGTTGTCGCCCTACCGTTCTGTGTCTGCAGGCGCTGGCGGCGCTGTGGTGCGCCCCCGCGGGCTCCCCCGAGCAGTGGGACCTGCTGGGCAAGCCGCAGCTGGCCACGGCGGAGGGCGCCCCCGGCGGCGGCGAGCGGCAGCTGCTGGTGGGCCGCGTGCCGCTGGCGCTGGCGGAGGACGCGCAGGAGGGCAGGGACGCGGCGGCGGTGGCGGCAAGGGTAAGCATCTGGCGCAAACTTAGACCCAAGACATAATAAGCAGTCCGAAGCATGCTCTTAATGGAAGCTTATGCAGTACTTGTTACTTGCAACACCGGGGGACGAATGCAAGGCTAAGCTTTGTTGAATGGTGGTTCAGATGTGTGAGGACGTCTGTGGCCGCAGGGCGGGAGCGGCTCTTCCTCGGCGGCTGGCGGTGGCGGCGGCGGCACGTTTGCGCGCACGGGGCACGCCATGCGCGTCATGGAGCGCATCGCCGCCGCCCTGTCATGCAACGAGCCCGTGCTGCTGGTGGGAGAGACAGGTGCGGGCAGGCGAGCACGGTGCCCTGCTTTGCCTAGTTGAATGCCTGCAACCAGCGCCACGTATTTCCATTCATGGATAGGGTGGGAGCACCTCATGACCCAGATCGCTGCCAAGCGTCCAGAGTCCCACCGCCATCGTCCGGCCACGCTGCGTGTCAGGCGATGCGTTTACCACCGAATTTGCAATATTAACAAAACAAATGAGCAATACCATGTGCGTGCGTGCAGGCACGGGCAAGACCACGATGCTGTCCCGCATGGCCGGGCTGGTGGGCGCGCAGCTGGTGTCGTTCAACCTGAGCCAGCAGACCGACTCTTCCGATCTGCTGGGCGGCTTCAAGCCCGTGGAGCCGCGGGACGCCCTGGCGCCGCTGCTGCCCACATTCGCCTCGCTCATCCGCAGGACCTGGACAAAGTGGGTACCCGGTCTGGCCATTCGTAAATGCGCACCTGGCGCATTTGCCCTGCGAACATCATGGTGCTTAGCTGCTGTACATGCACGAGTGTGGAAAGGGGTGTACAATCGCTACGTTGGGGTGCACACTGGCGCAAGAGTTTATGGAATTGGGTCGTGACCATACCCCAGGGGCAACAACGACGAGTACGTTGCGCGTGTGGCTAAGCTGGCGGAGCGCAAGAAGTGGTTGCAGCTACTGGCGGCCTTCCGTGCCGCCCTGTCGAAGCTGCACGATACGGGGCTGGTGGCCGCGGGCGGGGCAGGGGCAGGGGCAGGGGCAGGCGGAGGGGACGGCGCCGCAACGGAGGCGGCGGCGGAGGCGGCCGAGGCGGCGGCGGCCAAGGGCGGCAAGCCGTCCAAGAAGCGCCGCGTGGGCGGCGGCGCGCACATGAGCGAGGCGCTAAAACACGAGTGGAGGGTCTTCTCGCAGGTCAGTCCATGCTGTGGATTCTGCTCTGACGGTGTGCCAGCGGTCCTACGTCTCCAGGTTTGGACTGCGTCCGTGCCGGATTGGTGGCAACTAGCTTACATACACGACCTCTTCAACCATGTCGTGGCAAGGCCTTTTTTCCTCGCCCACCCCTGGAGCCGGCGGACCGTCACTTTTTGGCTCTTTAGGATTCCGTCACTCGACTGCAGGACACCGTTGCTCATACGCTTAACTAGTACCATTTTGTTTCCCCCAACCCGAAGGACCTGGCCAACGCGGAGCGCGCCGCTGCGGTGGCAGAGGGCGGCTTCGCCTTCGCCTTCGTGGAGGGCGTGCTGGTGCAGGCGCTGCGCAACGGCTGGTGGCTGCTGCTGGACGAGATCAACCTGGCGCCCGCCGAGGTGCTGGAGCGCCTGGCGGGCATCCTCGAGTGCAGCGGCCCCAGCGGCAACAACACCGCCGCCGCCGGCGGTTCCGTAACCCTGCTGGAGCGAGGCGACACGGTGCAGGTGCCCCGCCACCCGCGCTTCCGCCTGGTGGCGGCCATGAACCCCGCCACAGACGCGGGCAAGCACGAGCTGCCGGCGGCGCTCCGGAACCGCTTCACGGAGGTGTGGGTTCCGGAGCCGGGCGCGCGGGAGGACCTGGCGGCGCTGGTGGCGGCCTACCTGGAGGGGCTGGGGCCGGCGGCGCCGGTGGACGCGGCGGTGGAGTTTTACTTGGCGGCCAAGGCGGAGGCGGTGGGTGCTAGAAGCTTGGATGTATGGACAGCGACACCTGGGTGAAGACGGTGTACCGTAGCGTAGCATGGTATGGTACCTTTCACCTAGCGGCCAAGGCGGAGGCGGTGGGTGATGATTTGCTTGGGGGCAGTTGGGGGCAGTGGGAAAAGCGAGTGGTGAATTATTGCAGCATAGCAAATGCATCCACCGTGTGGTAAGGTGGTAAGGTGGTAACGGGTGCTTCTGCCTGGCAGCCAAGGGGGAGGCGGTGGGTTATAAGTTGCTTGGGGTTACAGAGAATGCCAGTTGGCTGGCCCCGTGGACTGTAGCTTGGTGCATTTACCGTGTGGTAGTATGACTGTCCCACCGCCGTGCAAGTTGAGGTGACCCTAGCGGTACGGTATGCGGTTTTGGGCACGTGCTAATACTGCAGCTTGCGTTGCGCGCATCCAATGCATCAAGTTGTTGCTCTGCGTGGATGTGCAGGAGAACCGCCTGGTGGACGGCGCCGGCCAGAAGCCCGCCTACAACCTGCGCACGCTGTCCCGCGCGCTGCACTACGCGCGCGCCGCCACGCCGCTGTACGGCATGCAGCGGGCGTTATACGACGGCGCCGCCATGGCCTTCCTCACGCAGCTGGCGCCCTCCTCCTCGCCCCGCATGGAGGCGCTCATTGCCAAGCACCTGCTGCCAGGGGTCAAGAACGTCAAGGTGGGCTGGGGAAGTGTATTGGCAGCTGTGTGTTTTTGTACTGTCATGCAAGGAGCACAGAACCTGACAAAGGCACTACCGCCCATGTGGGTAGGGCAGGCATCAAGGCCTTGGGACAAATAGCTGACGGTATCGTTGCCCCTCCTGTGTGTGCCCGCAGTCGCTGCTTCGAGCACCGCCCGAGCCGCAGGGCTCGCCCCACGTGCTGTTCGAGGCCTTCTGGTTGGAGCGGGGGCCGTTGGAGCCGCCCCCCGGCGGCCGCGAGGAGGACGGCGGCGGGCGGCGCTTCGTCATGACCTCCAGCGTCAAGGGGCACCTCACCAACCTGGCCCGCGCGGTGCTCATTCGGTGAGGGAAATACTAGTTCCGGTGGAAGGTACCGCTGCCGGTTCTGCCATGTGTCCTCATGAGTACTTGGGCAAGCGATACTTGGCAGAGAGGGCCGAAAAGGGCTAGAACTAGATTGTCGGGGGGCTGCGCAGGTTTCAGACGGGCAGCTCCGACTCACATGCTCACCGACACGCTGCTCGTCCCTCGCCGTTGTCTCCCTCGTCTCCCTTATCCCCTCCCCCCAGGCGCCATCCGATCCTGCTGCAGGGCCCCACCAGCGCCGGCAAGACCAGCCTGGTGGCGTACCTGGCCGCGCAGACGGGGCACACCTTCCTGCGCATCAACAACCACGAGCACACGGACCTGCAGGTGGGGACTGGCCGTTGCATACCGGGACAGGAGTCGGGGGCTCACGGGTGGTAGCCATTATACATGCTCCGGCTCCCCGCTGCTTTCTGCCCCCAGTGCTGCCGCAGTACGCATGTCGTTGTCGCTGCCCCCATGCTGCTTTGCAGCACACTCCTTACACTTTCACCACATCCTACTACACTCCTTACGCTTTGTACGTCCCTCTCCCCCACAGGAGTACCTGGGCAACTACGTGTCCGTAGTACGCATGTCTATCCCCTAACCGTGCTGCTTTGCTGCACACTCCGACACAGCATACAACAATACACACCCTCTACACACAGGAGTACCTGGGCAGCTACGTGTCCGACGCGGCCGGGCGGCTGGTGTTCCGCGAGGGCCCGCTGGTGCAGGCCGTGCGGCACGGCTGGTGGGTGGTGCTGGACGAGCTCAACCTGGCGCCCACGGAGGTGCTCGAGGCGCTCAACAGGTGGGTGCGCCTAAACTGCATCTGCAGGCGACACAAGCCTCCCGTCACCTTTCTCCCCTGCACTTCCCATGCTCCAGGCTCCTGTTCTCCAATCCTAAGCATACGTTGCAAGGGCCGAGCCCTCTTACTGACTACATGCTGCCTTAACCGTGACCTACCCGGCAGGCTGCTGGACGACAATCGCGAGCTGCTGGTCCCGGAGCTGGGCGAGGTGGTGCGGCCGCACCCGCGCTTCATGCTGTTCGCCACGCAGAACCCCCCGGGCGGCGCCTACGCCGGCCGCAAGGTGCTGTCCCGCGCCTTCCGCTCGCGCTTCCTGGAGCTGCACATCGACGACATTCCCGACGGCGAGCTGGCGGAGATTCTGGAGAAGCGCTGCGCCATCGCGCCGTCGTACGCCGCCAAGCTGGTTGCCGTACAGCGGGAGCTGCAGCGGCGGCGTAACGCCCACAGCGTGTTCGCGGGGAAGCACGGCTTTATAACGCCGCGTGACTTGTTTCGCTGGGCGGAGCGCGGGGCGGTGGGCTACGAGCAGCTGGCCACGGACGGGTGTGTGCTGCTGGGGGAGCGGCTGCGCACGGCGGCGGAGCGGGCGGAGGTGGTGGGCGTGGTGCAGAAGGTCATGAACGCGGTGGTGAGTTGGGAAGGGGGCTGGGATGCAGCGGGGGTGGGTGGGGGGCGTCTGGGCCGATGCGGGTGCCGTGGCAGAGAGTATAGAAGCTGGCAGGTGGCCGGATGCGGCCGTACAAGCTCTTGTCTTAAAGTCAAAGCCCCATTCTCGTGCTCTTGTCGACCTGTCTGTTGTCTTGCAGGTGGACCTCGAGGCGGTGTACGTGGCGGAGGGCGACGCGCCCATCCGTGTGCTGCAGGTGGCCCTGCAGCAGCAGCAGCCGGAGGTGCAGGAGGGGCAGGAGCAGGGGGAGGCCCAGGGGCAGCAGGTGCAGGGCACCACCAGCGGCGAGACGCGGGAGGTGCTGCAGGCGGCCCTGCGCGGTGTGGTGTGGACCCGCAGCATGCGGCGCATGTACACGCTGGTGGAGAGGTGGGACCGGGGACAGTGATTACACAGTGCAATGGGGAAGCTGGGGTATCTCTCGTCCACGGCTCGTGTGATATGCTGTGCCTATGCGCCCGGCCACCAGCAGGAGACCCCGTAGTACTTCACTCGTTCTCTTCTCTCGCTGTGTGCCCCAGGTGCCTCCGCCACAGCGAGCCAGTGCTGCTGGTGGGCGAGACGGGCACGGGCAAGACCACGGTGTGCCAGCTGCTGGCCCTGATGCGCGGCCAGCACCTGCACATCCTCAACTGCAACCAGCACACAGAGACGTCGGACTTCCTGGGCGGCTTCCGCCCCACGCGCGGCCGCGAGCGGGCCGTGGGCCAGCTGCGCGCCGCCGCCGCCCGCGTGGCCGCCAGCCCGCTGCTCAAGCTGCTGGGCGTGGCCGCACCCCTGGTCCCAGGTGCGCCCCTTGCACCGCCACCATTACTGCATTGCCACCGTTATCCGGGTGTTGTTGATGCCGACGATGCTGCGTTGCATGTGAGCAACTAGCCTTACCTTGACTGCGCTTGGATTCTACCCGGCATTGTATGAGCATGCTGGTCAGCAAAGGTTCAGGACTGAGAGTCTTATGTTTGCCGTTCCTGTCCCTCCAGACGAGCTGGGCCCCCAGGCCCTAGCACCACTGGCTGCCACCGTTGCTGAGGCGGTGGCCGCCGCCGCCAAGGCGCTGGAGGCCCTGGAGCCCAAGGCCCGCAAAGAGGCGGACAAGTCCCTTAAGAAGGCAGCCAAGGCGGCGGCAAAGGCCGGTGGGAAGGCGGCGGCGGCGGCGGCGCCCGGCGGCGTGGATGAGGCGATGGCAGCGCTGCGGGAGGACGGCGCTGCGGCGGCCACGGCGGCGGCGGAGGCGCGTGCTCCATTTGCGTGGGTTGACGGGCCGCTGGTGACAGCGATGCGGCTGGGGGACATGATCCTGGTGGATGAGATCAACCTGGCGGAGGACGCAGTGCTGGAGCGCCTTAACAGGTGGGCTGGGGGCGCGTGTGCTAACAGCGTGGTGGCACTTGTATGGAACGTGGCAGGCGTGGTGACGGCCCTTGGCATTCATGTTACATGGCGTTGAGCATTGCTGCCCTCCACCCAGGCATGCTGCTGCATGCTGCGACCACGCGGGCGTTGCTCCGCTTTGCTTGCATTGCCTGACGGGCTGTGTGAGGGCTATGGACTTGCGACGGAGACGCAGTAACACGTGCCTGCTGTTACACCGCAGTGTGTTGGAGCCCGGGCGCACACTGACGCTGGCTGAGCGCGGCGGCGAGGGCGCGGAGGTGGTGGTGGCGGCGCCGGGCTTCCGCCTGCTGGCCACCATGAACCCGGGAGGCGACTTCGGCAAGAAGGAGCTGTCCCCCGCGCTGGCCAACCGCTTCACCACCGTGTGGGTGCCGGCCATGGAGGACCTGGACGAGATGAGAGCCATCCTGGAGGCGCGCCTCACGGGTGGGTCTGTTCCTACACACGTACTGGACTCGCTGCAAAACCTGCATGCAAGGTACTAGACAGCACGGGTGGGTGCTGCCTGCTGCACACAAACACTGAACTCCCTGCGCAACTTGCACACACAGCAAGGTCGGAAGAAGTGTGAACAGCATGTGGCTTGGTGTGCATTGTGTTTGTGGGCTTACTGATGATGTGCGTATGATGAAATAATCTTCGCAGACGAGGTCCACCGTTCGGCGATTGCGGAGCGGCTGCTGCGCTTCTGGCAGGAGTATGCGCGGCAGCAGCCCAGCGGGGCCCGGCAGCCGCTCAGCGTGCGCGACCTGCTGGCCTGGGTGGGCTTCGTCAACGCCACGGGCGGGCAGCTGGGGGCGCTGGCGGCGTACGCCCACGGGGCGCACCTCACCCTGCTGGACGGTAAGCACGCCGCCTGCTGCTAGCTGCCACTGTATCCTTCCGTTCACCTGCGTGGCCTGTTTAAGTCCAAGGAAAGGTTCTTACCAGGACCCGCGTGCAGCTACTCGTACGCGTACTTTAGGCTCGCACCTCCCTGCACCTCCAAACCTGCAGGCATCGGCCTGGGCGTCGGAAATACGTAGCGGCATTCTTGCACTCTTAACCCCATTCCTACGCTCTAGCCCTGTACCGGTATCTGACTCATTGCCGCGCCATTTGACTGCAGGCATTGGCCTAGGCGTCGGCCTGCCGGCAGCCACCGCCGCCGCCCTCCGCTCCGCCCTCAGCGCCTTCCTGGCCACACAGCTCCCGCCTGACCTGGTGCCCCACGCCCGACTGGCGGAGGGCCACCTGGACCGACTGGACGACATGGCAGCCGCCGGCCTGGTCTCGGCGGCGCCGCCGCCAGGCCACTGGGGCATCCCGCCCTTCTTCATCCCGCTCGCCGACGGCGCCGCCGCCGACGCCGCCGCCGGCGGCTTCGCCCTCCGCGCGCCCACCACCGCCCGTAACGCCTTCCGGCTGCTGCGAGCCATGCAGCTGCGCAAGGCGGTACTGCTTGAGGGCAGCCCTGGCGTGGGCAAGACCAGCCTGGTGGCTGCCATGGCCAAGCGTGTGGGTCAGACGCTGGTGCGGATCAACCTCTCGGAGCAGACCGACATGATGGACCTGCTGGGCGCAGACCTGCCCGCACCCGGGGGGGCCCCGGGGCAGTTCGCCTGGTGCGACGGCCCACTGCTCGGCGCCCTGCGTGCTGGGCACTGGGTCCTCCTCGACGAGCTCAACCTGGCGGGGCAGAGCGTGCTCGAGGGCCTCAACGCCCTGCTGGACCACAGGTCCGAGGTGTTCATTCCCGAGCTGGGGGCCACATTCCGGTGCCACCCCGGCTTCCGGCTGTTCGCTGCTCAGAACCCCGTGGGCGAGGGCGGCGGGCGCAAGGGCCTGCCGCGCTCCTTCCTGAACCGCTTCACGCGTGTCACGGTGGAGCTGCTGCACCGGGAGGACCTGCTGTTCATCGCCGGGTCGCTGCACCCGCGGGTTCCGGAGCCGCTCCTGGGCCGCATGGTGGACCTGCTGGACGCCATGCAGACCGCCGCCTCACCGCCGCCGCTGCCTGCCAGCATGGGCGGCCCGGCGGCGGAGGCAGGCGGGAGCGGCAGCGGGCCTGCGGCGGCGGCGGCTGCCGCCGGCATGCGCGACTTTGCGGTGGCGGGCGGGCCGTGGGAGTTCAACCTTCGTGACCTGCTGCGCTGGTGCGACCTGGTGGAGGGGGCCGTGCCCAAGCCGCCTGCAGCAGCGATGGCGGACGGTACAGCAGCGGAGGCAGAGGCGGGCGCGCTGGATGCTGCCGCGCAGCACTTTGCGCTGATGCTGTTCGCCCACCGCCTTCGCACGCACGAGGACCGGGCTAAGCTGTCCAAGCTGTTCCTCGCGGCGTGGGGCTGCTCCCCTGGCAGCTGGCAGGCTCAGCCCCCCGTGGCCATCTCCCCTGCAACAGTGGTGGTGGGCCGGGCGGTGCTGCCCCGCTGCGTGCTGCCGCCAGCGCAGTCCGCGCCGGGTGTGGCCGCCAGCGCGTCCGCCCCCACCCGGCCCGCGCAGCAGCTGCACCTGCTGCCTGGGTCGCTGCCGCTGCTGGAGAGCCTCCTGACGGCGCTGTCGCGGGGGTGGATGGCGCTGCTGGTGGGCGGCGGCGGCGCTGGCAAGACCACGCTGGCGCGCAGTGCTGCGGCGCTGTGCGGCGTGCCGCTGGTGGAGCTGGCGCTGACCAGCGGCACGGACACCAGCGACCTGCTGGGCAGCTTCGAGCAGCTGGAGCCGGAGAGGAGGGTGCAGGAGGTGAGTGAGGCTTAATGCGAGTGCGAGCACAGTTTGTGTGTACATTTCTTGTACCCGACCTGGATGGGTCAGGTGGTGTTGCTGTGCGGAGAGTAGATGCTGCTGCTTGTAACCGTAAAAGGTGGTACCTGTACCTGCTGTGCGGTTGCTGAATTGCTGGTAACGCTGCAAAGCTGCGACGCTTGCCCTGCAGGCCTCGGACCGCGTGTCCCAGCTGGTGCGCAGCGTGACGCAGCGGCTGCTGGTAGCCAGCGCGGCGGCACACAACACACCTGCCGCCGGCACCACCACCGCCACAACCACCGCCACGACCAGCAACAAGAAGAGCAAAAAGGCCAAGCAAGCCGCCGCCGCCGCCGCCGCCAGCAGCACCGGCATCGGCGCCGGTAGCTCCCTGGTGGACGCCGCCTCGCAGCTGCAGGGTGCCTGGGCTGCCCACTTGGCAGCAATGGCGGCGCGGGAGCAGCAGGCTGACGCCCCCGCGCCCCTCGCCGCCGCCGCTCAACGCGTCAGCGAGCTCCGCGGCGTCGTTGCCATCGGCCGTACTGGCATTGAAGCCCTGTTGTCGTACAACGCCAGCGCCAATGGCGGCGGTGCATCCGCCATGGAGGTCGACACGCCGGCGGCCGCCGGCGGCAGCGGCGGCGGCGATGGCGGTGACGGCGACGGCCTTCGCGCCGCCGCCGCCGCGGCGGAGGCGGAGCTGGAGGGCCTGGCGGCGCTGCTGGCGGACGAGGCAGCGGCGGCCGTTGGCGGCCGCTTCGAGTGGGTTGACGGAGCGCTGACGCGCGCTATCGAGTGCGGGGGCTGGGTGCTGCTGGAGGGCGCCAACCTGTGCAACCCCACGGTGCTGGACCGCCTTAACCCGCTACTGGAGCCGGGCGGTGTGCTGTACCTGAACGAGTGCGGCCACAGCGCGGGTGGCCCACGGGTCATCCGGCCGCACCCCAGCTTCCGGCTGATCCTAGCGCTGGACCCCCGGCACGGGGAGGTCTCCCGTGCCATGCGCAACCGCGGCATTGAGATTTTCCTGCTGCCGCCCAAGCAGCAGCAGCAGCAGCATGCGGTGGAGCCGGTGGTCGACGAGGATGTGGTCAGGGTGGTGCGGTCGCAGGGTGTGGCCAGCAAGCGGCTGCTCCGGGCGTTTGCGGTGGCCCATGGGTCGCTCTGCGCGCTGTGTGTTAAGGGGCACAAGAAGCAGCCGGGGCTGAGGGAGGCGGCGACAGCGGCGGGCCTGGCGGCGGCGCTGCTGGGCCGCGGCTGGGGCCTGGAGGAGGCGGTGCGCACAGGCTGGTCGCAGGTGTACGTGCGGGGCCAGGGCTTCAGCGCAGCGGAGGCGGCAGCCGCAACGGAGGTGCTAGAGGCGCTGGTCCGTGACGGGGTCAGAGCCAAGGAGGATGGGGCTGGCTCTGCTCTTGCGGCAGCGGAGGCGGGCGATGCCATGGACGTGGATGGGATGGGCGGACAACAGCAGCAACAGCAGCAGCTGGTGCCGGTGGCAAGTGGTGGTTTCGGGGACGGTCTGGTGGTGTCGCTGCAGAAGGAGGACGGCTCGGTGTGCAGTAAGGCGGCAGGGGAGCTGCTGGACGCCCAGGCGCTGGTGCCTGCCGCCCTGGACCAGGCCATGCTGGCGGCGCCCGCCGCCTGGCCTGTGGCGTCCACCGTACAGCAGCTGGCTGGCGCGGCGGCGGCGGCGGGCGCAGCCCGCGACGCGTCGCTGCTGTCATACCTCGCCGGGGCCTGCCTGGCGGCGGCGATGGAGGAGCGACATGATGGTGGCGTTGTACGGCAGGGTGTGCAGCGGCGGCTGGCGGAGGCGATGCGGTCAGCGGACGTGGCGGTGCGGCGGGCGGCGGCGAGGCTGCTGGACGCGGCGCCGACGGACGTGGTGGCCCCCGTGCTGCACGGCGTGACGCCGGCGGAAGGGGCCAGCACAGTGGTTGACGGCGGGAGCGCAACGCCCTTGACCACGCACCTGGAGCAGCTGCTGTGGGCCACAGCGCAGTGCCTGGCGCAGCGGGCCTGCATGCTGGATGCCCGGCTGCGGGAGCTCGCGTGCGCGGGTGCTGCGGAGGAGCTCCGCTCCGCCGCCGCCCTGATGTCACCGCCGCTGGGCCAGCCGTCCGTGTCCCCGCTGGTGGGCTTGTGTGCGCAGCTGGTGTCCGCGTTGGTGTCGCACCCGTTGGCCAGGCAGCTGCTCACCTCCATGTGCGATGCCACGGGCGAGGCGGGCATGAGCCGCGAGCTGCAGCAGCTACAGCCGCTGGATGTGCGGTACGACGGCCTGCTACTGCCGTACACGCCCGGGATACCGGCGGCTGTGTGGGCGGGCCTGCAGCAGCGGGCTGCGCGGCTGAGGGCGCTGCAGCCGGCGCTGTGCTGGCTGCTGCTGCTGCAGCACGTGATGGCGGGCGCGGATGCGGCCGTGGCTGGCGGCCAGGCATCGCCCCTGCAGATGTCGTACTGGAGGTTCCTGCGGCCGGAGGAAAGGTGTGTTGATAAGGACGATCTCAATCCATCCGTAACAAGTTGCGCATGCGTCCCTTGCTGCCGCTGGCGACCGGGCCTAATCATACTGAATGTGTTGAGTAGTTCATAATACGTGAGATGTCCAAACCTATCATCAATCGCAGGGCTGCCACGGATGCTGAGCATCCGGCCGTGGACGTGCTGTACCCCCTGCTGTCGGCCATTGCCGACTTTGAGGAGG
>VFQN01000728.1_pt1 | contig 59429 bp, 49 predicted proteins | sample 3512371 | NCBI WGS metagenome assembly VFQN01 (sample SAMN10412370, study PRJNA504923) | tailings metagenome | isolation source: Replicate 2 from Balatoc abandoned mine | place: Philippines: Itogon, Benguet | collected 2017-08-28 | reverse complement strand
ACTGTTAATCAGCGGGTCGTAGGTTCGAGTCCTACTGCGGCAGCCACTTTTTAGGTTCAAATCCACCGAACTCCATACCCTGTTGCCATCTACTGGGAGTAGAAGTGGGAGTAATCGGAACTCCGGGTTGCGGTTCACGGATCTGCCTGAACTCCCAGAATCTTCGCCCTACGCTTAGCATCGTTGTGGAACTCGGTTCGGCAAAGATTGCCGCAGAAGCGGGTATTGGACTTACGAGTGGGTTCAAGAACTACCTCGCAGTTCTGGCACCTTCTTTCCAGAAGTTCATTCCCTTGCCACCGAAACACGAGGCGCGTGTAAAGCGCGCCCAGCAACGTCCCAGGGCGAATCACCGGAAGGAAGCCAGAGCGCGGCTCAATGTGGACGTAGGTCTCATTCTTCAGCCGATGATTTACGATTTGGGTCACGGCTTCCTTGTAGTTTGGAGGCTCCTTGATGACGTGGGCGATATCATCCTCCAGGACAGGCACAATCCCGCCGTAAAGCATCGGCATCGCCCTCAGGTCCGATATCGGCTTGATAAGTGGCAAGAGTGGGCGGGCCTTTTCAATGCATGGCTTTAGCCTGTCGCCAAGCCGCTCATCCCTTATTCCGTCAACAGCAGCACTTGCAACTGTGTCCCCAATGAGCATCACCACACGAAGAAGTGCCGACTCCACCCGCCACAGGTGGAGCGGCTCAAAGGGTGGGTCGAAACCGTTCCATGCGCTAAGGAGGCCCCACTTTCTGGCGAAGCCCAAAATCGCATCATCTCCTTCTCCGTGCAGACGGCTGAACTTGTCGACCGGTAATCGCCTGGTGTTGACCAATTCGATCTGTTCTTCTTCGGGTGTGAGGTAGAGGCACCGGATTGTCGCTTGCTTGTGCTCCCGAAGCACTGCGGTTAACCCGAGCGTTCGCTGGGTCAGGTGCCGGAAGTCGCTGAACGGCTGATCCTGGACGCCGATCGACGAGGCCGAGAAATGCCGGGTCAGCATTCCAATACGGTTCTCGTAGTTGGTCCCCGCAGGATCCGAACTTACACGATTCATAAACGATAAGACGAGATTACCATCATCTTAGCGGTGGAAACTAGCCCCTAACCATGCTTAATGGTAATAACATCAACCTCGAAAACATGCCCGCATTACTAACCGTTCGCGAAGTTTGCCAAGTCCTTCGCGTGCAGAGGAGCAAGTGCTACGAGATCATGCGGTCCGGGCAATTGGAATACATCCAAGTCGGTCCACGGAGTAGGCGGATCTCAGCACTGGCACTCCTTCGGTTCATCGAGGAGGCCCAGTCGTGACGGGTCAGGGAACGATGGGCCCCGCTCTCACGCCAGAACATCTGCGGGAGCTTGAAGAGGGGTCAGGCATCGCATCCGAAGTAATCACTTCGCGTGGGTATCGTTCGGTCCGCACCCTGCAAGAGTTCCGAGAATTCGGATTGGAGGGCTTGCCTTGGCGCGTCCCAGGGCTCCTCATCCCCATTGTTGGGGTGGGGAGAGAGGCTGCGCAATATCAATTCAAGCCAGACCATCCTCGGACGAACGACGACGGCAAAGTCATCAAGTACGAGTCCCCGTCGAAGCGCCGCGTTGGACTCGATCTGCATGCGTTCCGGTTGAATCCGGAGTGGGCCGAGGCTATTGACGTGCCCCTTTGGATTACGGAAGGGGTGAAGAAGTGTTGACTGCGGGCTGTCCCGTGGCCTTTGTGTGGTCGGGGTTCAGGGTGTTTGGAATTGGCAAAAGGGGCGTGTTGCTAGCCCGGAATGGGGCACGTTCCGATTGGAAGGCCGGGAGGTTCGAATCGTGTTCGACTCTGATGCCGCAACGAACCGGCAGGTACGGCAAGCAGAGGATTCAATGGCCGAATTCCTGAGCGACCAGGGCGCACGGGTGAAGATCATCCGACTCCCAGGTGGCACCAATGGCAAGGTCGGGCTCGACGACTACTTCGTACAGGGTGGTTCCGTCCAAGGGCTTGAGGACTTCGCAGTTGGCGTGGAGGATGCCTCGCGGGTTTCATTGGTGCGCCTTTGCGAACTCCAAATCCGAACAGACTTTGATTGGCTTGTAGACGGGCTCATCCCAGCCGGAGATTTGACGGTCATCTCGGCAAAGCCAAAGGTCGGCAAGTCAACGCTAGCCCGGGCAATGTGCGGTGCCGTTTCACTTGGCTCGGAGTTTCTTGGCCGAAGCTGCAAGCAAGGGGCCGTAGCGTACTTGGCCTATGAGGACCAAGTGGCCGCTATTCGGTCCCACTTTGAGTCGATGCACGCACCCGACGTCCTTGCGCTACCCGACCCCGGACAAAAGTGCGAGGCTACGTGGTTGTCGAGCCAGATCGAGCGCCACCAATTACGACTCGTCGTCATTGACACCCTGTTTCGCGGCATCGCAATCCGAGACGGGAACGACTATGCTGGAGTCGTCAGGGCCTTGGACCCCATCCAGAACCTTGCCCGAGAAACGGGATGCGGCATTGTTGTGACGCACCACGACCGGAAAGGCGATGGCAGTGACGCAGGCGACAGCACCTTGGGCTCTCAGGGCATTTTCGGGACGGCATCCACACTCATCTCACTTCAGCGCGACTCCGGAAGCAACCGTCGCACAATCCGCTCCGTGCAACGATACGGAACTGACATTGAGCCAACAGAACTCATCTTCGACGGCAGCTACCCGCGGCTTGGTCGTTCTCGCGCCGAATCCCAGGTTCAGGATGACATGAGCGCACTCATTGCCTTCGTGCAGGAGAATCCAAATTCGGGTCGCGAGGACCTGTTAGCGGCCAATGTGGTGGCCAAGGCGCGATTGTCCAAAGTCATTGAAGCCGCGGTAAGTGAGGGCCACATCCTGAAGAACACGAGTACCGCACGGGGCAATCCGTACACCCTGCGCGTTCCTGCTTGAATCTGGAGCGTCTTCCTCTTCCTCCCAGTTCTATATAGGGCCGGGAGGAAGACGAAGTGAGTAATGAAGATGACCGAAGGCGCAATGTCTACCCAGAAGTGCACCCGCCAGATTTCTTAGCCCCTCAGGGCCTCCAATTGGGCATCAACGAGATCCCAGCGATTCTCAAAAGGCAACAAGACTTCGAGCTTAATGGCCGTGTGAAGTGAATCGGGCTTCCGTGGCTGCACTCCCCCAGTCCGATCAATCAAACTCCTAAAGGTAGGTGACGATAGCCGTGAAGAACTCCCGCTCCGTGAGGACGAAGAAGCGGTCAGCCCCACCGTTCTTTCCCAACGATACGTAGACCCGAATCAAGTCCGGATACTTGGGAGTCAGGGTTTCGCCCAATATCAGCCGCTTTCCGTCCTTCTTGACAACCACATACTTCGTGGGGGCACCCGTGATCCATTGAGAGCCGCTTGAGGTCTTGACCTGGATGGGGAGGCAGTTAAGCTTGTCGTCCACAACTAGAACGTCAAAGCCAGGAACGTTCCCCGCGAACGGTGTGGCAATGAGGCCGCACTTGCCAAGGACGCCATTGACGGCGTACTCGCCGACCTGCCCAACCACCATGTTTGCACGCCCAGATCGCATGCCGAGATTCTACCGATGCAATACCGAGGCTTGGCTTCAGCCATTACGGCCACCCGGCAAGAAGAAGTTCGCCGGCCACAGGTAAGACGGCCATTATGCCAGGGAGTTGATGTGATAGTTCACCGTCACCGAACGGTTCGGAGAATTGAGGCGTCTAGTAAAACATGCTTATTAGCGGGACAAAATGAACCAAGAATGGCATAATAGAGCTATGAGCAAGCTGAAGACCAAGGAGCATTCGAAGCGCAGCGCGACCGAAATCGCATTGCGCAGAGTCAAGTCGTCTGGGAAGTCCTTGCTCCGAGCGGAGGATCTGAAAGGGGCGACACCGGCCGCGGCATCCAAAGCTCTCGCCAGGCTTGCCAAACAAGGAGTTCTGACCCGAGTGGGAAAGGGCCTGTATTTTGCGCCCAAGGACACCCTAATCGGAAGGAGCAAGCCCTCGGAGACCTCCATCGCTTTGAAGAGACTGGAGGGCAAGACCAGGCCGACTGGAGCTTCAGCCGCAAACATCTTGGGCCTCAGCACCCAAATGCCCGCAAGACCTCAACTGATTGCATACACAAGCAACCCGCCAAAGAACGCGGGGACGGCCCGAATCAAATTGCGACGCACTGCGAGTCCGCATCCTTTGCCCGCTCTTGAAGGAGCTTTGCTTGAGTTCATCCGGGCACGTGGGGCGACTGCGGAAACGAGTCCGAGCGAGAGCATTCGGCGACTGCGTGAGTTGCTCACCAGCCAACTGACGGCGAGTCGACTGCGAGGTCTTCGAGAGGCGGCTCTTGCCGAGCCACCGCGAGTCAGGGCCGTTCTGGGAGCCTTGCTTGCGTATGCGGATTTGCCGGAAAGTCTTTGGGAGCCCCTCAAGACTTCGCTCAATCCGCTCACTCGGTTCGAATTTGGGCTCTTCGCTGGACTCCCGAACGCAAGGGAGTGGCAGGCGAAGTGAGTTACCTCTTCGAGCGTTCGGACTTCGCTGAGCTCATCACCGCCACCGGTGACGAAAACGGAATCGGCAACCCTGGGATTGTCGAGAAGGACTACTTCGTCACCGAGGCGCTCCGGCTCATCGCCCGAGACTTTGGCGACGTTGTCATCTTCAAGGGAGGAACGAGCCTTTCGAAAGGGTGGAAGCTCATCAACCGATTCTCGGAGGACATCGACCTCTACGTGGAGCCCGCTGAATCCGACGAGGCAACCCTCGCGAGATTCGAGCAGGTCGCGGCTATGGTCGCATCGTTTCCTGGATTCGTAGAGAGATTCGGTCGAAAGGAAACGAAAGGAACATCCTCTTGGACGGAAGAGTTTGTCTACGAGAGCAAGGTTGACTCCCTGGGAGGAATCCGCCCGGTTGTGCTGCTGGAAGCAGGAATCCAGAGTGCCGACCAGCCAACCGAATCGCGGCAGCTGAGTTCTCTCATCGGGGAGATGCTCGATGCTCGGAACGTTGATTCCGGCACCGATGACCGACTGCCCTTCGAAATGCGGCTTCTTCACTTCCGCCGCACCTTCGTTGAGAAGCTCTTCACGCTTCACTCACGCGTCAAAAAAGTGATTACGCAGGGCAAGGACCTTGGACGTGACGCGCGGCACTACTATGACTTGGCGATGCTCCTTGACCAGCCTCAGACGAGGGCGATGCTTGCGTCCGAGGAATTCAAGGAAATTTGTGGCCAGTATCGAGATCTCACCGCAAAGTTCTATCCGGGCCAGGTGAAGCTCCTCCCTGAGGGCATGGACCTTTCCGAGAGCCCGGCGCTCTTCCCAAGCGCGGAATTGAAGAGAATGCTTTCTGAGGCATACACTCGGGAAGCCGACACCCTCTGCTACGGTCCCTATCCGAACTTCGACGAAATCCTCGAAGGGTTCGAGGACATTCGAACTTTCCTGCGCATCCACATCTAGTCAATGCAGTCAATCAGGCCAAGGGCGCTCCTCCCCTGGGAGGAACCCGATGATGCGCTCCAAGTGTTCCCGTGGTCAAGGATGGTAGCGAGCGCCTTCGGCGTCCTTGACCTCGAAAACACTCTCGCTGAGGGCAATCTCTTTGCCTCCCGGGAAGGGATCAATTGCGATGCGGTGAGAGCAAGGCCTGTAAACAGAACACTTGAGGTGAATCAGCCTAGAGTGCCCAAGTGCATCGTCATATCGTGGTATCATGATTTGACGTGAATGACATCGTGCTTCTTGGAAAGGCGCTCTCAGACCCGACGCGAGTGCGCATCCTGCATGCGTTACTCCACTCGGATCTGTGCGTCTGCGAGATGGTCGATGCATTGGAACTGGGGCAGAGCACACTCAGTGCTCATCTCCAGACCATTCGGCAGGCGGGAATCGTCGAGACGTCCCGTCGGCACAAGATGGTGAGCTACTCCTTGGCGGAAGAGGCAAGGCAACTCATTGCCCCGATCTTTCGGTCAAGTGAACCGGCGCTCTCCGCCGACCATCGCCTCACAAGAGACTGTTCGCGAATCCAAGAAAGGCTCGGATTGAGAAGCCATGGGCAGTGCATTTATGGCCCTGGCCAACTCGACAGAGCCGAGGATACGAAGAAATGAACGAAGAAACATGCCAATGCTGTTCACAGGGACAATGTCCTTGCCCTGAAGACTGTCCCGACTGCGACTGTTGCTGATGGTCATCCGTCCCTAAATCTACGCCCTTCGTGAACATTTTCAGAAGATCTGTCCAGTCCCTCCTGCTGCACATTGTTGCGGCGGTGATGGTTCTTGGACAGCCTCACGTGTGCAACCCGACCTACGTACGCGACTCTGGGGTCTTGTGCACCGAGTGTCTTGTCATCGATGAACATCACTCGGAAGCCGATGAGTTTGCCGGGCCTCATGGAGATTGTCACGATTGCTGCGAGATCCGAGAGTGCGAGACTCCGCCGACGTTCGAAACACCGGCATCAAGCCATCGGCCCACTTTTGAGCTCGCGATTCTGCCAAACCCATTCGTTCTACCGCCACCTATGGGAAGCCGCTTCCCACGGCAAGCTTTTCCGTTCTCGTGTGGGGTTCCCGCGACCGGACCACCCCTTGTTCATTTATCCCGCGGGCCCCCTGCTCTCCTTTTCGTTCAGCCGTCTGCTGGACGCAAGGTCGAGTCTTTGGCGTAGCCGCTCGCTCTCTGCTCCAGCCCTGAAACGCATTGGAGCATCCATTGAAGAGAACACTCATCATTCCTGTATTGCTGGCATCGGCATTTTGCCAAGCGCAAACTCAAATCTCAGCCACTGACGCCCTCAAACTGGCGTCTCAAAACCGTCCCAGCCTTGCGGCATCTCGACTCGGAGTTGAACAAGCTCGCCTTTCTGCGCGGGCATTAAGCGCACTTCCGCCGCTCAATCTCTCCTTAGGCGCAAGTTCGCGAAGCGAAGTAGGAGCGAACGACCAAGACCTAGCTCTCACTCAAGAAATCGACATCTTTGGCAGAAGACGCGCTTCTGGTCGGGTTGGCGAAGCTGACGTACAGCTTGCACTCGCCAGATACCGGAAAGAGGCTGGATTGCTGCAATCAGAAGTGCTCACCGCGTTTGCCATCGCCGTTTCTGCCAGCCACCAGAGCGAGGTCGCAGCCGAACTGCTCGAAGTCGCTGAGGGACTCCTCAACGCCACCAAGCGGCGATTTGATGAGGGAAAGGTGGCAGAGCTTCAGGTGACAAGAGCGACCATCGAGTTTGAGCGAGCGAAGCAGACAAGGGAACTCAAAGGTGCCGACTACCAAGCTGCGATGACAAGGCTGGCAAGCCTACTCGCTGTTCCTCAAGGCGAACTTAGCGTCGTCCCGGATGCCGCCATAGAGCCCGTCGCGATCCCGAGCATCATGGATCGTCCTGACATTCTCGAAATCAAAGCTGAGGTGGCCAAAGCGTCGGCGGAAGCAGGGTTCGCCAAGGCAACCTCTCGACCTGAGTTTAGCCTTCAAGTCGTTCGGTCACCGTGGTCAAACGACCGAGGCTACTTCGTGGGGAGGGCGCAATTCTCATGGAATCTGTGGGACCACGGCCGAGCACGAAATGAGGTTAGGGCCGCAAACCTCAGGGCTGAAGCAGCAGCCAAGGCACTCTCGGATGCCACCGCTCGGGCCGAGCAAGAACTTGCCGCTGTCCAGATTGAGTTAGGGTCTCGACAGGCGCGAATCAAAAGCTACGAGGCGATTCTAGTGTCCGCAAAGGACCTTGTGGTGAAGTCCCAGAAGGGATTTGCGGAAGGATTTGGAACGCAGGTGGACGTTCTTGAAGCGACCCGGGCGCTTCGAGAGGTAGAGCAGGAACTCGTGGAAGCCAGGCAGCAGCTTGCTTTCGCGGTGATCAAGCAGTACGAGGCCTCTGGCTACCTAGTCGAGGTGCTCAAGTGAAGAAGTTCGTGCTCTATCTCCTCGCGCTTTTGCTGTTGTCGGGTTGTGGAAGTAAGAGTGAACCTCCCAAGGTTGACGAACACGGTCATGAGGCGGAAGCGGCAAAGACCGACGAGCACGGACACGAAGAGGAGGGGCACTCCGAAAATGAAGTCTCACTGAGCGACGAAGCGAAAGCAATCGCAGGAATCGAAACCACGGCCGTTCGGATGGAGCCGTTCCAGCCGATCCTTCAAGTGCCCGGAACCGTTTCCAGTACTGATAAGGGAAAAGCGGTCGTCACCCCACCAGTTGCGGGAAGAGTTGTCTCGATTTCAGCGCGGCTAGGCGACACCGTGCGTCAAGGCCAGTCACTTGCGACCATCGAGTCTCCCGAACTCTCCCAGGCTTGGTCAGCGATAGCCGATGCGACTCGGATTAGAGATGCCGCAAAGTCAGACGTCGAGCAAGCTCGATCTGAAGTTCAGTTGTCGCAGGCAAAACTAAGCGCGGCAAAAACGAGCCTATCTCGTCAGCGGCAGTTGGCCCAGGCCGGTGCGTTCAGCCAAGCTCCAGTCCAGCAGGCGCAGAGCGAGTTAAACGATGCACAAAGCGAACTCCTCAGTATTCAGAAGGAGCAGGCCAGTCACGCGGAGCAAGTGCGAAGGCTAGAGAATCTCTACCGCGACGGCATCGTTTCGAAATCTGAGTTGGAAGCAGCCCGGCTTGAACTTCAGCAGGACCAAATCAAACTGGACCGAGCCAAGGTCAGGATCGAAGCGGCAAAGGCAACCTATGAACGCGAGAAAAACATCGCCGCTCGGGGCCTTCTCAACGCGAAGGAACTTCAATCCGCCGAAGCCGAGGTGAAATCCAGTGAGCTAGAACTCGAACGAGCAAGGCTCAGAGTTCGGGCAGCGGAGTCTTCGCTTGCGAATGCAAACCGGGCGATCAGCAATGCTCAGGCGGTCTACCGCTCCAATTCTGGAAGCGGTAGAGCGTCGGTGGGCCGAGTATCGTTGGTAGCGCCCATCTCCGGCGTCATCACGCATCTTGATGTCACGAGGGGGCAAGCGGTTGATCGAACCCAAGTGCTTTTAGAAGTCGAGAACCTCCGCTCGGTTTGGGTAACGGCGAATGTTCCTGAGTCAGAAATTGAGAAAGTTCGCAAAGGAGCGATGGCAACACTCTCCGTGGCCTCGCTCCCCAACCGCGAGTTTAAGGCGATCATTCAAGTGGTCGGTACAAGAGTTGACCCGAAAACGCGTTCAATCCCTGTTCAGTGCCTTGTGACCGAATCAAATGGGCTTTTGAAGCCTGATATGTTTGCCAAGGTCTTCATTGGCGTTGGCCAACCAACCACAAAGCTCGTGATCCCGAAGTCGGCTCTGGTCATGGAAGGGGGCAAGTCCTTTGTCTTCGCGAAGCATGGCGAAGCCTTCGAAAAGCATGAGGTGGTGCTAGGAGAACAAGACGGAAATCGCGTTGTGGTTCTCTCCGGAATTGAGGAAGGCGAGACAATCGCATCGAAAGGCGCGTTTATCCTGGCCAGCGAGCAGAAGAAATCTGAACTCAAGGGGCACGAACACTAATGCTTGAACGTGCACTTGAATTCAGTCTGAGGCAACGATTCGTCGTCGTGCTTGGAGCGATCTTGCTTGTCATTCTCGGCATTCTGGCTTGGCCGCAAGTCAATCTCGATGCTGTCCCTGATATAACGACCAACCAGATTTCGATCAACACCGAAACGGGGGGAATGAGCCCCGAGGAAGTCGAGAAGCTGGTTACCTTTCCAATTGAAACCGCGATGGGAGGGATTCCGGGAGTCGAGCAGGTACGTAGCCTGAGCCAATTCGGTCTCTCCCAAGTCAACGTGGTATTTCGCGATGACAAGGACATCTACTTTGCCCGTCAGCTTGTCTCCGAACGCCTCAATGGGGTGAAGGATGAACTGCCTGACGGTGTGGGTTCACCAACAATGGGACCGGTTTCGACTGGGCTTGGCGATATCTACATGTATGCAATTGAGAGCCCTGATCGGACCCCCGCTCAGCTACGCGAGCTTCAAGACTGGGTCATCGCTCCTCAGCTACGAACCGTTCCTGGAGTAGCCGAAGTGAACGCCACTGATGGCAGTGTGAAGCAATACCAAGTGGTCGTCTCGCCCCAAGCGATGCTTGCGAGGAGCGTCTCGGTTGATGACGTGGTTGCCGCGCTTCAGAACAATAACGAGAACGCCGGAGGTGGTCTCCTCGAACGCAACGGTGAGCGAGTACTCATCCGAAGCGTTGGCTTAGCCCAAACCACGTCGGACATCGAGCAGATTGTGGTCAAGTCAGAGGATGGGGTTCCCGTTCTGATCCGCGATGTGGCAAGCGTGGAACTGGGAGTTCCGGTGCTGACCGGGATCTCGACGAAGGACGGCAAGGAGAGCCTTATGGTCATCGTGATGATGCTCAAGGGCGCGAATGGTCAAACCGTTGCCAACGCCGTCAACGAGCGGATCGACGAGATCAAGGGTCAACTCCCGAAAGACGTCTCGCTAACAACCACTTACGACCGGGCTGAATTCGTTGGCGAGGTCTTACACACCGTTGAAAAGAGCCTGCTGGAAGGGGCGGCTCTTGTCATCATCGTGCTCGTAGTGCTGCTTGGAAACTTCCGAGGAGCAATCATTGCCGCCATTGCCATCCCGCTCGCCATGCTGTTCGCCGTCCTGGGAATGAAGCAGTTTGGGATCAGTGGAAATCTAATGAGTCTTGGCGCGATTGACTTTGGAATCATCGTGGACGGGGCCGTTATCATGGTTGAAAACTGCGTTCGGAGGCTCTCGGAAGCTCGGGCAATGCTTGGGCGAACGCTCACGAAAGAAGAGCATGCGGGAGTCATCAAGCAGGCAACCTCTGAAGTCCGAAAGGTGACGCAGTTTGGCGAGATGATCATTATCGCCACCTTCATCCCAATTCTCGCGCTCGAAGGCGTGGAGGGCAAGATGTTCAGACCTATGGCGCTTGTGTTCATTCTGGCGCTGGTCGGCGCGCTCATCCTGTCGCTCACATTGATTCCCACGCTCTGCTCACTCTTCTTGAGCCGAGATACTCAGGAGAAGCATAGTCGGCTTCTGGGGTTCTTCGAGAGGCTCTACGCTCCAACCCTCGCCTTTGCCCTCAAGCGTCGAGCTTGGGTAATTGGAGCAGCTTCGATTCTCTTGGTTGCTTGTGGCTTTCTCTTTACGCGGATCGGGTCGGAGTTTGTCCCGAAGCTCGATGAAGGGTCGCTTGTCATTCAGCCGATTCGCGTTCGCACGGTTGACATGGAGCAAACGATCAAACTCGTTACGGCCTATGAGAAGAAGGTTCTGGAGGTGCCCGAGGTGCTGACGGTCGTGACCCGAACTGGAACCCCAGAGATCGCAACCGACCCGATGCCGCTGAGCTTGAGCGATAGCTTCCTGACGCTGAAGCCGAAAGCGCAGTGGCGACCAGGCATGACCAAGGAAAAGCTCATCGCTGAGCTTCAATCTAAGATTCAGCAAGTCCCCGGGCAGGGCTACAACTTCAGCCAGCCGATTGAACTCCGGTTTGCAGAGATCGTATCCGGTGTAAAGGCGGACGTCGGCATCAAGGTGTTTGGCGAGAACCTCGGTGAGCTCAAGGCAAAAGCCGACGAGATCGCAGCCCTGATGCAAGATATTCCGGGAGCGACTGATATTGAAGTCGAGCAAGTCGATGACGTACCGGTGTTCCAGATTGACATTGACCGGGAGGCCATTGCCCGGCTGGGAATCAGCATCGCGGATATCCAGCACATCGTCTCGGTCGCTCTTGGAGGCGAAGAAGTCGGTCAGATTGTGGAAGGAGATCGTCGGTTTGGTCTTGCGGTGCGACTGCCCGAAGATATCCGCAACGATCCAGAAGCGATCAAGTCACTGCGAGTTGAGACCCCCACGGGCGGCTCTGTTCCTCTTTCGAGTTTGGCAACAATTGGCGACAGGGTGGCTCCCGCCCAAATCTCGCGAGAAATGGGTAAGCGGCGAGTCGTCGTTACGCTCAACGTTCGGGGTCGCGACCTAGGCTCGTTCATCGCAGAGGCACAACGCAAGGTGAAGTCCGACCTGAAACTCGATGAAGGGTACTACGTGACCTGGGGTGGGCAGTTTGAGAACCTTCAGCGTGCCTCCCAACGGCTGACGATTGTTGTGCCTGTTGCGCTGGGGCTCATCTTCGTGCTCTTGTTTTCGACCTTTGGGTCAATGAAGCAGGCTGCGTTGATTTTCACTGGCGTGCCGCTTGCGGTAACTGGTGGCATCATCGCCCTGGCTGTTCGCGGAATGCCTTTCAGCATCACGGCGGGTGTGGGTTTCATTGCGCTATCTGGCGTTGCGGTTCTCAATGGAGTGGTGATGGTTTCGGCGATCAACCGATTGAGGAGCGAGTCGGGAATGTCGGTCTTGGAAGCCGTGAGAACAGGTGCGTCACAACGATTGCGCCCGGTTCTCATGACCGCGCTCGTAGCTGCGCTTGGGTTTATTCCCATGGCGCTGAACACGGGCATCGGGGCAGAGGTTCAGCGACCGCTTGCAACCGTTGTGATCGGTGGGATTCTCTCGGCGACTCTGTTGACGCTTGTGGTCTTACCCGTCCTTTACACCTGGTTCGAGAAAGACACTGTTTCCGTCCCGGAGGTGACGTGATGCAAAGCAAGTTTCGTATTGATGCGATGGATTGCCCCACTGAGGAAGGGATTATCAGGAATCGACTTGGCAGGATTCCTGAAGTTCAACAGATTGAGTTCGACTTAATGAATCGAACCCTCACGGTTGATCATTCGTTCGTGAACGAAGACCCAATCCTGCAGGCACTTTCTGAAGTCGGGATGAAACCGAATAACCAATGTGAAGTTGGTTGCCCACCCAAGCGTCGCGTTACCCATGTAAAGGAAACGCTTCTTCTTGGGCTTGCACTCTTTTTTGCCGTAATGAGCGAGATTGTTGCTTGGACGACGGGTCAAGAGAAATCTTGGCTTGTCGTCGGGCTTGCCGCGATGGCGATGGTTCTCGGCGGAAAGGAAGCCTTCGCCAAAGGAATCATTGCCGTCAAGACATTCACCCTTAACATCAATTTCCTCATGTGCCTTGCAGTCGTTGGAGCGATGATCATTGGATCGTGGCCCGAGGCTGCCATGGTCACCGTTCTGTTCGCAATCGCCGAGCGAATCGAATCCTACTCCTTGGATCGGGCAAGAAATGCCGTGCGAGCCTTGATGGAACTTGCACCCGAGAAGGCTTGGGTGCAAGATGCGACGGGACAGTGGACTGAAGTTCAGGCCTCTTCAGTTGCCGTAGGTCAACGCGTTCGGGTGAAGCCGGGCGAACGGATACCATTTGATGGAGAAGTCGTGCTTGGGCAAAGCGCGGTTAATCAGGCTCCAATCACGGGTGAGAGCTTGCCTGTAGACAAGGCTGTGGGAGACCAGCTTTTTGCTGGGACCATTAACGAACAGGGGATTCTTGAGTTCACGGTGACAGGAGATCGAGGAAACACGACTCTCGACCGCGTCATCAAAACGGTGCAGGAAGCGCAAGCGACTCGCGCTCCTACACAGAGGTTCGTTGACAACTTCGCTCGGTATTACACGCCGGTCGTCGTGGTGCTGGCATTGCTTGTTGCCGTCGTTCCACTCGCCTTTGGCCAACCGTTCGAGCCGTGGCTCTACAAGGCTCTGGTTTTGCTCGTGATTGCCTGCCCGTGCGCTCTTGTTATCTCGACACCGGTGACAGTTGTCAGTGGATTAGCCTCCGCAGCGAAGCAAGGGATCCTCATCAAAGGTGGAGCCCACCTTGAGTCAGGCCGCACCCTGCGCATGATCGCTTTGGACAAGACGGGGACATTGACGCACGGAAAACCAAAAGTCACAGACTTCGTCATCTTGCACGACTACCATCAGGAGAAGGCTCTCCAGATCGCGGCGAGTCTGGATCATCTAAGCGGGCATCCAATCGCCAAGTCGATCACCGATCAATGGTCAGGTGCTCTTCTCGATGTCGATGGTTTCGAGTCGATTACGGGTCGGGGGGCGGTCGGCACAATCGAAGGTGAAACATACATCATTGGTAATCATCGACTTGTGGAAGAGAGAGGGGTGTGCTGTGACCACGTGCACGTCGAACTTGAGCAGTTGCAGTCTGGCGGTAAGACAACCGTGGTTCTTGCCAACTCTAAAGAAGCGCTTGCCATCTTCGGAGTAGCGGACACCATACGACCGGAGAGCGTCGAAGCGATCCAGCAGCTTCACGAACTCGGGGTCAAAGTCGCGATGCTTACGGGGGACAACGCGCAAATGGCGAAAGCAATCGCGGCTCAAGCGGGAATCGACGACGTACGAGCGGAGCTTCTTCCAGACGATAAGATGAGAGTCGTTGAGGAGTTCATCTCTGATTTCAAGGGTGTGGGCATGGTTGGTGATGGCGTCAATGATGCTCCAGCTCTTGCAAGAGCGACGGTCGGATTCGCGATGGGAACTGCGGGAACTGATACTGCTCTCGAAACCGCCGATGTTGCCCTCATGAAGGACGACCTACGCAAACTTCCCAGCTACATCAGTCTCAGTCGAAAGACCGCAAGAGTCCTCTCCCAGAACATTTGCTTCGCGATCGGAATCAAGATTGTGTTCTTCGCACTTGCGACGACAGGCCATGCGACTCTGTGGATGGCAGTTTTTGCTGACATGGGAGCAAGTCTGCTTGTAGTCGGCAATGGGCTCCGCCTGCTGCGCTGAGCAATTGCTAAGTGGGAGACGTACTCGGTCCGCACGAACAGTCCTTGACCGTCCCAATTGGAGAGTTTAGGCTGAGTTTGCGATCTGAGTCTAAGAAATGAAGGCACCCCGGCGGCGACTCGCCATGAAGAATCTCTTGTCCTCCGATAAAAGGCGCTCCCCCATCTTTGCATCTCATATTTCCCACGGCACCCCAAGAAGGTATCATAAAGGACGTTATGAGGCATCAAAGCTTCAGCATCAGTTTATGAAGTTCGATGCGTGGAGGATGTACTTGTCTTTGGTGTTCTGCGCGAGGGATGTCGCCTCGATCTCCTCGATGTACTCCCGTAGCTTCTCGTCCAGGTCGTCAATCGGGCGGGCTTCGTTCGCGCTCTTGCGCTGTCCAAGTCGCCCCTCGTTAATGGTCAAGCTATGGTTGTCGGTATAGGCGCAAAGGCAAATTCCCTGCTGCTTGGCCTCCTTTGAGTTTCGGTTGTAGCCGTTCAGCTTCAAAAGCAACTGCTGGATACCAATTTGCAATTTGAGCCCCTCTTCAAACGAAAAGAAGAGGTTGATTGCGCGCGGAGTGTTGGCAGGCAATGCCGGACCGATGTTGTGAATCTTAATGGTGCCAAAGGTGGTCTTGGTCGGAATCTGGCGAGGCATGGCCGAGGAGTCTACCGGGGACCAGTTCAGCCCATCAAACGCAAAACTACGCTTGGACCCTTCTCGGAATCTCGCGCCAGCCCCGTCGAACGTAAGTGCTCTCGCTTTCACGGTCGATGCTCAAGTACCAGCCAAGCTCATCCCGAATCCACTGCCACGCCTCCCGCTTCTCAGGGCACCGTGCATTTTCCAGCTCCCGGAATGCCGGAGGGTGAGAGACACTCTTCCCCTCGATGATTTCTGGCCGCACAACGAGGTGGAGCAGTTCGTGCGTGGCAATCAATTTCATCACCGCCAGTGGCGTTTGGGGGTCGTTGAGAAGGGAGTGGATCAGCACAGTTCCGCTGCCTTGATCATCGTAGAGTATGCAAGCCAGGGGCGAAATGTCCCCGATGAAGCACGGAACCGGGGCCGTGACCTCGGGCACTCGCTCGATCCTCATCTGCTCAAGCACTTCGGAGGGGTCGAAGGTGGTGAGGGGGAGCTCAGGCCGGTCGCGCACCCGGCGCAGGGCTCGTTCGGCGCGCGCTCCCTTCCAGATCACACTTCCCCGCGCTGGCGCTTGGGCCACCGGGTGGCCGCATCGTCGGGCGTCAACTCCGGCTTGCTCTTGGCGTTGCGGCGGACATAGACTCTATTGGTCTTAAGCTGACCACTTTCAGCTAGTGCTATCACTGCCCAGCCCCCTGGAATGCGCCAGGCCAGCCGCCGTGGGCTTCGATGGCATTATCGATCTCGGCCATGATGCGGATGGTTTCGCTCAAGGCGACGACGATTCGGTGGTAGTGGTCGATGTCCTCCGGGGTGAGAGTACGGCCCGGCTTGCCTTTCTTGGGGCCGCGATCCTTCAGCCACTTCTCGCAAACCTGGTAGCCGCCGATATAGAAGTTCCACACGCTTTCGGGGACGCCTTGGAAGCCCTTGGTTTGGTCTTTGTTGATCCAGACAGTCTGGTTGGTGTAGCTGACCTTCTCGACCTGAGGGGCACCTTGGCCGATGAAGGTTGTCATGGGTTCGTTGAGACGTGGTGATTCCATCAGGTGAAGCGCCACGAGTTCGCCGCCGAGGGGGACAAGAGCGTCGAACACCTCCGGTCCGCCTGGGAGCGGGATACGCGGAAAGTCGATCTTGAGGAATTCTGCGTAGCGGGACCGGTAGGACGGCGAATGGAGCACGGCGTAGATGTACTGGAACACGTCCTCAGGGGAAAAAGACGGTGCCGATGTCTCCACTACAGATTTGGGAGCGGACTCTAAACTTCCTTGGTCGGCCCCGAGCGCATCCCCAAACGACTCGAGAGTCGGTTGCGCCGGTTCAACAAGGGGGCCCCCATCGATGAATGGCATGGCATTCTCTGGAATCAATGTGCTTTTGTTGAAACTTCGCGCGATCGCGCCCACCACTTCATCGAGGAATTGCGGGTTAAAGTTCGGCTTCTTTTCAACTCCCATGGCCGCTTCCTCTCTTGTAGGATAGATATGAAGGGGGAATACTGTTGAACCTCCACGGCGGAAGGCGTTCTGGTCGATGAGCTCATTCGTGCAGAAGACCACATCCCAAACAGGCGTGCCGACTGCGGCTCCTTGGCGACCCAACACAAGGCCCGAATTTACTTTATTCAAGTTACTGAGTACGCGCCGGTTTGTTCGAGCCACAAGAGTGTTGGTGTAGTAAATGCTTCTATTGTCAAACGGCCTATAGGTCAGGCCAGCAATCACCTGCCGCTTGTGCTCCGCTCTTGCCTGCTTTCTAGCCTTTGATAAATCCCATCGGTCTTTGTCTCTCAGGGGCAAACCAAACTCTTTGGCGATAACTACATCCGACACCCTTGAGTCGAGGAAATGGTCGACCTTGTTCCAAACATCCTCGGGACCAAAACCAACTAATAAATCGTCTCGCTTGGTGAGCAAGCCGAGAGAACATAAAGGCAGAACATCCGTTATGCTACGAAACGCCTCAAACTCGATGCCTGCGTGCTGATCAGAGCATGTAAACAGGAAAAAAGGGCTACTCGGCGACAAACTGACGCTAGGATGCAATCGTGACCGATCCGCGCCTAGGAAATCATACTTCTCAGTTCGCTTGCCGAAAAGGTCGACATGAATCACTTTCGCCATTACAATCGTTCCTTAACACCGTGCTCAAACTTCGTTCGTCGGGGCAGAGGCTGAAACAGATGCTCGTCGTCAACGGTCATCGGTTCGGAGCCATTGTTGACCCATTCTCCATAATCAACGTCGAGTTTGAACACCAACCATTTGTGCTCCCTCGCGGCCCGCTCTACAGTCTCAAACTTCAGCCAGTCGGTTCCTGCAATGCAGTTCTCAATCACATCCCATTCGTGCAACATTAACTCGGGGTGCCTGTGCACCCTTGGCGTGCCCTTTGAGTCCATATATATCCAGTACGGATTGATACGATAGCCGGTTGTCATGATCCTTTGATTGTGCCAATTTTCTTGTTCAATTTCGAACGCGCGTACGTTGTTAGCGACGGATAGTCTAATACTCCTAAGCTCGATTTGTTTGTCGCGCCTGGACAGCCAGTGAATCAGTGCTCCGGACCCAAGGATGGTGATCCCGGGAGAAATCAGGTATTTGAACCATTCGTCCAACGTCCAACTCATCGTAGTTTCACCAGCTGGCAAATCGCGACTCCTTGCTGGATATCGAACACGTTCTCATCCCTTGATCCATCAGGAGCGACCTCCTTTCTCTTCGAGTTGCCGTGGAGGTCGAGAAAGCGCAGCTCGTCGAAGGATTGCATGAGACTTCGACGCATCCCTCGAAATGTTGGGTTGTCGAGGTAACTATGGTTGGTGATCATACCAAGCGCGCCCACACCGGCTTGCTCGATCAGATACTGGCCGAAGCGGAGGAACTTCACGTAGTCGTCTTGGAGCCACTTAGGGTTCTTCTCGCCAAGCGGCTTGCCGTCCACGAAGTAGTAATCGTGAACAAGCTTGCCGATGAAATTGCGCTTCCCCTTAGCGTCTTTGCTAGAATTGGCGGAGTGGCCAGAATATGGCGGGTTGCCGATCACAACGGTAAACCGTTGGGTCTCCTTCACCGCCCGCACCGCTAACGCCTCGTGGGCGAGGGCCTCCCAATCCAGTGCGAGGCGCGCCTGGATCTCGCTCGCTGGCTCCAGGGCGTTAGTGAGGTAGATGCGCACTCGCTGGTTCGATCTATACCGATAGCCCGTCTCGGTCAGCTTCAGCCCCACTTTCATATGGGCGATGGCGTAGGGGGCCATCATCAACTCGTAGCCGTACAGGCGGCGGAGGAGATGGTCCGGGACGTAGGCGTTCCAGAATTCATCAAAGGCTTGTTTCGCGCCTTCCTGCGGGGGCTTTGCATCGCGGAGCATGGCCCAACAGGAATCCGGGCTCGCCTTCCACTTTGCCTTGAGATGCTTATGGATGACATCAATGACTTCGATGAGAAAGGTTGCGGTGCCGGTGGCGGGGTCGAGGATCACGACGAAGGGGTCGTCGGAGTTTGTACCTTCAGGAGTATTGATGTCCGGGTTCTTGGCGGCGATGTCGCCCCAGGTCACAGTAGAGGCAAGGCCGTCCTCGACGCCGAACTCCGTTTGAAGCAGTTCGTTCACGGAGCGGACGATGTAGGACACCACCGGTTGGGGCGTATAGAAGACGCCCCGCTTGATCTTCAAATTCTTGTTGTAGGCTTTGAGGTAGTCCTCATAGAAGTGGATGACCGGATCTTCGCCTTGCCTGCGATTACCAAAATCCTCCAGGATCGCGCGCATGTCGGTCTCATCGCTGCGAAGTAACTCCACTACGTCTTGAATGCCGAGCTCGTCGAAATCGATGCCACCCTTTTTGCGCCCTCCCACATCGAGGAAGGTCGCGAGCACTTCTCGAAGGAATGGGTTTGTCTCAGGGACGACTTCCGTTATCGTCTCAGTTGTGAGGCTCTTCGATCCTGCTTCCTCAGGGTAGCGGCGTGATACTGCGGCGCTGAACAGGCCGTACGTGATTGTCTGAGCAAAGGTGTCGGCAAAATCCTCGGCTTTGAGGTCGTGGATGAGGGCCCCTTTAAAGGCGATGTACAGCTTGGTGACGGGGCCCTTCTCCGTCTCGGCTGCTAAGACCTCATTCACTCGGTCACGAATCTGCCGTGAGAGCTCGGCGAGCTTTTCCGCCAGGCCCTTGGCCGTGCGAATAGTGTGGCCGGCCTTATGTTTGAAGGGTTGCCGCCACTGGTTGCGCCAAGCATCGGCATCGTTGATATCGGCCGGCCAGCCAAGGTTGCCGCGCAGGGTTTGGTAGGTGGTCTTAAGCTTGGCCTCGGTGTCTTGGGCGTCCCACTGAAAGACATTGAGGGTTGGCAAGTCGCCCGCCTGCTGATGAAAGTGCGCGAACGCGACCTCACGCATTCCCTCGGCCTCCTCCCCGTAGGTGGTCATGAAGAGGAGGTCGCCCGCATTCCAAGATTGGATTGCCTGGCTTCGGTTCTTCACTCGGAGGTGGTTGAGAATTCGCCGCATCAGCGTGATGGGGAGCTTCTTGTTCTCGAAGTCGATGAAAAAGATCCCCCAAGGTTGGTCCTTGGTCATGGACCGGATTTGGTAGATCCGATTGATTTTGGGTGCGTGTTCAGGCTTGAGCCCAAGATCTTCCGGCTCGTATTCGAAGGTGAGGCTTTCCACGTCACCGTCGGCGAGTGGCCAATCCAATTCTTGACGAAGGAAGTCGAGCAAGCGCTCGATCGAGTTGATCGAGGTTAGCTTATGGAGATGCTGGTCACTAAACATACTTACTTCCTTAGCTCCATCCAACATACGAGCTTGGGCTGAATCGTTGCGACGAGGTTGATCGACCGGAAGCTCTGATTCGTGCGACTCTTCAAACGAGCAAGAGCAGCCCTTAGTGTTTCCTTATCGCTGGGATTGCCTGATTTTTCGCCCTTGACCGTACCAGAGAGCGCTTGAAGGATGTTCGCAGCATCCATTGAGAACTTTCCGCCTGTTTCCATGATCAATATCGGGCTACCCAGGATCGACCTGAAATGCTCGGCATCCGTATCAGATAACCTCTCAGTGCCGCGCATCTCAAACAAGGCCACGAAACCATCGACCGGTGCCCCTTCCCACACCCCGAATCCCCCGGGCGGGATGGAGTCGGCCAGCTGCTGCTCCTCGGTGTTGAGCGTGACCTGGCGAACGTACTCGATGAGTTGAGACTCGCGGGTTGACTCTCCCCCTTCGTAGAGCGCGTTGAACTCCCGTAACGTTCCCTCCTCGTCAGTTGCCCGGAAGTAGGAGACGTCAATCCCAAGGAGGTGACTGATCTTGCGCTTGCGTTGCTCTACGGTGTCCACCAGGCCAAGGATTTCGTTGATCGCTGGGGGTGGAAACACGTTGAGGATATCGAACTCGTGATCCGGGTCCTCATCACGCAGCCGCCGGTCCACGCGACCAATGCGCTGGATGAGACGGGTGGGGTTCCAGTGAAGGTCGTAGTTGATGATGCAACCGGCTTCTTGTAGGTTGACGCCCTCCGCCAGCACGTCCGTCGAGACAAGGATGTTGATTTGGTCTTCCGGAGAATCTAGGAGAGACGATTGCCCCCCAGGAAGGTCGTTGTACTTGGGAGAGAACTCGTGGAGAATACGGGCTCGGCGCTCGCCTCCGATATCGGAGTTCACCAAGGCCACGCGCTCATCAAGCCTCTTGGCCAGCTCATCTTGCACATAGTCTGCCGTCTTTCGGCTTTGGGTGAAGATCAAGACCTTGCGACCCTTTGTCCTCTCGCGTTGCACCTGGGCAGTGATCTCATTGAGTTTTGCGTCGGGCTCTCTTTGGGCACTCAGGCACTTGCCGTGGATCGTCTCCAAGTGATTGAGGTCCTGGAGGATGTCCTTCTTCCAGCGTTCAATGTCGTGGGTTTCGGGACTGAAGCCTAGAGCTTGAAGACGTTTGATCGCCCTCCGTTCCTCGCGGCAAATGAAGTCGTCACTCTCTCCCCCGCTGGCCTCATCGGCGGCCCCATCCTCCGGCTCCGCTCCCAGATTCTCGTCGTCGGGTCGGTTAGCGGGGAGCTTGATCCACGGTTCGTGCCTTGCCAGCGCCGCAATGACGGCAGGGTCATCTCCACCATAGTGGCGAAGGCGCAACGCCAAGCCCTGCCCGAGAGATTCGATGATGGATTGAAAGGCCGGGGTTGAGCTCTCTAGCTGTTTGATGACGTTGACGAAGACCATCTTGGCGAGGAACGCTTCCAGTTGCGCTTGCCGATTAGCGATGGTGGTAGACCTTCGGAAGAGGTTGGGAAGGTAACCGCTGAACTTCAGCCCATGCTGGGGCACGGAACCGAAACTGCGCTTCACTTCGGTTTCCTTCTCAGCGGCCTTGGCGACCTCTTGCGAGTACCGTTCCAGGTACGTACTTAGTTCTTCAAAGCGCAGCTTGGTTTCGCGGATGAGCTCTTCATGACCTTGCCCGAGGGTGTATCGGATCTCCTGCGGCGGTCTCCTCTTGGGGAATCGGAGCCGCTTGCCAGCAGCCTCCGCCAACTCGCGGCAGGTATGGCGGGAACGTTGGATGGCGACACTCTCCAATGCCGTAGAGAGAAGTTCGTCAGCCTCGAACGAGGCCGAGAAGAGGGTCTCTTGATCGATGGCGACACCTTCGTTCCTGGCGGTACGGTCTCGATTCCGGGCTTGCCGATTAATCTGTAGCCTCGGGATACCGGAGATGGTTCCATCGTCATGCGTGAGTATCTGAAGTTGGTTGGAAAGGTCTTCGTACTTCGTGTTGATGGGAGTGGCCGTGAGGAGAACTATCTTCTTTCGACCCCGATTGTTGGGGGCAACGACGCGGTATAGGTTGTCGTAGCGTTGGGTTGCCGAGTTGCGGAAGTTATGGCTTTCGTCAATTATCACGACGTCCGCTTGCTCGGCGTACTCTGCGAGGCGGGCATCATGATCCGGCTCCTGGTCTGGGTTGAACCCAAACCATGTCATCGGTTGCGAGTGGACGTTGGCAAAGCCTCGGCTGTACTTCCCCAGGTATCTCGCCAAGTAACCTTCCCACGAACTCTTCAAGATTGCCTTCGGGGCGACCAGCAAGACACGCGAGCCCTGGCTTAACCAATGCTCCATGAGTGCGAGAGCGACGAAGGATTTGCCGAGGCCTACGCCATCGCAGATCATCACTCCTGGCTCACGTTCAAGAATTCTCAGCGCTTGGCGGTAGGCATGCTCTTGGTGGGGATCTAACATGTCAAGCATGGCAAGCGGCTTGAGTGGGGCGCGCCCCTGAACGTGATCGCCCCACGCTAGAAGCGCCTTCAAGTAAATCGCGTGCGGGGAATAGAGGTTCAGATGTCGTTCAATTTCTATCTTCAGCTCTTCCGTGAAGTCATCCTGCTCGGCTTCTGCCCACTTGGATTCGTACCACTCCACGAGTTTGAGCGTTTGCTCTTCCTGAGTTTTGAGGTTCAGCTCCACGTTCTGGGTTAGCCCGCTTCGGGTGAAGTTGCCGCTCCCAACGATGCCGGATACCGGTGGCTCCCCCTGCCGATGGGAGATGTAGAGCTTCGCGTGGAAGTTCTGCCTTCGGTAGATGCGTGCTTCGAGCCTGCCTTCTTCGATGAGTTGCTTGGCATAGACGAGCCCGGACAGAAGCGGGTCGGTCTTTCGATCATCAAGTAGCCGCTCCTCGGAGTCACTCCTCATGGCAGTGAGGATTGCGTTTCGGTCCCTGGCATTAGCTTCGCCACCGTAGATGAGCCGGACCTTATCAGCCTTGAGCAGGTTCTGTGAGATCAAATTGAGGGCATCGAGGCTGAAGTATGCGGTGGCAATCCAAAGCTCTCGACCGTCCGTCGTGATGCGCTCGATGGCCTGGTGGAGCGTGTTCTCCCCTTGGTTGTCGACGATGCTCGTGACTGAAGCAAGCACGGACGGGTTGGACATCGTTGTCATTATGGCCAATGCCAGGGGTGCCCAAATCATGAGCAGTCAAAGTCTTCCTTAGGGCACTGTTGCTCCGGTCCAGGAGAGGGAGAGTGATCTCTTATTGGAAGACTCTAAAACCAAAACCCAGGCGAACCGTGAAGAATGCCTGCCCTGTAAGCATGCGAGGCACTTTGGCATTGCCTAAATGCCGTAAGTGACTTCAACCTCCTCCCTACTTCATCGCTTAGCAAGCTAAGCCGCTCTTCATACGCCAACCGAGCCGCACACAATCAAGCAAGTTTTAGCTATTGAAGCATCACACATTAGAACACCACTTCTGGTACAATGAATGAGAATTTAGGATAAACGAATGGGCGGATTTGGCAGCGGAAGATCGGCTTCGAGAACAGCGGTAGAGCGGTGTCTCCGCCTGTCGGCGCGGAGCTTGTTCTTGTGGCGGCAAGAGGGAGGTGCTTTGACCCAGACGATTCCTTTCGTATGCTCCAACGGGCAAAGGGGGCAGTCGTACATTCACATCGCCCGGTTTGCGTTTCCATCCACGAAGGTGCTGATCGAGACAGCCTACGAGGGCAAGTCGGAAAGCCAATCAATCTGGGCTGTAGCCGAACCGATGCCGCGCGGGGGTTACCGTTACCTCTTCGTGTGCCCGAACTGTGGTCAGAGGCGCTTGCAGATCGTCTTGCCCCCATATGCTTGCAAGTGGTCCTGCCGAACCTGTTACAACCTTACGTACTCCTCGTGCAACGAGAGCGGGAAATACAACGGATTAGCCGGGCTTTTTCTCGGCCTTGGCCTGTCGGACCTGGCATACTCGGGCGCACAGGTCTTGCTTAATTCCGAGCGAGATAGACGAAGAGCAGAATTGCGAAGACGTCGCCAGAACAAGCGGCGGGAGTACGAGGCTGCCCGCCGCCACCGGGGAAAGGCACCGAGCCCCTAGCCGCCCACTTGGCCACTTGGAGTGGCTTGAAAGGCTTCTTCAAGGTCGTTGGTGAGCCCACGCTTGGATTCGAGTAGAGCGTGTCCGTAAAGGTCGGCGGTAAGAGACACCTGCGCATGACCGAGTAGCTCTTTGACCGCGTGGAGGTTGCCATTGGCCATCAGACCGATAGTCGCCGCCGTGTGGCGCAGTTCATGGGGTGAAACGACCTTGATACCGGCTTGTCGGCAAAGGCGGGCAAGGTGGTTTAGAAAGTACTTCTGGTCCATTCGCCGCCCAAACTGGTTGAGGAAGGCGAGCCCGTCCGGGTCGTTAAACCGCATGGCTTCATGTCGTTGCCGCATTTGAAGCAATTCGCCATAGAGCGTCCCATTGATGGGGATGACTCGATCTTGATTTGTCTTGGTGGTAGGCCGGTACTCCAACTTGCCCTTGACCCGCTGGAGTTGCCCGCAAATCCTAACCTCGCGCCGGTCGAAGTCAATGTCTTGCCACCGAACCCCCGTGCCTTCTCCGATTCTCACCCCCGTGTAGAGCAAGAACAGCGCTAGGGTGCCAATGGCCCGGTCCTGCTTCGCCTCTTCAATGAGCCTTTGAGCTTGCTCCCGGTCGAGAAAGTCGCGCACGCTACCTGGCAGCTTTGGCACTTCGACGAGGTTGGCAGGGTTGGTGGGAATGATCTCGTCGCGAACGGCGTCGTTCAGCGCCTTGTGCAGAATGTTTCGGATTGTTCGCAGCGTGTTTCGTGCCAGTGGTTCTTTACCGGCCCCTGGATTTGCCTTGGCATCGATAAGGCTTTGGATTGCAGCCCGTTTCAGCTCGGTCAGTTTGAGGTGCCCCAGTGAGGAGTTAAGGTGCATTCGAACGATCCACTCGTATTGGCGGTACGTGTTCGGTGCGATTCGGGTCTCCCTGGTGGCCAACCACTCATCTAGGTAAGCACCCAGCCGAAGGGTGCTGGGGCTTGCAAGTCGGTCTTGCCCCTGGAGGCTCTGCAAGGTCTTGAGCGCCTCCACGGCTTCCTTGTGGCTCTTGCAGCGGACCCGCTTGTACTTGGGCCTCCCATTGCTGTCATAGCCAATGACGATCTGAGCGCGGTACCCCGTGCCTTCCTTGAAGATACTGCCCGTGCCCTTGTCCCGATGTTTGCCCTTCGCCATGAGTGGGAGTACATATACCCCACTGGGAGTAAATGCGGGAGTGATCTTGCGAGGACGTGTCTGGACATACGGATACATCGTGAGTACAAAAGTACGGCACTCAAGACCATCTGCGCACGCTCATGGACATGAAATCGGAGAACTGTTAATCAGCGGGTCGTAGGTTCGAGTCCTACTGCGGCAGCCACTTTTTAGGTTCAAATCCGAGCCAAACACCAAACTCCCTTTTCTCGAAAGTAGCAGAGAAAGTAGCAGAGCCGGTGATCGACGATGAACATCCACGAGCAATCGCGGTGCTGTCGGTATCCCCTGCTCTTGTTCTCGAGACGGTCTGCTAACGAGCGACCTCTTCATTTTAAGTGCGTCCGACGCCTGAATGAGAGCGTCACGAACGTTGGCAAGCGCTGGTGAACATCGGTGGACGGACATGAGGACCCCTGAATCGCGCTTTTTCAGCATTCTCTTCATCCACACTAGGTCATCCTTGGTATGGAGCGCGCGCGGACCAAAAGCGTCGAGGCCAACTTCAAGGAATGACGTCAAGCAATCTGCCAAGCACTCATGCAGGTCAGTCGCTGGGCGCAGTATCGACACAGGAACTAAACGGCACCAACGCAAGCGTCTGCTCCAGAATTCCGTGGCTTCCGCCTGCAATCGTCCAACGATGTCGTCGACCTGGAGCAGTGTCGCCTCCCTCTGGTACCGATAGCGCAGCGCCGAACGACGATACCGGGCTTCAATCCGGAGATGTTGTTCTTGATTTTCTGGGTTCTCTTTGAGGTAAGCGATTCCGGAGATGGAGGATGGACGCTTCCCTCTGAAGTCGTGGGTGTAGACGCCCTTTGTATGCCGCCTGGGCTGCCTTAGCGACTCAAGCGTGATGGCCTGCTCGATCAAGTTGAGATCGTCCGAGGTCGCTTGCAATCTGGTCTGTGCAGCCAAGTCGATCCTTGAAATGAGTGCAGTCCTCAGCCAGTCGCTCTTCATGTCCGGAATCTGTCGCCGGACTTCTGCGACAATGATTTGAAGAACCTCCTCCAACTGACTTGGTGGGCATGGTTCAAAGTTGTCGCCACGCAACAGCTTCGGCGCATTGACGCGTATCACCAACCAGGGTAGCCCGGACTTTGTCTTGTAGATGCGAAATTGAATCCCTGGGGCAGGTTTCAGCACTGGCAGCTTTGTGAGCGGCCCGAGACAGCAGCGCGCGTGGAGGGTATCGAGGCCCCATTTCAAGCACAACTCCTCTGCTCCTACCTCAATATTTGGTCGCGAATGGGAGCCTGCCGATTTCTGACGAAAAGCCAGAAGATCAGAAGGAGGCATCGAGTGCTTCTCCCGCCTTAAGCCGCTTACTCCTTTCATGTGCACGAAGAAATCTGGAGCAGACTGCGAACACTGATGGGATCCGAAATACCGTAACCGTGCTTGATGGGTTTGCGCCGATTGACTTCGGATTGAGAGGTGTGCATCGCAGCCTGCAGTCGGTCTGACTGGGTTCAGCCAGGGTCAGGTCAGATCTTGCCATTGTTGCCGACATCAGCTGGCCTACATTTTCCCTTCACCTCGAACAGACCTCTCGATCTTGGCATCCAGATCTTCACGGCGAAACCGATTGCGCCGATCAAATTTGACGACGGGAATGTCGCCGCAGGCCACATACTTGTTCAAGGCCGTGCGGCTGATGTTGAGATATTGCCGGGCTTCTTCAGTGGAAAGAAGCTTAGGTTGATTTTGCATGGTTTTCACCGAGCACGCGTGGCGCTCAATAATCAATACGAGTGAGACAGAAAGCTAACGGGTTGAAACGCTCGAGAGCTTGAATGCGAGTCTGTCAGACTCTCTGGTCCCAGGCCTCCGGATAGCAACAGCGAAGAAGGACAGCGACGGCCCCAGGTGTACACACGCAAGCAATCGGCAACACGGAACAAACGCATCTCCTCCTGATTCCGTTGGTAGCGGAGCGACTAGCTTGCAGCCTCAAACTCTCCTTCCTGTTCCCTTCCCGGAAGAAAAGCGCACAAACCTCGAAGGTGCGAAATGTGCTCAGCGCGCCATTTGGACAATGGCGGACAACAGCATCGCCTTCTTGGCTATGCCAAAGTGCGGGCCGCATTGCATACTTCACGCATCCCAAGGATCCGATCGGTCGGCTACCACTGGCGTACTGGAAAGACGGTGGGACTTCCTAGACTAGACTCCACTTAGGCTTGCGCCCTGGACGGAGCCATTAGATGGTTTCGCGGTTCACTGGCCAGTTTTGCTCTCTGGTTTCCCTTGAATTCTGGACGAGGCGTGCCAAGTGCCTCTGTCAATCCTCAGACAAACTACCAAGAGCGCGGCAGTAGCGCAACGCTACTGCCGCCTCTCCAACACCACCAAAGCTGGTCCGGCTGGTCGTTGCCTATTGTCTCCCGGCAGCGACCATTGCCCTGACCTAGACAAAGCCCACACTCGAAAGGTGCCCGATGGCTCCCTTGATGATTAGCCTGTCATGAGCATGGGGTGCCTCCATTTGGTTTGGGCGGGAGCATGCACTTGGCGATGAATGTCTCGACATCCTCGGCAAGGTAGAGGTTCTTGCGGCCGAGTTTCCTGGGCGAAAGCAATCCCTGCTTGGCATATTCATAAAGGCTGGACCGACTGATGCGCAGTCGATCTTGCACTTCCTTGGTCGTCAGAAATCGCGGCTGGGCCGCATTTTCGGGTGTGGAGTTGTTTACACTCACACAAACATATACGACACGAGCCCAAGAGTGCCCGTTTGAACACTAACAGCCAGTCCTGCACAACGGCACGAGCAGCGTATAGACCTTAAATTCACTGTGCCATGCAGACGATTACGAACTCAGCTCATGGCAGCGACCGAACAATCGGGCGCAAGACGCGATCCATGACCACTAGCCGTTGTTCAAGCCACTCAAGGTATTCGTTCCAACGATGCTCGTCCTCGATCGGTGCGTCTGGATACCAGGAGGCAATCCGACAAGCTATCGCCTCAGGAAGCTCCTGCCAGTCGAGTTCGAATCCGAGTTGCTCCTCAATATGTTGCCGCTGACTTACGAGTTGCGCAAACCTCGCCTTAGCCTCCACTCCTGGGATCCAAAGTTCTACACCCAAACGATCATCGCGAGTATTGGCAGTGATATTCAGCCCGAAGCCGGATCGCCCAATGGAATTATTCAACCAGTGCCGCGGACGAGGTGCTTGCGGCCTGATATGGGGCGCATTCTTGGTCAGGCGATCGGTCAATTCCGTCCAGAAGCGGAGTTGAAGCTGTTTCGTTGGAGATGCCGACGTCGCGGCCCTCGCTTGTTCACGTCCAGTTTTTGCCCAGTTGTCAGGCTTCTCCACAACCTCAAACTTCGGCGCAAGGGGCGAATCGCCAATGCGCCATAGCTCAACCTGTACACCAAAGAAGCTGAGGTCGTCGGTCGTATTCTCGTTCAGGAACCTCAAGGCCGCGAGATGCTCCGGCCGGAAGGACTCGGCAACCCAGATCACCTTGCGCGCGCCAACCCCGGCAGCATAGGCGAGAATTTGCCCTAGGTGCTTGTGATCCGTCTCGTTGAGTTGATTCTCGATAATGACCTGCTCATCGCCATGGGTACAGAGGATATCGAGCTTAAAGTCACCGACGAGGTGTTCCGTCGCGACGGCTTCAAGCTCGCTCAAGCCCAAGGCTTCTGCGAGGGAGTCCAGGTTTTCCGCCTCGGCCAGCCAGGGGGTGAAGTCTCCGGCTTCGTGCTTCCATGCCTCTCGCAACGGCACACGCAAAAGCTTGCTCAGGTCAACCCTTGTTCTCATCGCAGTTCATCCATCTTGATTCATTCAAGCAGTCTCAGGCAAGCCCACAATACTCGCCCCGAGCCCAACGCCCGCCGTCACTAAGCCGTCTCGACCGGGCGGCCCTCTTCCGCTTCCGCTCATTCTTACCCACGCTCCATTCAAGCGTGGAAGATAGGGCAACAAGACGTACCGGAAAGCTCTGGGGCGCAACCAGGCACGGTCTGATCATTGACTTCGGTCAGGGGACGCCTCTTCTCACGCTCGACCCGCGTGAAGTGCTGTTGTCTTGAGTTCCCTGCAGTCACTTGTGCGCCCAGGAGCCTGTTTGCTGCTATCATAGGATAGCTTGATTTCAGGTGACAGGAGACTTTATGCTTGACTTACGCGAAGTGTATTCGGTGACGGACTTCTTGCGGAACCACAAGGGGATGACCGCAAAGCTATCTGAGTCCCACAAACCGATAGTCTTGACCGTGAATGGGAAGCCCGCGCTCGTGATTCAAGATGCTTCTAGTTATCAAGACATGTTGAATTTGCTGGATAGTCTCAGTGCCAAAGCCAAGATCGCACAGAGTGAAGACCAATGAGCCGAACCTCAAGTATTGTTGACAATCTCGGAGAAAACAAGCTTGCGAAGGCTGTGATCGAGTTATCAGAGACGGGTACGTCGATCAGCATCGCTTCGGCATTCTTCTCACTTGATGCCTTCAACCTTCTTGACTCGCGGCTGCAAGAGCTTGAAGGTGTTCGCTTGCTGTTTGGAGACGAGGCAAGCGCAAAGTCGCGGTTATTTCTCATTCAGGCCTTTCGTTCGCGATCCGAAAGTGACTTGCAGGCTCGACGCGAAGAAGACCCATTCTTGTCGCGGCTCAAGACTGTAGAAGATCTCATTGAGCGAGAAGCCCTTCAGGTTCGTTGCTATACGCGCGACAAGTTTCACGCGAAGGCTTATCTTATAGAACGTACCGTCGCTCCGAAAACTGTTGGTCTTATCGGAAGCGGCAACTTCACTAGACTTGGGCTGACGCAGAATGTGGAACTCAACGTCGAACTCTCGCGTGAACAGGCAGCGCACTTGTCCGAGTGGTTTGAGGCTCGCTGGCTTGAGGCTCAACTGGATGACGTTACTGCCGATCTGTTCAAAGAGGCTCGGCGTCACACTCGGATGTACGAGCCGTTTCTCATCTACTCGAAAGCCCTGAAAATCTGGGGAGACGCCACGCAGGGTGCTCGGCCCCGAGAGGACAACTCCGCTATCGTTCCGCTTCTCGATCCCCATCAGTATGAGGGGTTCCGACGAGGACTGCAAATCATCGAGCGTCATGACGGCGTGATGGTGTGCGACGGCGTGGGGCTCGGCAAAAGCTTCATCGCACTTGCATTGATGGAGTCTTTGGCGCGGGGAGGCGAGCGAGGCAACCTCGACAACATTCTCCTCATCGCTCCCAAGAACATTCTGAAGTCAACATGGGAGAGTTACCTCAAGAAGTATCTTCGCCGGTATCTAGCCCCATTCGGGACGATCCACGCGATCGCGATGACCGAACTCGGGTTCGAGCCGTATATCGAGGGAGCCGAGAACGTGGGACAATCTCTCCGAGAGAAGCAAGAACTCGTCCGAGAATTCTTTGAGCGATCCAATGTAGTGGTCGTCGATGAATCGCACAACTTCAGGACCACGAGCGCGAATCGTTACAAGAACCTGCATCGAATCGTCGAGAGATTCGAGGGAAGGGCAAAGAAGGTTGTGCTCTTGACGGCGACGCCCATCAACACGGCATACGAAGACCTCTCTGCCCAACTTGCTTTGATAACGCATGAAAGCGGATCGCTCGTCGGATACAACATCGGCCAGATCAGGCGTTACGCGAAGGATCTTGACCGCAACCGCGATGGAGATAATACGGAAGAAGGGCAGATGTCGCTCGAGTTGTTCAAGACGCCCTCAGAGTCGCTTAACGACATCCTGGAAAACGTCGTCATTCAGAGAAGCCGACAAACTTGTCGCCGTCTTGCGGCTGCCGCGGGGAAAGATTTACGGTTTCCAATCCGCAAACCACCGCACTGTATCGAGATCAAACTTCCTCATGAGCCGGGGGGCTTCGCGGAACTGATCGAGACAGCAGACAAGACATTCCGCCCTGGCGTTCATCTGATTGAACTAATGCGAAAGGAGTTGGAACGTGTCGAACAAGCTGGGCTAAAGAACAAAGAAGCGCACTTATCCAGCGTTCTCGACAAACTTCAGCGTGGAACCAAGGGCTTGAAGCTCGCTGCATTCCTGACAGAGCAGTACCGTCGCCCAGGCTCAACGGGAGCTACGAAGACGTATCAGTTTGAAGTCCATTTGGCCAAGTTGGTCTTTGCCAACGCCCTTAAACAGCTTGAAAGCAGCCCTGCGGCATTCCAGGGAATCATTCAGAGCCTCGGTACAGGTTTGATCGCCCGCCTGCGCCATGTCTTTGGCGAGGAAGCCGACGACTTGATTCGAAACCACCTCGACTGGGTAAGGACGTCTCTTTTTGAGCAGGAAGCGGAGGTCATGGACGAAGAGGATTCGGATACAGAAGCCGAGACGGCTGATCCGACCTCAGATGACGAAGTCGACGCATGGCTCGATCATGTAGTTCGTTCACGCGGACTGCAGAAGAAGTTGGCCGAGTTTAAGGACTCCGATTTCGACACCGAGAAGTGGCGAGACGATATCGTCGCCGATCTCGGTTACCTCAAGCTTATTCACGATAAGACCCTCGAAGCCAGAATTCACGAAGATCCGAAACTCGAACAGATCGGAAAGTTGATCGACGAGCAGACCCAGAACGGGCGCAAGATCCTTGTCTTCACGCAGAGCCAAAGAACCGCCGAATACCTGCAGATCGAGTTGTCGAAGCGACTCGCCGGTAGAAACGTGGCCCGTATCGACTCACGTGTCTCAGGAACCAGGGCGTCCATCCTTCACGCGTTCTGTCCGAGCTACAACGAGCGGCCTGAGCATTGGGCCCCATCTGTACCGGACCGCATCGACGTGCTCATCTCCACCGACGTTCTGGCCGAGGGCGTCAACCTCCAGGAAGCGCACGCCGTTCTGAACTACGACATCCATTGGAACCCGGTGCGGCTTATCCAGAGAATTGGGCGCGTCGATCGTCGGCTCGATCCCGTCAAGACTCCCCACGCCCACGAGTTCGGAATATTCAATGTTCTCCCGCCGAAGCAGATCGAGAAGATCATCAACCTCGTCGGAACCGTAGAGAACCGCACGTTGGCGATCAGCAAGACGGTCGGCCTCGACCTGAGCTTCTTTAAGCCTACCGACCCAGCAGGAAACCTGCGGGAGTTCAACAGCGACGTCGAGAAGTGGGATGCCCTCTACGAAGGGGACGTCACGCCGTTTGACCAGGCACTCGAGGACTACGTGATGCTCACCGCCGCCTCGAACAAGGCTCTGCTGGAGCGGATCTCCGACATCCCGGAAGGAGCATGCGGTGTCTGGGACAATGCGCCGAAAAACGGCTTCTTCGCTTGCTATGTCATGACCGCCAAGCCCGAAGCGACGGAAGAAGAACGAAGACGCTTCAAGGACCTAATCGGCCGACCAGTATTGGGAATCCTTTGGGCCGATGGTAAATTCGATCTTGACTCTCCTCGAGTGCTCCGCTTCCTTCGGGACACCGTTCCCGGCGAGCCGTCGGGAGAGCCCACGTCTGAGGAGTACGTCAAGTCGTCGCTCAAGACGATCAAGAATCGAATCCGGCAGCAGTTTTCGGAGGTCGGCGGCAATGGCCTGCCCGCGACGATCGTCCCAATGCTCAGCTGCATGATGGAACTTAGGGAGAATCGATAGAATGCCGCCGATCGAGATATCATCCGAAGACCTCAAACTCGTTAGCGACCGAGCGGGACTGTTCCGGTTACTCCGCCAGAAGCTCGGATGGCCGTCGGTGGACCCCGAAGATCCATTCACCTACGACGTCAGGCTCGACGGGCGAGATGTGAAGGCGAACGTCAGCCAGATCGTTCCGTTTGGAGCGGACGATCCGCATCCCGTCATGCTCGTCGAGACAGATGGTGAGTTCAAGAGGGGGCAGCTTCGCGAGATCTTGCGGGGAGTGCGAGCCGACATGCGGAAACGTGCTCGATTCCAGGGCAAGTCCATCTCAGACATCGTCTTCATCGTCGCATCTGACGGCTATCGAGACATGCGCTTTTGCCGATTCCTTGAGCAAGATGGCCGCCAGCCCAAGCTCCAGGCTTTCGGATGGGCGAGGGGAGAAGAAGACGCGACCCGCACGCTTCGCGAAGTCAACCTACCTGCACTGAAGATGCCCTCGGAACGCCCAACCGGCGGTTGGGATTGGGACGCGAAGACCTGGCAGGACGCGTGGAACGTCGAGAAGGTCCAGAAGGAGTTCTTCCAGGGCCTCAAGGCGGTATTCGAGAAGTACCTCGACGCCATCGTGCTGGTCAACGGGACCGGTAGAGACCAGAAACTTGTCGAGAAGGGAGAAGAAGTCGCGCGGCTCATGCTGCAGACAGTTGTCAACCGCCTCCTTTTCCTTGCCTTTGTGCAGAAGAAAGGCTGGCTCATTCCACCAGGAGAATACGGGACCGATCGGGCCAAGGAATATCTCTTTGCCCTTTTCGATGAAGCCAACCCTCAGGGACAAGGCTTCGACTTCCACGAACGGATGCGGCAACTCTTCTTTGAGGGGCTTTGCCAGCCGGATGACAAGGTACGGAACAATGCCGCAAACCTCCAAAGAATTGGAAGCGTCCCCTATCTGCACGGGAGCTTGTTCGAGGCTGGTAAGTACGAGCAGCAGAACGGGCAATACGCCGACCTCGGCTGGATCAAACTCCCCAACGGATTCTATGAGGAACTGATCGGCCCCGATGGAGTGTTCCGGAAGTTCAACTTCACGATTGGCGAATCGACCCCAGACGACGTCGAGGTCGCGGTCGATCCCGAAATGCTCGGTCTCGTCTTCGAGGAGTTGATGACCCTACGCGAAGCCCAGGAAAGCTCTCGGAGGCGAGGGGACGATCCACGGCACGCAACCGGGTCTTACTACACCCCCCGAAACATCGTCCAGTTCATGTGCCGCGAGGCGCTGAAGGTCTATCTGGAGCCTTTCGCAGGCCGGGTAGACGTTGGGGCTCTCGTTGATCGCCACACCCTTTCGGGAACGGACATCCCTCTAGCCGAACTCAAGAGTGCGGTTGAGAAGATCAAGGTCTGTGACCCGGCTTGCGGTTCAGGGGCATACCTGGTCGGCATGCTCCACGAGTTGAACGAGGTGCTTAAGGTTCTCGACACCAAGATCGCGGAAAGCCGAACGGAAGCCGCGCGAACGGACTACAGGCGCAAGCTTCTCCTGCTTCAAAACGCGATCTACGGGGTCGATCTTCAGGAGTTTGCCGCCAACATGGCGCGCCTCCGGTTCTGGCTCTCTGTTGCGGTGGACATGGTCGAGCCCGACCCGCTGCCAAACCTCGAATACAAGATTGAGGCCGGAGACACCCTTCTGGCTCCCGATCCGAGCACCGCCGGAAACCTATTCCTTCAAGCCATCCACGAGGAAGCGGACCGACTCGGGCAACTCAAAACGAAATACTCCGATCCATTCGACACTTCGGATAAGACCGAACTCAAGAGGCAGATCAACGAAGACCTCGCCGCCCTTCGGATTGCGGCTGAACAGAACGCGGCATGCCCACCCGGTGCCTTTGACTGGCGGGTCGAGTTCGCTGAGATATTTGTCGAGAGAGATGGAACTGCTGGTGGCTTCGACGTCGTCCTGGCCAATCCGCCCTACATTCGTCAAGAGGAAATCGATGGTCTTAACCCAGCGTTTCCCGGGGGATACAAGGCATATTTGCTCTCCAAATACGACCCGGCTTGTACAGGCAAGTCAGATCTATTTGCCTACTTCTATGTCCGTAGTTGCGAACTGCTTCGTCCGGGCGGTTGCCAAATCCATATCTGCTCGAACAGTTGGCTGGATGTCATCTTCGGCACATCTCTACAGAAGTTCCTGCTAGCAAGCGGCAGGGTTCGAAAGATCATCGACAGTTCGGTGGAAAAACAGTTTACGACAGCCGACATCAACACGATCATCAGCGTCTTCACAAAAGGCGACCCGTCCGACGAACTTACGACTGATTTTGTGCTGTTGAAGGGTCTATTCGACCAGTCAGTCTACGATTCAACGCTCCAGCGCATTGTTTGTAAGTCCTATGCCGAGATTAAGAAAGACGCATCGGACGCCCGGAACGTCTATACGCTCGGCAAATGGGGTGGCCTCTACTTGCGAGCCCCCGACATCTATTTGGAGCTCCTTGAGACATACAGGGATCAGCTCATCCCGCTGTCTGCAGTCGCAGAACTGACCACAGGGACCAAGTCCAATGCGGATGAATTCTTCTACACTGAGTTGCGGGAGGAGGGGGATCGAGAGAGTCTCATTCTAGATGCCGCCGGAGAACTCCGGAGAATCGAGGCGGATTTGGTGAGGATCCCGCTACTCAAAGCTCCTGAAGACGCACGTACTCCACGACTGGACTTGTCGCGGCTGAGGTCAAGGCGATTGGCACTTCCGGACGATCTCAGTCACCATCCTCTTGCCCGCGAGTATGTCGAGTGGGCGCAAGAAGAGTTGCGTCTGCAAGACCGACCGACACTCCGCACGGTGAACCCATGGTGGCGGTATCGTCCGCAGGGTGCTTCGGACTTTCTCCTGCCGGTTAAGCCCAAGCGGAGCATCGTGCTTAGCTGGGTACAAGGTCTCGAAGTCAGCGTCAACAAGAGCTTTTATCTAGTTCGCGTCCAGCGCGGATACGACCCCATCCTCGCAGCTGCGACGCTCTTTTCCACCCTAGGTGCGATTGCACGTGAGGTGATGGGTCGGGCGAACTTCGGGCAAGGTGTCCTTGAGATCATCGCAGTAGAAGCTCGGCTCCTGCCAGTGCTCAAGAGTGCATCGGAACCGCATCTGGCTGAGATACGGGCGGCCTTCCAAGCAATGCTCGACCGCCCCGTGAAAGTCGTCTACAACGAGTTGATGCTTCCTGATCGGCGTCGCCTCGACAGGGCGGTGCTACTTGCCATGGGGGTGCCTCCGACAGAAGTGGAGGCAATTATCGATGCCGTCCAAGATGCTGCAAGGCGTCTCGTGTGGAACCGTCAGGCGAAGCCAGGCACATTCATGGAGTCTCGGTACGACTACGACGAGTGGCTTGCTTCAGGTCGGGAGTTTCCTGTCCGAGGTGAAAACAATTGAGCATTTGGACTGGCGATCTCTTTGCAGGATGCGGCGGACTCACCGCCGGGCTTCAATCTGCTGGCTTTCACACCCGCTGGGCCAACGAGTTCTGGGCACCCGCTGCCGCCACCTACCGCATCAGCAACCCAGGTGTAACTCTTTATGAAGAAGACGTGCGGAGCCTTCTGGCGCGCGCGGTGGACTCTGCTGACTTGCGTCAGGATTTGGCGGTCGACTTGCTTTGCGGCGGTCCGCCTTGCCAAGGCTTCTCGGGATGGAACCGCTTCAGGAGCCTAGAGGATCCCCGCAACTCTCTTGTCGAGGTGTTCCTCGACTTTGTCGCTCTGTTGGATCCACGCCTTGTACTGATTGAAAACGTTACAGGATTGCTTTCTCTTGGGGATGGACTCGTGGTATCGGGAGTGACGGAGGCGCTTTGTGAGATGGGATATCACGTACGTCTGATGGTGCTTCAGGCGGGAGGATACGGCGTACCTCAAAACCGGTGGCGCGTCTTTATCGCAGGTTCAAAGGACGAAGCGGGGCTGTTACGACCTCCTGTTCCGATACATGCGTTTCCGCGAACGACCGTGTTTAATGCCACCGCATTCAGGGCTTCCGTCGTGCGGCCGCCTTACGAACCGAGCGCAGGGCTCTTCGACTCGACCTTGCCCCATGTGACCGTAGCTAATGCTTTGTCCGACCTCCCCCAGCTGGAGAACGGTGGCGATCATCTGCCTTGTGAGCTCGGGCCGACAAACTGCCCATTTCAAGAACTGGTGAGGAACGGAAGTACCGACCTGTCCAGCCATAGGACCATTCGATTAGCAGCGATCAACATGGAGCGCGTCCGTGCTTTGAAGCCTGGGGAGAGTTGGCTTCACTTGCCGGAGAACCTCAAGCCGAATAACCTGAAGAACACTCCAGGACAACGGTACGACAACCGCTTCGGTCGTCTGGAATGGACGGGAATCTTCAACACGATTATCAACAAGGCGGAACCGTACTGGGCGAGGGTTATTCACCCGCGAGATGACCGGGTGATCTCAGTCAGAGAGTCAGCCCGTGCACAGGGATTGCCTGACCGCATTCACTTTGCGGGCGCTCTTCGCCAGCAGTACGCCCAGGTTGGAAATGCGGTGCCTCCACCGCTAGCAAGGGCGATCGGCTGGGAGATGCGGCGTGCTTTAGGCGACCGGACTGTAGACGAGGAGGTGGAGGCTTATCGGACGAAGATGCTCGATCGAAGAACACCGTGAATTCGTCACGTGGGCGAAGAAGTTAGGTGCGTTGAGCCCTCGAGTGGAAGTTCCGCCCAAGTGTGGATCCTTGAGCCGCACTTATGACGCGGAGTTGAAGAACTACTTTCGCCTCACGGTCCTTGCGCGGAGTTCATCGGCCGATCCAGAACTTGCTAGCCGTGCACATGAACTGCTCTTTCGGACTCGCACGCTGCTCGAAGGTGCCATTCAACAGGCCATCACCCAGGCACCCGTGGACCCCGACGCCAGGCTCGATGCATTGTTCGATGGAAACTTCTTCGGCTTCAGCAAGAAGCAAGGCACGAGCCTCCGGCTGCCCCTGCGGACGTGCACTCCGACAAAGCTCTGCGCGGGAGGCTGCTACGCTCACGACGTGCTCGACGCCACCCCCGCCGCCGTCGTACGGGGCGCGATCAACGGCTGGATCGCCGACAGGTACGAGCAGGGTAACGACGAGGTTCGCGCTGAGCTCGTGGACCGCCTTGTCCCCCACGTCAAACGGGCGATCAAGAACGCCAAAGGTGAGTTGAACAACCTGCCTCCAGGGTTCGAACGGCGCGCGTTCATTCGGTTCAGCCATGTCGGCGAGATTGTTTACACTCCGGCCTTCGCCAACGACCTGGCGCGGATGGTCCATGAACTGTCGGAGGGGGATGTGGATTGCGTGGTCTACACCCGCCACAAGCGGGTGGGTGAACTCGACCCCGCCCTCTGGGTCCTCAACTTCACCTTGGACCCCGCAAGCGAGGATCGCAGATCCTGGATCCCGGACTATGCGCGGATCGTCTATTCGGCCTTCGGCGGCAAGACCTCGCCCGACGCCGAGGTCAACTTCCTGGAACACCATCGCCATGGCCACCTGGCTCAAGTCGGCGATGGCCGCACATGTCCGGCTACCCGACCCGATGCTAAAGATCGCACCTGCGATGGAAACCAGTGCAACCGCTGTTTCGTGCCCAAGTTCGCTCACACGACCGGTCACCCGCTCAAAATCATTCAGGAGCCCCTTCCCATGAACAAATCGCCTCAGAACCAGATGCTCGGATCGATCTACCAGAAGGTTTCCGATCTGCGGGCCAAGATCCAGCAGGACGGCAAGCGCGCCTTTGATCGCGACGATCCTACGGCGGCAAGAATAGAGGCGGACCGTCTCGATCAGATTGACCGGGCCGAAGCCCTGCTCAACGAGTTGGGTGAGCTTCTTGCCGATCTCGGTTTTGATGTGCCGGTGACCGAAGCTCCTAGTCTTGCGGTCGCCGAATCGACGGCCCCGTACGGAAAGCGCAGGAAGCCAATCACCGCAAAGAAGGGGGCGAAACGACTCCCGGAGAAGGCGCTGCACCCACCTCAACTCATGGAACCCGTCATCGACGTCTTGCGCGAACTCGGGGGCCAGGGACACCTGAAGGAGATTTGGGCGGGAATAGAAAAGCGGTTAGGACCGACTTTTACTTCGTCGGACTTGGAAAAAATGAAGAGCTCCAAGAATCTTCGTTGGGAGTACAACGTGCAGTGGACCCTTACCCACCTAAAGAATGAGGGCCGCGTCGAGCACGCAGGGAAGCGCGGCGTGTGGCGGCTCACCGCCAGGAGCTGAAACAAAACCATGCAACCCGTACCCCTAGACCACATCCGACTCGAACGAGGCATGTTCGTCCGGTCGGTGGTCAATGACGACTACGAGCCGGCATCGGTCGCTTGCATCGAAAGTGCAACTCGCAAACTGATGGTCTCCGAAGGCCATCCCGTCATGCTGCTTGGTAAAGTCCAGAGTGGCAAGACGAAGACCTTCCTTGGCATCATCTCATATTGCTTCGACAATGGGTTCGACATTGCCGTCATCCTGACCAAGGGCACCCGAGCCCTCGCCCAGCAGACTCTCCGAAGGTTGCAGAAGACCTTCGACGAGCTATGGGAGGAAGACGAGATCCGAATCTACGACATCATGCATGTCCCTGCGAATCTGCCTCCGCGGGACCGGCGTCGCAAGATCCTTTTGGTGGTCAAGAAAGAGGACGACAACCTCAATCGACTCTCGGAGTTCCTATTCTCTTCGTATCCCGAACTTGGGCGCAAGAGAGTGCTTCTGATCGACGACGAGGCGGACCTCGCTAGTGTAGGATTCCGAGGCTCGAGGGCCCGTGGGGTGAGCATGGCTACTATCGCAACAATGATTGAAGACCTGCGGTCAAGGTTAGAGCGTTCTGCTTTCCTGCAGGTCACCGCTACACCCTACGCGCTCTACCTTCAACCAGAGGCTGAACTTAACCCTGATACGGGCTTCGTTGTGCAGCCTCTTCGCCCTGCCTTCACTGAGATCGTGCCGATCCACGACCGCTATGTGGGCGGTGACGCCTACTTCGTGCGCTCCTTGGAAACAGGGTCTCTCGAAAGCTATATGCACGTCGAAGTGGAAGAGCGGGAGTTCGTCGCCTTGAAGCGTCCAGACGGGCGTCGGCTTCGTCTGGCCGACGTACTTAGTTCCGCCAACTGTGCGGCCCTCCGGCGTGCGATGCTCGATTTCGTCGTGGGTGCGTCCATAAGGAGGCTACAGCAACGTTCGCAGGCCCTCCGCCGAACGCGGTACAGCATGGTTGTTCATACGGAGCAGGCGAAGGTTGCTCACCAGTGGCAAATGCAGGTGGCATCGAGGATCGCAGAGGAGTTCATCAGGCTGGCCGAGTCTGACGATCTGCAATGGGACACTCTTGTCGAAGAGGGCTATGAGCGTGTTCGTCCCGCGTTGAAAGCCGCCGCCGCCGAAATCCCTGCGCTGGACGCCGTCATTGAAGAGTCTCGAGATCTTGTGGAGGGCGTCCGTGTTCAGAGGGTCAACAGCGACGAAGACGTCTTTGCTATGCTGGGTGAAGACGGGCAGCTTCGCTTAGAGAGCGTACTCACCATCTTCATCGGTGGTCAAATTCTTGACCGCGGCGTCACGATTGAGGGGCTGATTGCGTTCTACTATGGAAGGAATCCGAAGTCGTTCCAGCAAGACACCGTATTGCAGCACTCGCGAATGTATGGTGCAAGGCCTGCCGATGATTTGGCAGTCACCCGGTTTTACACTTCGGAAAGGCTGCACGAGGTAATGCAGCGGATCCATGAATTCGACCATGCGCTTCGCGTGGCTCTCGAAATCGATGGGGATCAAGGAGTCGCCTTTATTATGGAGGAGCGCGGCCGAATAAGACCGTGCGCCCCAAACAAGGTTCTTCTATCCCAGTTGACCAGCCTGACTCCCCGTAAGCGACTGTTACCGGTCGGCTTTCAAACCAAGGCTCCTTCAAACATTCGGTCAAAGGTCGCTCGATTGGACGAACGGATCAACGAACTGTCTTGTGACGGTAATCGTCCAAGGTTGATCGAGTTGGAATCTGCGATCGAGATCATTTCAGAAGCTCTCGCCACACTGGACTTGGCGCACGAAGACTGCATCTTTGATGAGCGCGCCTTCCTCGCCGCTATTCGGTACCTCAGCAACCAGTGTCCAGAGCCCTCTATGCGGGGACAGGTTCTCATTTTTAGCCGAACCCAGCGAAACGCTCGAAGACAGTTCGATTCGGGACGATTCAACAACGTCCCGTTCTCGGGGCAGGATGGTGAATTCGCGAACGAACACGCCACAAACGTTCCTTGCATTATGCTGTTAAGGCAAAGTGGGTGTGCAAATGAAGGTTGGCGAGATGCCGCGTTCTGGTGGCCGATCCTTCAGGCTCCAGCCAACATGAGGCCGGTGGTGTTCAGCGCGGAGGTGCTGTCCGACGAAGGAAACGGAGCATGAAAATTCCTGACGTTTTGACACAAATTGCCGACGACATCAAGGCAGGACGGTCGAGGAGGGCAAAGGTTCGGACTCTCATGGGCTGGTATGGGCTCAAGAAAAGAAGAGAGGCTGGAATCAGCGTCATCCGCGGTCACTTAGTAGAACTCGGAATCCAGACCATTCCCGACTTTGAGACCGCAAACTTTGACGGTCAAGTGCACTTCATGCTTGCTGGCCAGACTCATTCAAGTGCGACCTCGGACGACGTCGACCCAGCCGCCTTCAGGCCATTCCAGATTGAAGAGGAACCGGGTGCCGGGGGCCATCGGCGATTCAGATTGCTGCTCAGGACTTACGATTCCTTTGAGCGGCTACGCGAACGAATCGTTGGCAACCGGCTCGCTCAAGTCCATTTCAGCGGTCAAAATGCCCGGCGATTGGATCGAGACACATTTCCGTTCACCCTGAGTGTTACCCTTTCATCAGGAAATACTCCGGAAGAACTTGAGGAGTGGGCCGAGAATGCCTGTTCTTTGGAACAGGTCCTAGACGTTTCTTCCCCCATTGCCCACGCTCCAGCTTCGGCAGTTGCAACTCCGATCGACGAACTGAGAGAGCATGTGAGTGATCTGGGTGCTTCTCTCAGAGTGTCATTGACCGAAGAAGTGGAGAAGATTCGCGAATCGGTCGAAAGGAAGGTCGACGAGATTCGTTTCGATGCAGTACTCCAACTCGCAAAGGAGCTGAACAACGACGAAGCGCTGAGAATCGTCGAGGAGTTCGAAAGGGAGTACAAGGCCAGACTTGAGGAGAGAGAGCGAGAAGTTAAGGCGGCGTACGCCGAGTTACAGGTCGCTTACGAGCGGCTAGAGGACCAAACTGTTGACCTCGAAGAGCCGAACCCGGGTGACGCATATCCCACGATGGTCGCCACTGTTCAGCTGTTTGCAGACCTCTGTGAGGGCGCACCGATCACTGTTGCTGATACTGCCATCAAGAGCGCCTCAAAGTCGGGCTGTACGCGACGCCGCGAAGTCCTTTTGCTGTTGTTGACGATAAGGGATCTTGCCGAGACGCTCTTCAAACGGGGCGGAACAGGCGGCCCGCTACGGGAATGGTTTGCAGAGCGAGGCTACGCCTATGCTCAGGGCGACTCCAGGACGACCTCGGCAAAGTTCGGCTCGGAGAGAACGGTCACTATTGGGGATCAACAGATCCAACTCGAAGAGCACGTAACTTTATTTGCCAACACTGATCAATGCGTTTCGGTCTACTGGTGGCGGGATGACGAAGAGCGGCAACTGGTTGTAGGCTACGTGGGTCCTCATTTACGAACAGTCTCAAGATGAGACTCGCGCTGACAAGGTGAGCAAACAAGCGCATTTCGTCCGCAAAGAACGTCAACGAACGACTGCCTATTGTTGGAATTGGGCAGTAGCTGGACGATACCGGAGAAGAAGCCCTGGCGGACGTCGTCCCGGAAGGTTTTGACATCTTCAAATGGCCAATTGGCCTTTAGCTTCCAAATGGACGTCTCTTTGAGTGCAGCGGCATACTCCTGACTGCGCTCTCGGTCACTTCCATTGAGAGCGTGCTATCGATCTCGGCTTGATCGGCCCGAAAGAATGGAAGCCAGTTGTACATGTGGCGTTTCCACGTGGAGTTGATGTGGCATAAGTCCATGGAGACGATCTTCAGCAGACCTAGCTCGGAGGACTAGTCCTTGATGTACCGGCTGCGTAATCGGCTCTCCGTGCGCAAGTAGGGGGGCGGCCATCATCGGCTTCTCTGCGGGCCTTAGTGGGCGATCGGTATTGCGTGTCTTGAAGGAAGATGAGTTGGCCCAGAAACATGAGCGCCGGATTGCCGCCCGAAACGAGCGACGACGCTTGCTCCGGCAAAGGCAGGCGGAGAGAGCGCGAATGCTATCCCAAACCTCCGAAGCCCTCAGATAGTCGCCAATGGTGCTAGATGCAATTCTCAAGGAGCAGAAGTCATTCAGGAACGCCGCCTTGGCTAGCCCCTAGCCCATGTCTCCGCCACAACCCAAAGGACTTCTGCGAGTGAACCGCGCAGGCTTTGGAAGCTTGCCAACTTCTCACCGGTTTCCTCGTCCATGTAGAGGCTCCGGTTGACCTCGATCATGACGGACTGAACCCGTGGGTCCATGCCATAGAATTGAGACGGCACCATCGTCCCCGAGTACGGGCGATCCACCAGCACGCCCCCCGAGAAAGTGGCGAGAGAACTAGGTGTAAACGTCTCCGCGAGCTTCTCCAACTCCGCAACGACAGATGCTGCCAGCGATGGGGGCGTGTGGAATGGATCGGTTCCCACGCAGAACATGGGCCGCTCAGGAGTTTGATCCTGATCGCAAGGCAAGGGTTGAGAAGGATATGAGTGGCAGTCGATCAGCAAGCAGCGGCCATGCTCACACAGCGCATTTCGAGCCCAGTCGTTAAGCTTCTCGTGATGGGGTCTGTAGTATTCAGAGATAAGGTGCTCTCGGCTAGCCTCCGATTTAAGGGGCGATCCTGATGCAGTCCGCGTATACACGGCCCCCATTCCCCGCTTGGCCATTGGCTCGTCCGCGTCATCCTCAAACCTCTCAGGATCGACGACCAGCCTACTCACGCCAAAGACCAGGCGCTCGGCTGACTCCAACTGGAACAGCTCATCCGTGTGCCGATCCGTTAGCAACCGCAGTTCTCGTTCGAGTTCTGTTTGATCGACCAGGAACGTGGGTCTGACGTTCTCCGGAATGAACAAAGAGGCGTGAGGGATGTGAAGGAGAATCGGCTTCATTCGTTCTCACCCAGGGCAATGAGCCACTCGACGGTACTTGGCACGATCCAATATGCTCCGGTTACGCAGTGCCCGTAGAGGTTCGCCGTAATCGAGATCTGGGGGCGACCAAGCATTTGATGAATCGGATTGAGGTTACCTCCCACTCTGAAGGCAAGCGGCGAGGGCTTGGTTTAGCTCCTGTAAGCATCCGTCCGGAACATGAGATCACCCCCACAGCCGGCGTGTGGAGAGCGGAAGTCCATCGTATCGAGCCTTGATGTCGCCTGATCTTCCCTATGCTGCCCAGGAAGGAGACACACTGGACTCGATCCTCCCACTCCGGTTCGCGTTTCTGCATCACGTTGGACGGTAAGCCATGCGGAAATGGCAATTACACTCGGGTGGTCCCCCTTCAAGCCTCCATTGGCCCCTGGTCAGCAGGCATCGGCTTATACTTCCACGCATGCCAAGTGTTGAGGACTATGCCCCCCACGCCCCATTCACGCTCGATGAACTCGTCGTCGCAGCGAACCGCATTCTGGGCAATACTCCGCAACTCTCAATAAAGGATCGCACGGTGCGGTACTACATCACTGAGAGGCTCTTGCCGCCGCCCAGCGGTGGCCCCAAGTTCGCACGCTACGGGATCGAGCATCTGCGCCGAATCGTTGCAATCCGAGGCTGGTTGAATGAAGGCGTCTCGCTCGACGAGGCCAGAAATCGCCTTGGAGGCGAATCCGTGCGAGATTACAATCAGAAGGAGGTCAGGCGCCCAAGGGTCAAGGTCCCGGACATTACCCACCGTACTGTGCGACGGATTTACCTGACCAAGTCCACCGTACTTGAGGTGGATACTGAGGCCGACCTCTCTCGAGAACTCGAGGCGGCCATCGCCGAAATCATACGTCTCAAGCGGGAACAGGGTCCACTTGCATAACTGTCTAGTAGTGTGATATAGTGTCGTTTAGGCCGCATCCGTGGCCGCGGAGCCAAACACAACATGAACCACACCGAAACCCGGCTTCCTGGTCTTACCGCCAACCTTACTGCGCATTCTTTGGACAAAGGAGCCTCACTCTTCCTTCAAAATGAAGGCTTACTCCTCGCTCGCCTCACTGCACTTGAGCCGCTGGAAAGCGCGCCGCGCACCCCGCTGAAGATTGCAATCGTGATTGATCGAAGCGGATCGATGGCTCGCGAAAAGCTGGCCATCACCAAGCTAGCCGTGGCGCGCTTTATCCGATCGCTCGATCCCGAAGATCGAGTATCCATCGTAGCCTACGACGAGAACGTTGACCTTATCTGCGGATTAGAAGCTCCTTCTGAGACCCTCGCCCAGAAGGTAGAGCAGATTGAGTCCGGCGGTAGCACCAACCTTTACGGCGGCTGGGTGACCGGTGCTAAGGTTGTTGGCCAAGGAGGCCGTGTCATCCTCCTTTCAGATGGTCAAGCTAACGCCGGTCGGTTTCGTGACGCCGGTTCGCTGGGGACCCATGCCGCCATTTCCTATGGAAAGTACGCCGTTACCACAACGACTATCGGTGTCGGTCGTGACTACGATGAAGGGTTGATGGCGACTATGGCCCGCGAGGGCGGCGGCGCGCATTACTTCGCCCATACCGCCGAAGCGATCATGGACGCATTCGGGCAGGAACGGTACTCAGCTAGTTCGGTTGCCTTGGAGCGCCTTTCCATCCGATGCGGCGATGAAACGGTGCAGCTCGGACACTTCTGGGGAGGTGAGAGCAAGTCAAGAGTCTTTTCTTTGCCACGCCTCGAAGGACTCGAGGTCACGCTGCGCTACACCGATCGCGCATCTGGTGAGCGGCAAACGTACCGCCTTGACTTGCCAACCAGTTTCGGCTATTCGGAAGAGGTCACGCTAGAATTCTTGTTGCAACGGGCGGGTGAAGCCGAGGGCGAGATGTTGAGAGTCCGAGATCCGCGATCCGCGGGAGAAATGCGCGAACAGCTTCGCAGCATCGTGCTGGAGCTTCTCGCTCACCCGATGAGCGACCAACCCGAAGTGGTCTCCGTCGTCAATCGGCTAAATGCTTCAATCGAGCGTTTGCAGCGACTTGAGCGCAACTACGTCGAGCAAGAAGCTATGATGCATCGCAAGCGAAGTATGCAGTCAAGTCACAACCTTCGAGAGCGATCCAAGGCATTTACTTCGTTCGAAGATGAAATGACTGATGTGCGATCGCACGCGATGCACTCGCTGTTCGAAGTCAAGGAACTCCTGCTAGAGTCCAATGATGAGGCGTTCAAGATCGTGCCTCTCGAGCGTTGGATCGAGTGGAAGGTTCTGCCGCTTCGCATAAGCGGAACACGCCTTGACGTCGCGATGGAGAATCCGCGTGACGGCTTCCTGATCGCCGAAATCGAGAAGGAGACGGGACTTCGCGTGAAGTCTCACTTCGCCAAGATCAGCTCTGAAGAGATCGTGGAGATCTTGAAGAAGGCCTAAGCAAGATCATTCCCACACGCACTGCTTGGTCCCCCGAGTGGGGGACCAGGAGCGTTTGACAGACGCTCAAAATGCGACGATCGTGTGTACTGCACGGTTGACTCTGGTTGTTTATCAGCACTCCCTCCCTACAACAGAAGGGTGCTCAAAAGCACGGTTTGGCATCCTCTCACCCCGCCCTATCATGTCGTACCTCACGTCGACAGGATGCGAAAGGTTCGGTGCATAGCATGCCGTGACCTGGCACTCGGTCGCCCCGGTCCTCACGGCATGTAATGCTGCTTCCCGACAAATCGAACTTGCAACCCGGTCTATGTGCTTCGGATCCTTCCCATAGAGTGCTCCACCACCTATGGGAACACGTGGACCAAAGTAATCCATCACAAGCTTTCGACCAGTTTGACCGTTGTCCGATAGCGGTCCACCGTTCACAAGTGGCCCATTCGGATTCACGAGCACTTCGACATCTTCCCAAGCGTTGACCCACCTTTGGTCGTTGACCTGCAAAACACGATATTCTGCTTCCAACACGCCAAGGATGCGTTCGACGAATTCTGGGAAAGCAGTGGATTCTAGCTGCTGGACAGTTGTCATCACATGTTCTAGAATCCATGTTCCGGATTCTTCACGCAACCGCACAAGGAGCTTGCCGTCTGGCCCCTGACCCCGAAGCAAGCCGCCGGAAAAGGACCGGAAGAGTGCCTCAGCAAGCTGGCGGGCGATGAAATGTTCCGGCGGCAGAAAGGCCACTTTGGCGTCATAGCCTGCCCAGCCAATGGAAATGCACTGGTCGTTCACGTGATGCGTATATTGCTTTGGATCATCAACCTCTCCGCAGATGGAGCAGCGCACCTGGAGTCTACGGGCATCAAAGGCGTTCGGCGCCTCATAACCAAGTGCCACGACGGTGTCTCTCGCGATGTCCGCGAAGAGCTTAGGCACTCGCTTAGATGTCACTACGCCGCCAGTGAGCCACATCTCGTAGTCCCACACCGAAACTTCAACCTGGGCGTAGGCGTCGGGATCAACGGCAAGAGCCGCCTGGACAATGGCTTCAGCGACCGCATCGCAGATCTTGTCCGGATGGCCAGGCAATACGACTTCCGAATGCCTGATCATTGAGGTACCGCCTCCAGTTGGACATACCGAATCCCTGCCTCGCGCAGCCGTGAGGGGCATCCGTCTCTCGTTACAATAGCCGTGATTTGCGTCGGTTTGCAGTTTCGGAGTAGTCGCTTATCGACCTGTTCAATATAACCATCAGTTACTACAACTGCGGACTTCGGCTTTGTTGTCGCAATGTGATGTAGCACACACTCCATGCTGGTCCCTCCTGTGGTGTCGGTAACAAGTTGGCCACACTCGATGCGAGCTGGCACAACCTCTGTGGAAAAGGCCCAGAAAGGCATGCGTATCGACTTTCGGAGCTGATGCAGAAGGGAGATAACCAGCGGCAACTCCGCATTCATCGAGCCGCTCACATCGAGGTAAACGTTGGCCCAACCGAGGGGGGTTTCATCCATGCAGGAGTTCTCCGCAATCGGTATGAAAGGGCTCCAAATTGCCTTCAGAAATGCTCGGCGATCCCGACTACTCAGCACCGGTATCCGATAGGAACTCTCCACAAACTCCGTGAGCTGGCTTCGCCGATCAGGTTCGAGCGCCTTACGAAGGGCTGCCATCGCCTGAGCCTTCCACTTGTCCATTCTGATGTCTTGAACAGAGAGCCTGGCTTGATATTGGTATGCCCCGAGGCCCATTTCGCCCGGTGCGCGCCATATCCCACCTCCATTCATTTGCCGAAGGGACTCTTGGATCGCGTCGGCCAGCTCCATTGAGGCGGAAAGATCACAGCCCTCGTGATTGCCAATGAGATGCTTGCCATCATCAAGGCACCCCTCTGGAAGTCCATACCGGCTCCCGTCTCGCTCCTCGGTTGAACACTGTGCTTGTTGCTCAGCCAGGGACTCTGCAAGCTCCAAGACGTCATCCGAAACAATCACACCTTCGTAGAGAGCGTGCCAGACCAATTTGATTTGGATGGCCGGGTCTGAACTTGGGCCTTTACTGACTCGAAAACTGCCACTTCGTTGCCACGCCGAAAGGTTCGCGGGAGAAGCTTTAGCTTCTCGACGCTCTGCCTTGCTCATGGGTCGAAGAAGTCTGCCAATCCCATTCTGGCTGGCGTAATACTCCGTGAAGATCGACGCATACTCTGGCCCACACTGCCTAAAGATTATGGCGTTGATCACCGCGTCAAGGGCGAGATTTTGCACTTTAGTCATTCCCCTAAAGCGCATCGTATGCCCAAGGACCACATGGAGAAACTCATGAAAGAGGACGGCCTTCAGGTGCTCCTCTGTCCGGCAGTGCTGCTGGATGAAGCTAAGATTTATCAGCAGTTCCGGCGCATCCTTTAGCGTTACCGCTAGCGTTGGCACTTCATCGCTGAACCGTCGATTGACGAGCTTGAGAACCGGCCGCACGGCGAGGGGATTTTCCTCTATCAACTCACGAACGACTTCGTCCACTCGCGCCTCAGTCCAGAGCATAAAACCCTCCCGTTTCAAACATGTCTAGCCGTCTCGTCAGGCTAGCCTTGGTCCAGATTATGGGCCGCTCTGGGTTGTACACAGCCTTGGTGCAGAGCCCTAAGATGAGAGCCTCGGAAAGTAGCTCGCCATCCGAAAGGGAGAGGAGCGAGTGCTTCGAAGCCCTCGATGACGGTGCGACGAGGCATGGACCCGGTGGGAGTTCTAGGACAGCCCTCAGTTCTTCGGGTGATCGATAGCCGAGCCTTGAGAGAGCCGCATATACGGCTGAGACCGGGTCATCGACATGAGCGAAGTCAATTCCCACGACTCTCAGTCTCGGTAGTCGGACCTTTCCCTTGACCTTGCCAAGCAGGGTGCCCTTAATGCTTTCCGTTCGGGTTCGACTTCTTGGCCCGCCCATATTGGGATGCGGGTCTCGCTTGTGCCAGTTCCTTGGCATGGTAAGCGATTGGTCCATCACTTTCTCACTCCCTGGGCCACCGCCCGAACACATTCCTCGAGTTCCTCTTCAATTTTGCTAAAGCTTTCAGGTGCGATCTCGCTGGCGATCAGGTGCTTGAAGAACTGATTTGCCCTCTCTTGCCTTGCTCCAGAGAGGCACTTGAGGACCTTGGCGCTACGTGCAATCTCTGGATGCGAAGAAGACGGCCCGGCGAGACGCTCAGACCAAGTGAGCTTCGCATTAACCGCCAAAATTGGCTGCGCAATGCGCCCCAAGTCTGCAACTCCTTCGGCACCAATGCTTGGAATCAGGCCCTTCGCGGCGGCAGGATAGAGCGCCAAAGCAAAGGCGGCCACCCGTTCAGGGCGATCACTCACAAGCATCTGAGCAAGAGCAGAATTGCCCGCGTCCGCATTCGGGCAATCGGTGAGAAGCATCCGCACTTTGCCCGCCAAGGACGTTTCAAGATGGAATTCGTGAATCCATTTGCGGTCTCCGGTTTCAATCGCCGAGTCCCACGCCAACTGATGCGCGGCATTGATAACGTCCTTCCGTGGCTCCTCCCCCCACGCCGGGTGCGGTAGTGAACTTTCAAGAACAAGCCGGAACAATGCCGGATTGAGATCGTTGCCGGACACCACGGTGGCGGCCAAAAGCGAGCGAGTCATCATTCTCACGCGCCGAGGTGAAAGCCTAATCTTTGATTCGGCCAGCGCAGTTGCGGCCGCACAGGCATAGGCAACAATGTCCTCGGGACAGTCGGCCAGGAGTGTCTGGTACTGCTGTTGCCAGTTGACAAGAGCCTTCGAGAGCCTGCCCTGATCGTCGGAGAGGGCTCCTTCCCCCGATGGGTCGGCAACCTTGCGTTTGTTGGCCTTCGAAAGGTCTTGCCAATCACCTACCTTGACGATGAGTCCGAAGCGATCGGCCAAGGCTCGATCCAGAGGCTCTGAACCTGCATAGTCACCTCCTTGATCAGCCGAACAGGGGTTCATGGCTGCCCATCGGAATTGCAATCGGCTGATTTGAATGCCCTGGACCCGCTTTTCATGGATCAGACTGAAGAGTCGATTTTGGTGCTCCGGACGGCACCGAGAGATCTCGTCCACGAGAATGCTTTGGGCTCCCCACACGGTTGCAGGTGTCTCCAAGAACTTTACGGTCGATGATTCGCTATCAGGATAGGGGAACCCGACGAGATCATCAAAGCTCACTAGGGACGCGTTGTAGTGGCGATGCTCTAAGCCCAGCGCCTCCGAAATCGAGTTCAGGAGGTAGGTTTTGCCCGTGCCGCTGGCTCCGATGAGGAGGAGCGGGTCTTCGGTGACGAGTGCGGCGAGGATGAGGACCTCGGTCTTCTCGAAGCCAAAGGCGCCGAGATGAGATAGGAACGGCTTGCTGACGCTTACCGCTTTCTTGGTTCGATTGTCTAGTTTCATGTTGCCTTTCGATGCATTGCGCCTCGATTGGCCCCGTTTGAAAGCGTTGAGGCCGCCGGAGGAATGATCCTACCGGCGGCCCCATGCTTTCGCGAAGAACTCCTTTTTCAGGTTGTCCTGCGCATCGAGCTTGGTTGCTCCTGGCACCGTGGCCTTCTTCGGGCTCGGTTGCCGGGCCCCTCGGGGCCGCTCTTGATGCTAGAAATAGATATACCACAAATTCCGCCGTGACCCATTTGGGACCAGCTTCCACCAGGGGCACCAGCGATTGGACCGGCGGGGCCACTCACTTGCCCAACCCAAGACTGCGAAGATACTCGGCAACCCCTTCGCGAGCATTGGCGATCGCCAGTTCCAGTAGCGAACCAGCCTCTGTCTCGACTTCTCTCGGATCGACAAGCCCAGAGCTAACGTGGTGCCTTACTGCCACCAGATCGCCGTTGGCTACGCTGTTGATGAGAGAACGGTAAGTTCTTGTTGTCCTGGCCTCAAGACTCTGCACCTTACGGGCCTCAATACGAGCTTCTTCCCTACGTCTGTAGTATTCACTCTGCGAGCAAAGCCCTTCGTCAAGGAATGCTCTGACCGAATCTTCTGTAAGCCAAGACCCCATGGGGTCATAGGGATTGACTCGGTTTGCGAGTATCCACTCCGTCAACTCAGGATCGTATTCGCGAGTCCGCGAGGCCAATTCGAAATAAAACACACTGACAGGTGGGCAACTGAATTCCCTGTATCCGTTAGGATGCTCGGAATCGAGATTGGACATGATCAACGATGCACGAACAAGAAGCATAGTCTGCCTATCAGTTGATCTTGACAATCGGAAACTCTTTCCTAACCTCGAAAGGTCTGGGTTTGAATGTGGTTTACCTCCGGCGAGCCTAAAGAGCTCCTCAGCTAGCTTCGAATTCCAATCACCTTCCAACGAGGACTCACCTAGAGCTAAGTAGTCCTCGAGCACATCTTTGATTGGTCTCGCGAGATGCTCCATGCCTTCGTCTCATGATACTGCCTGTTAAGACCAGAGTGGCCAGTTTGCATGCGCTTGGAGCAGCAACGCGCCGCTCAGGCGTTCGAACCAGCCGTAGCAGCAACCCAATCGCCCGCTTCTGGCATGGCCTAGCTCTAGACTGGCTAGGTGCGATCGAAGGGCCAGGCTAATTCAAGATTCGACATGACCCGCTTTCTGGCCAATTCTTGACGTGGCTAGAAGATCCTCGTATACTTTCTCGAATGAGCGAGAAGAGACGGAACTTCGAGAGACTTTCAACGTCCAGATTGAACAATGCGATCAAGGCGATCGACCTACTTGGAAATTTGAGCAACAGAAGCCACTATGAGTATTCGCCATCTGAAGCGAAGGCGATGATTGCAAAGCTCAAGAAAGCTCTCAGGAACTGCGAGAACCGTTATAAGATTGAGTTAAGAAAGAGCGACTTCGACAGCTGACCAAGTAGTAGCTCAGGGTGACGAAACTAAACTGCGAGCTGGAGATTAGTGGATCTATCTCTTCCTCCGTGTTGGACCAAAAATCAGGCGCTGGCTAACCTCAGCTCATCCAAAAAAGGTAGTCGCGTCAATCGATGGCCCTGAGAGCGCGTTCTACGGCGCTGGTGACCCGCTTCTGAGAGGCATCCACGGCATGGCCATAGATGTTGGCCGTCAACGCGATCTGCGAGTGCCCTAGCATCTTCTGGACGGCATGGAGGTCTCCGGTCTCGGCCAAAGCCAGGGTCGCAGCGGTGTGCCTCAGTTTGTGCGGGCTGACCGGCTGAACTCCAGCTTGCTCACACAGCCGCATGAGCTTGGTTCGCACGTACTTGGGGTCGAGCCGACGACCAGCGGGATTGAGGAAGACGATGCCGTCCGGGTCGGGCTGGTAGGCGATCATGTCCCGGCCCCTCATTTCCCTAAGCCGAGCGGCCAGGTCGCTGGAAAGGGGCAAGACACGCACCTGATTGGTCTTGGTGGTGGCGCGATATTGAAGTTGCCCATCAATGCGCTGGAGTTGCCCGCGGATGGATACTGTCTCGGCCTTGAAGTCGATATCCTGCCAGCGGATGCCACTGGCTTCGCCGATGCGAGTGCCGGTGGTGAGCATGAACATCCAGAACTCGGCCAGGTCGTCCTCTTGAGCAGCCTTGAAGAGCCGAGCGGCCTCCTCCGGCTTGAGGAACACAGCCTCTTTGGCCGGGGCCTTGGGGAGTTCCACCTTGCTGGCGGGGTTCAGGTTGATGAGTCCCTCCTGAATGGCATCCTCGAACGCGGCATGGATGACGGCCCGGATGAGCCGGAGCGTGTTGCGAGAGAGGAGGGTCTCGCCAGGCTCCGAGCTTGGCCCGCGCGGGGTGACCGTTTGCTTTGCCTTGAGGGCGATGAGGTTCTTGATGTCAGCCCGCTTGATGTCTTCGACCCGCTTGGTGCCGAGGATGGGCGTGATGTGCTGGCGGACCAGCCACACGTATTGCCGGTAGGTGTTGGGAGACCGGCTGGTGCGGATGTGCTGCTCGAGCCACTTCTCCAGGTAGGTGGCGAGGTTGCCCTTGGTCGAAGGCACGAGGCGGCCTTGTTGAAGTTCGGCTTGCATCTGCCGGAGCTTCTTGCGGGCCTCTTCGTGGCTCTTGACGCGGGCAGACCGGTACTTGGTCGCCCCGGTGCTGGGGTCAATGCCGACGGCCAGCTTGACGCGGTATCCGTCACCGTCTTTGAAGAGCCAACCGTCGCCGTTGGGGCGTCGTCCTTTCCTTGCCATGTGGTGTCTCCGAAAACCTTCCCAGTGGGGTTTTCTGGGAAGGTTTCTGGGAAGAATTCTGACACACACGGGCGAACATCTGCACCGCATTTAGCCTCAATTTGTCTCTCGAGACGAAAGCAAACGCACGCTCAAGAACACGATTCCCGCCAACTTTTAATCAGCGGGTCGTAGGTTCGAGTCCTACTGCGGCAGCCACTTTTTCCGTGGCTCACGGCGGCCAGCGAGGCACTCTCGCTCCCGGCTCCTGGCAGTGGCATGCCCCCAATTGATTCAAAGAGATCCTTCGATTTCATCTCGATCAGATCAAACTTGAAAGAGATGGAGATAGAGGAAGTGACCCCGGCCGAGCTCGCTTCATACGGCCAGGTTCCCATCCGCTTTTGGGTTCGGGAGCGATGGACGCCCGCCGGTTTTGTGCCTGTGGCCCACCCATGGGAGAAGGAGTACGACGCACCCGGCAACCGCCCGCAGGATTGGCATCTCCATTTCGATCTCGCCCGCTGGGGGTTTTTGGTTGCCCGGTTCGAGGACAAGGTGATCGGGGGTGCCGCCATTTGCCGAGACACGCCCGGCATAGACCTCCTTGAAGACCGCACCGACCTAGCCCATGTTTGGGATATCCGGATCGATCCCCAGTTTCGCGGCCAGGGCATCGGGTCGCGGCTGTGGAAACACGTCGAGGCATGGTGCCGATCGCGCGGCGTTAGCGAGCTGCGCGTGGAAACGCAGGATATCAATACGCCCGCGTGCCGCTTCTACGCGCGCATGGGGTGCGAGCTCCTGAGCGTGAATCCCGGTGCCTATCCCGAGCTCCCGGACGAGATCCAATTGATTTGGGGCAAGCAGCTGGGCGCCGCCCTAGGCGACTAAGCCCCCGGCTTCGGGCGGCGCTTGGGGCCTTCCATCACGCGGATGATCGTGCGGGGTTCCACCGGGGTGCCGGCGCCTTTGGCCATCGCCACCGCCTGTTGCACCAGGCCGCTCACATAGTCATCCAGGTCGTCCACGTGGTTCAGGCGGATGTGCCGGATGCGCGCGCCCGTGCCCTTCAGCCGCCCCTCGGGGTCATCCAGCGCCGTCCCTTGCGAGAATCCGATGTTCACATAGCTGGTGTAGGCGGGCAGGTGGATGAAGTGGTCGGCGTTGCGCTCGGTAAAGCCGTAGGCCACGCCCACCGCATTGGTGGCATCCCACACCGTCTCGATGCAGTCCGGCAGCATCTCCACCAGGCGCGCACGCAGCGCGCGGGCCAGCGCCTGGGTGCCCGCCGGATAGGGGGCCAAGAAGGTGACGTATTCCGGCGGTTCGGGGAGGTTCATGATTTATGCGAGTGTACGCTTTGAATGACGGAAACTGGACTCGCTTCAAACGCAATGATGCCGCCTGCGGCAGCCCTTATGGTGGCGCGAGGTCGGTGTAGGAGTTATATATTGCAACCTCGTGGGGTGAGCGGAAATACTACGAAGTAGCCCCGGCCATGATGCTCTCCACCTTCTTCAAATGGCTCGCCATTGTCAATGCGGGGGTCCAGCTCTTCAAGGCGTATCAGGGGTTCGTTTTGAAGCAAGGGGCCACCGGCGGCGGGCGCCGGGTGGGTCAATATCTGGAGGGGGAGCAAGCCGTGCAAGCGGGGTGGATGCACCTGGGGGCGGCGCTTGTCTTTGGATTGATCGCCTTTGCGATTTGGTTTTGGTGGGAGCAGAACGAGGATTGAAGTTTGGCAGTGGGGGACGGCCAGGTGAGTGAACCGACGAAGCAAGAAGAGATCGTTCATCCCCGCACGGACTTCCGCGAGGCGATGAAGGCGGCAGGGGCCACCGACGCGGAAATTAAAGCGCTGATGCTTGCGCATGTGCGTATTGATGGATGGGCGATGCTTGGATTTTGCTGGGTCACGCTAATAGGTTCAACTGCCTTTAGGGGCGTGTCAGCTAAAGACTATGGCTTGTCCGATCATTGGAACATCATCATGTCAGTTGTCCCGATGTGGGTCCCAATTTTTTGCTTAGGATTTCTAATTAGACGCGCGGCTCGACATTGGATTGCTCCTCACGAAAGTCGCCTTGATTGCTTTATTATACCTAGCATAAGATGTCGCACTTCGGAGAATACGTACGAGGAGTACTTCTACGCTTGGGTTGCCTTGTGGATTGTCCTGGCGATCTTGCTTTCTCTCACTAAAGTCACCCAGTTACGCTTTCATTTTCGGGATCGCGACTCTTTACACACTAATCATCTTGTGGACCATCAGGCGGAAAACTGGCTCCGTGCGCATATCTGCACCTGTAAAGTGGGATAACGAGATCTTGTATCCCCACCAAGTGAAGGCAACGGCCGGGTCCGTGGTCGGCCAATTCCAGAGTCAACTGACCGTCTATTCATGGGAGGAAGCCAAGAAAGAGCGCGCTCTTACGCGAGCTGATCGCGCGGCCATTCGCGCTCGGCGTGAAGGCCGCCGCCCCAAATGACTCACGATAAAATCTAAATAAACCCGAGGAAATGCGCCAAGACCCCATCTCCTTGCCGCCGCAACCAACACCAAACTTTCGCCCTATTTCTAACTACTAAGGAACAAGAGACCCCCCTAACTATTCGTGCGGTTTTAGGTTCATTCACGCAATTCTGCTAGGCTCCCGCACCCTCAGGGTTGGCTAACCTCTCTGCCGGGAGAGGGCTTACTGTGTTGCCCTGCTTTGTTCCCCTCCAAAGGAACTCACCCAAGGAAAGGACAAGATATGAATAAGTTCGCGTTGATTGGCCTGGCCACGCTGGTCTCAGCCGTGGCTTCGGCGCAAATCGTTTACTCCAATAACGCCCTCCCGGGCGATAGCTTCACCAATGCCGGCGGCTCCAACCAGGGCCAGGCGGTGGGTGCCAGCGGTTGGTATTACAACAACACCCGCAACAGCGGCGTGGTGGGCATCAACACCACCTATGCCCGCAGCGGCAACGGTTCGGCCCTGATGCAGACGACCCTCGGCCCCGGCGGCGCCAGCAGCAAGGCGGACCTCGAGTTCCTGGCCGGCGGCCTGAATGTGGGCGGCAACTTCTTTGCCACCGGCACCCTGGGCACGCTGGGCAACCTCAGCGGCGTCTCCTACGAGTGGTACCGCGATAGCGCCAGCACCAATAGCAGCGTGCAGCACCCGGCCCTGCGCATACTGATTGATGCCGATGGCAACCTGGCCACCACCAGCGACCGGGGCGGCCTGGTCTACGAAACCGTCTACAACGGCGGCACCGTGGGCGTGAACACCTGGACGCCGGGCGGCATCTCCGCCACCACCAACGTGTGGAACTTCGGCTTTGGCCTGGGCAACGAGTTCGGCGGCTTCAACCGCACGCTCTCGGATTGGATCAACGGCTTCACCGTAGGCTCCACCAGCAGCAATCTCAGCGCCAATTCGGCCGTGCTGGGCTTTAGCATGGGCGTGGGCAGTGGCTGGGGTCCGTTTGTGGGCGCCGTGGATAACTTCGGTTACCAGTTTGTGGGCAGCCCGGCTTACACGGCCAACTTCGAGGCCGTGCCCGAGCCGTTCAGCATGCTGGCCCTGGCCGGTGGCCTGGCCGCTCTGGCGCGCCGCCGCCGCGCGCGCTGAGCCCGCGCTGGATGCTAAGAAGGCCCCTCTTCCCCCCACGGGAGGAGGGGATTTCCTGTTTGTCGCCACCCCCATAGTGGAACCCCCGCGCCGCTCCATCCGGTAACTTCTCTGCGGACCATGCTCACTTCCCTCGCCTTTTTGCTGGCCGCGCACAGCCCCGCGCAAACCACCACCCAAACCCCTGCCCCGAACCTGGCCCGCTACGTTTACCCGCTGGCCCCCAGCCTCCCCTGCCCGCCGGTGGAGATCGACGTCACCGATTCCCCCGAGAGCAAGGTGTGGGCCGAGCAAGCCGCCGCCCTGGTCCGCGAGTGGTACGGCCCCCTCACCCAAATGATGGCCACCGATGGCCGCCACCCGGTCACCGGGCAGCCCACCGGCCGCAAGTTCCAGCCGCCCGCCCGCATCACGCTGGTGTTCAAAAAGACGCTGAACGTGCCCGCCTATTGCAGCGGCGGCACCATCACCATCAATGGCGAATGGATCGCCCAGCGCCCCGATGACCTCGGCATGGTCATCCACGAGCTCAGCCACGCCATCCAGCAGTATCCGCGCAATGAAATTGACGCGGGCTGGCTGACCGAAGGGATCTCGGATTACATCCGGTGGTGGCGCTACGAACCCCAACTGCACGCCACGCGCGGGCGCACGGTGCCGGATTTCAGCCGCGCCAAATACACCGACGCCTACCGCACCACCGCCGTGTGGCTGGCCTTCATCGAGCAGAAGTACGACCGGCGGCTGGTGCCCACGCTGGACCACCACATGCGCCTGGGCAAGGACCCCATGCCGGTGTTCAAGGAACTGACCGGCAAGACCGCCGACGAACTGTGGGACGAGTTCAAAGCCGAGTTTAAGTAAACGCGCTTATTGCACAATCAGGGCCGTGGCCCCGTCCGGGCTGGCCTGGCTATTGTCGGCGGGGTTGCGCTTGCCCACGTAGAGCGTGATCATCAGGGTCTTCTCGGCGGCGGAACGCCCCTTGCGGCTGGACTTGAACTCACCCGTCGCCAGCTTCTCAAACGGCTCGAACCCTAGGCTGGAAAAGAAGGCCGCGCCCGCCAGCTTGTCCTTCAGCGAATCCTGGGTTTCGTTGGCAAAGTAGAACATCGTCCAGGGCTCGCCCACCGGGCTCACCACGGTCTTTTCCGCGCCGACAAAGACGGGGTCATCTTCCAGCGGCGCTTGGCCGACGGTTTGGGATTGGCAGGCCACGGCCAGGCCGAGCGGGAGCGCCAGGGCGGCGAGGTGGTGAGCTTTTCGCATGGTGATGCGGCTAACTTACCCGCTGGATTCCGGATTTAGACGGGGCGGAGCGGGTGCGGTGGCCGCGGGTGCCATCGAGGTAGTGACTTGACCGCCGAGGTCATAGACAGTGGTGGACCGGCGGCCTACAGGCAAGGTCGGTCAATTTTTTGTACTTTTGTCAGGAAGTAGCACAAGAGTTGCACCTGCAGAACCCATGATAGGCTTAAGTTCATTCGTCAGTTGTCCTTTGTAGATGTGGAGCGAACCGATTGGCCTCAAGGTACTTCGATCTTCAGCAGCCGTCGCAGGAATAGATGCAGTATATGTTCCATCGCGAAGTCTAATCACTCGACGGAACTCAAGCTTGTTGAAAAATTCTGCGCTTTCAATTCTAGAGATAACTGCTTCTCTAGATTCATTAGGAAAGTAGTGGAGCACCCAGGGATCGCCGTCTGGCCTAATGACTTTGCGCTGGCTACCTAGAAAAAAGGGGTCAGATTCCAAAGGCAGGCTAAACGTCTCTTGCTTAGCGCAGCCAAAGGTGATGGCTACAGCAACGGGAAGAAAAGCAAGTGTCGGTCGCACAGTCATTCGATCATTCACCTTTGATTTCCGCTGCACTTGAAGGCGGTTGACTGCAGCCCACCAGCAGCCAACCCAAAACCGTGATTCCCACCATCC